>Ga0209343_10002705_pt1 | contig 22702 bp, 16 predicted proteins | sample RifCSPlowO2_02_FD_184026 | JGI IMG/M metagenome (GOLD analysis project Ga0209343, IMG submission 184026) | Groundwater microbial communities from Rifle, Colorado - Rifle CSP2_plank lowO2_0.2 (SPAdes) (version 2) | ecosystem: Environmental > Aquatic > Deep subsurface > Groundwater | place... | reverse complement strand
ACATAAGTACTGTTGGGATTGAAGGGTTCGACCTGAAAATCATATTGGGTTGGATTGTACTGCTGTGAGATTATTTTTATTTCTTCTTGCTTATTTTTAATTAAATTTACAGAATTTTGAATATTAAAACTAAACTCATGCTGACCAACCTTTAAAGGTATGTTCCCATAAGATATGAAATCGTCCTTTATTTGAGAATTCCTTGTCTGAGCAATATTATCTATCTGTAAATCTAATTGACTTAAATTTTTTTGATAAAGAGGAGCTACTTTTGAACCTGCCATTAATATTTCATATTCTCCATCCACTGGTACAGAGAATCTATATGCTAGTTGACCGCTATCTAATTCCTTTTTTGTAATTAGCTCGTAGGTTGTTTGCATATTCATTTCTTGCATTTTTTGTCTTAGAATTAATAAGGCCTCGCTTGCTTTTGTTTTGTTTTCTCTTCCGGCCTTCTCATTAATCTTTTCTAAAATAATTTGATGTCTGGCTAAAATTTGTTTCAGCGATCCAAATTCATCTGATTCTCTTTGAATAATTCCGCTGCCTAGTTTATCGATAACTGCCTTGTTTAAATACACGATATAAGCTTTCATTAGTCCGGAGATTTGAAAATTAGGATTTTGATCCAGCATTTTATATGCTTCAGTAAGCCGCTTACCTGCAAATCCTAAGACGAGACTTTCCCCAGGTAATTGAAAAGATCTTTGTTGAATAAATTCTTTGAAAAGAATTAGTGAATAGAATGGTGAATCGGGTAAGAATCTAACAGCGGGCAATTCTGCTAAAGCATTTTCTAAATTGGAATTGTATATTTTTATGACTGCCTGAGGGAAAACCAGCTTCTCTCCTCCATCTGACGTGTCAGAAATCTGATCACTTCCTGATATACCAGAAAGGAATGAGTCTGGAGAACTCTTTAGAAACCAGAACCAAGAATTATAATTTTTACCAAATATAGCGTTATTGGAGTATGAAGAAAGATAAATTTTACTCAGGAAACTACTCTCATCCATCTCATATATAGTTAGTTCTCCTATCTCTTTTTGTTTTTTTAAGAAAGGCAGCATGTCTAAAATTTTCTCTATTTTTTCAGGCGATTGCACAACTGAAGCTTGCCAATCGATATCTTTATGAAAAACTATAAAACGAACATTAAATGCTCTGAATAGTTCCTTCAAATTTTGACGATATTTTATTTGATCGAAGCTAGCCATTAAATTAAATCCCTGCAATGCATCGTCCAAATAAGATAAATTAAAACCCATGGATATTGAAGGATTAGATGTAAAAAAAGCTACATTTGAGTCAAGCCCGCTATAACCATATTGCCACCTATAAACCGATGAATCTCCGGTTGACAAAGGTAAATGGAGAATATTACCAACTTTTTTTTGATCGCTAATCCATTGATTTGCCTGCTGATAATACCTGGGGACTTCCACAAAATTCCTTCTCTCCAGAGTTCCAAATAATGTTCCTGTCCAAAATGGCCAATGATAAATTCCAAAAAATAATCCGAAACTTAATATTATAATTGCTTTACCGGCTAAAATATTCCTCTTCCAAAAAAAAGAAGCCAGATTAAAAAAGCCGATTGCAAAAAGTATACTGCCTGAAAAGGGAATTAATAGCCCAAATTTTTCAAAAGGGTTTCTTAGTATTCCTAAAAAAAAGAATTTTTCAAAAAGATATGGATAAAAATAGCCTAAGGGAGGAGCAGCCCCTTTTGCCAAAAAGATTACTGAGATAAAAAGCATGCTCCAAAAAATTAATTCTCTGTTTTTTTTTGTGAAATAAGCACCCATCATAATAAAAAACACTCCCAGCCAAGGAATAAACAAAAAAAGTGGATGTTTAAAAACTTCCCCTAATTCTTGTCTTTGGAATAAATAGAAGGAATTCAGCCCTGGAAGTGAATATGGAATAATACTTTGCTTACCAATTGCAATTAATGTCATAAGAGTATCACCTACTAAATGCTGCTCAGAAGTCAAACTAGGCAAAACAAAAAACATTGGCAGGATCCACCAAGTATTGGTTAGTATCCACAGTACCAACCCTAAAATAAAGGATGCTGAAATTGTGACAGTCTTTTTCCAACCGGTCCAGGGAAAAACTGCTTCAAATAGGGAATATACGCCAAGAAGAAACCATAAGGTAATAACATAAGCCAGTGTGGTAAACATATAGGAAAAAGCTAAATTGATCAATATGAATAAAATTAAATTGGTAAATCTTTTCTCTATGATCCATTTTCTCCAAAGGAGTAAAAGTAATGGCAAGGAGGCCGCAAAGAAAAATGTAGTATAGGTGAATCTATGCCAAACAAGAACCATCATATAAGGGTTGACCATATAATAAAAGCCGGCAAGTAGTGCTATTCTCCTATTCTCACCCTTCAAAATATGCTCGGCTATTAAATACATTCCAAAACCCATCAGAAACAGCAAAATACCAAAGACTATTGCTTGGATCATAAATGCAGGAAGACCTATTTGTTGAAGAAATGCGAAAAAAACATAAGCAGGCAGAGCAGCCAAATTTTGAGGTCTGGGAAAACCCGGAGCTGTTTCAGTCCACCATGGCTGCGATGCCAGCTGAAGTACTCTTTGGGGATTATATGTCGGTAAACCTACATCCCCCCCGCCATACATCAACCCATAATGAAACCATGAAAACATCACAACTAAAGTGATAAACAAATAAAGAGAACCAGCCAGTATATTTCTTTTCATTTTGCCTTCACGAAGGACAAGAAACTTTTAAACAAAGACATATTTGACAGCAAGTTTAAGATACCTTCTTCTCCATATTTTTTTATATCCCCTCTTATAACAAATCTTTTCTTAAGTAAACTGATAATATTCCTTAATATCCAGATTATAGCTGTGAATCTTGTCAACCCCAAACTAAATTTCCTCTTTATAAAAATTTCCCATAGGCCGCTTGCAATATAGAGCAGAATAGTTATAGGCAAAGCTTTTATCAAAAGCAAAAGTGGGTAATTTTTAATCATAGTCGCAAGCCTATTTTTATTGAAATGCCATCTCACCTTAACTCTGATTAAGGAAGATAAATCTGTTTTTCCCCTCTTGTGATAAATTACTGCATCTGGAAGGTATAAAACTTTAAAACCTTTTAGTCGGAGTCTTAAAGCCAAATCCATATCCTCATAACCAATACCATAATCTGGATCAAAGTCTCCCACAATATTTACAGCACTTCGGCGTATAACGGAGGCAGATCCGCTGGCAGAAAGAATCTGTATTTGTCGGTCATATTGACCCAAATCTCTCTCTCCTGCCCCAATTGTCATAGGATTACCATATATATCCATTGTTTCTCCTGAGCTGTCTATTATTTTATGATCATAAAAATATAATAATTTTCCTTGTATCAAAGCTGCCTTTGGATCTTTTCGAAAGAGATTGACGATCTTTTGTAAATATCCGTGCTTAAATTCAATATCGTTATTAAAAAAGACTATATATTCTCCATCAGAATTTTCTATACCTAAATTAAGTCCCTGACTATACATATTTACTGAATTTAGGATAATTTTTAATTTCTTATCCTTACCAAATTTACGTTTTACTACTGTAACAGAATTATCTGTAGAGGCATTATCTATCAAAAAAACTTCATAATTTGGATAGTCACAATTTAAAACTGAAGTTAACGAGTCAATCACCAAATTAAGCTGCAAACCGTTATAGTTAGAAATAATGATTGATACTTTAGGCCACTTCCCAACCCGTAAATTTTTTCTCATTTTATATTTTTGATACACAAAATTCCAGCTGCGATCTTAGGGATGAAATAGACAACCGGCGAGCATAAGAAGGACACTGCGAAATAAAATGCTATTTTTACTCTGTTGTTATTTACACGGATTAAACCTTCTTCCGACCAAAGCTGAGAAAGGCCTATCCCAAATACCTTATAACCTTTTCTCCTAAAATCCTCTTCAGACCATCCTGATTTATGAACTTGATGAGCGTTGTTACCAAGATAAGCAAGGGGCTGCTCCATAAATTCCCGGGGTGTACCTACTATAATTCTCTGCCTGGTTATTAATTCTATTAAAGATAGCAATTCTTCTCCCCTTTTACGATCTATATGTTCAATTACCTGTGAGCAGAAAACTACATCATATTTCTTCTTTTTGATAATTTGTTGCTTCACAAATTTTACAATATCTTTTCTAAAGACTTTTATAAAAATTTTTCTTTTAGATGCAGTCTTGACATTTTGTGTATATAGATCTACTCCTGTCACCTTCCATTTTTTCCCATCCGCCAAAAGTTCCATTACATTACCATCACCACATCCAAGGTCTAAAATAGTATTTGGGTTACCCAAACTCTGCCTTAGTAACCACATATACGAAAATGGTATGGTTATTTTTAATCTATCGATGAATTTCATTAAAAATTTCTTTTGCTCGTTTATCCCAGGACCAATTCTTTTTTATCATATCAAGTCCTTCTGCACCTATTCTATTTCTCATTAATTGGTCATTTAACAAACTAATAACTACATTGGCAAATTCTTCTAAATTACCAATACCTACTTTGATTATTCCCTTAGGATAATACGATTTGTAAGAATCCAAGTCAAATCCAATACAAGGTAGTCCAAAAGCCATGGCTTCAGCAGACGCCATGCCTCCTGAATCATAAAATGAAGGGTGTAGTACTAATTTACTTTGAGAAAAAATCTTGTATTTTTCTTCTCCGTCAAACATATAACCTTTAAGAATAACGTTGTTTTCCAACTTTGCACTTTGCACTTTGCACTGTGCACTCTCCATAAGCGGTCCATCCCCAATCATAACTAATCTGGCATCAGTTTTTTTGGAAACCACAATTTTCCAGATATCAATTAACTCAAGTACACCTTTTTGTGGATGGAAACGGCCTTGGAATACCCCGTCATATTTTTTTTCAATCTTTTTATAAATACGTTTATATCTTTCTGTTGTCTGTAAATCGATTGCTCCTAATACAACAATTGCTCTATCTTTTCTTTCCAACCTGTTAAATTGTCTCTTCTCTGAAATATTATTTACTAGTACATAATCAGCAAAATTATCTATTGCAGGTTTTATGGGCAATTGTACTAACCAATATAGTAGTGCTTTAAACATATATCTATTTTCCCTGCTACCCTCGGAAAATCCCCTCCATGGATAAGGTGCTGTTTGAAACCATGCAGCTACCCATTTTATTTTGGGAAACCGTAATTTTAAAATCCAACCCGGAATTGAATCCATCCAAAATTCTGATGCTGAGTAAATTATTGTTGATGGTTGATTTTCCAAGTTTACAGTCAACCCGACTCTAATTCCCTCAACAATCCTTGCTAAATAATTTATCAAAAAACCAAAGTTTCCCCATGGCTTCATACTTGATACAAAATAGTTTATGCTCGATACACTTAAATGTTGTCTTTTGCATAATTCGTATCCTTCTTTCCAAACCCAAAGATTAATCTTACAAAATTTACTCCATCGTCTGGCAAATTCTATAAAGATACGGTCGCCTCCCGACAACCCCTGTCCATGAGCAGCCAGGGCAAAAATGTATATTCTTTTAATTTCCATATTTTTGCTGTGAAACATAACATTATTCTACCCTAATTTTAAATCTTATGTTAATATTTTAAACTAGAATAAAACATGAGAATCTTTTCATATAAAAACTGGTTATTTTATTTACTTATCATAGGATTGCTTTCATTTTTAAGTTTTTATCCTGCTTTTAACTTCTCCTTTATTATTGATGATTGGTACCAGTTATGGGGTGTTTTTTACGATCATTCCATTATTGAGCACTATATTAAATCACAGGCTCCTAATGTTGCTTACGAGTTTTTAATACTGGCACCTATTTTTAAATTCAACCCTTTTTACTACCAAATTGTTGGTTATTTTTTAAAGATAATTGATTCTGTATTCACTTCTTTGCTTATTTATACCTTAACTTCATCAAAAAAAGCTGCTTTCTATGCTGGATTAATTTTTGCAGCCTCAGCTATTGGAACTGAAACTTTCACTCGCATCAGCGCTCAAAATTCCGCTCTACTGATTCCAACGATTATTTTAGGTATTATTTTTTGGATTCAAGCGGATAGACATATAAACTTCTCCTACAAATATATACTGGCAATATTATTTATAATCTTAAGTATTATAGGATATCCAGGTACAGGAATAATAATAATTCCCGTAATTTTTTTATATCAGGTATTGAATTTAATTCAATTACCTTCTCAAAGGAAATGGAAAAGAAGCCTAATTACTATTGCTGGTTTAGGGTTACCCTTGGCAGCTTTAAGGTGGTATATGGAACCTATGCTGGCAGACCGGAGTATTAACCTTTCTAAGCATATCCTATTTAGCCTATCGCATCCTTTTTACGTCGTAACCAATTTTCTAACTTCTATTGGTAATTTAATACTCGGTTGGTTTATTCATTTTGACGAATCTTATATTAGCCTAACCTCTTCAAACTTTTTAACTCAAATAGCTGGCTATATTTTGATTGTTTTAATATTCCTAACAGGCTTTAATTTTTTTCACAAAAAATCCGAATTTACAAAAATAGTTCTATTTTTTCTATTTTGGATAATATTATTTTTTTTCCCCAGTTTTTTCACCCAGACTCATTATGTTGAAGGGGGAATAATATCTTCTGTTTCAAACCGCTATCTTGCCATTTCAAGCATAGGCTTTATTAGTCTCATTGCTTATTTAATAAGTTATATTAAACCTAAATATCAACTAATTACATTACTGCTTATTATCGGTTTAAATATATGGACTTCAGAACACGGGCTCATAACAAGTTCCATCTATCGCTCGCAAACCCAGCAGGATTATTTATACAATTTAATCGATCAGGATTTACCTAAAGGGGATGAAAAAACCGATTTACTCTTATTTTTAGGGAGTGACTGGTTAAAAATTATTGAATTGGATTGGAATGGGTTTTACCCTTTGGCAGTCAAAAGGAATATTAAAAAAACAGACGATTTCCCCACGATTATATCCTCTATAGAACAAGCAAAAAATATGCTTTGTTCAACTAATCCAAAATTCAAATTAACCAGGTTTTATTCCTGGGAGTTTCGAAACAATCTCCTTTACAATGTTACTGATAAAGTCAGACAAATCATCCACGCAGATAAAGAATGTCAAATGTTAATTAGCAAAGAGTAAATATGACAAAAAAAATTAAACCTCTTGTAATTGGAATAGGTGTTGCTGGAAGAAGGCATATGGAAGCACAGTTAAATTTAGGTTATAAAACTGGCATATATACTGCTAATCCACAAACTGCTAAATCCGCAAGATTACAAAGTAATGTAATTATTTTTGATAATCTAGATGAAGGGATAGATTGGGCTAATTTAGTGCATGTTTGTACGCCTGATGACAAGCATACAGAATTTGTAGCTAAGGCTTTAACAAAAAGAAAAACAGTTCTTTGTGAAAAATCTTTTACTACCAACCTTCAAGATGCATTATATTTACAAGATTTAGCTCATAGGTATGAAGGCAGTGTATTTGTTGGGCAAAATTACCGCCTTACCCCTACTTTTGCAGAAACCAGAGAAAGAGTTTTAAAAGGGCAACTTGGTGTTATTTCTCGTATTGAAACAACTTACTTTCATGACAGAACCGACTTTCAACGAAGGTATTCAGATCAGTATTTTCTCTATATTGGTGGTTCCCATGCTGTTGATTTAGCCTATTGGATAATCGGTGAAAAGATAGTAAGCGTGCAGACATTTTCAGAAAATGAGCTAAAATATGGTATATCTATAAACTTCTCCTCGGGCCTTAAGGGAAAAATTAAATTGGATGCGGGTTCATCAAGATCATTAAGCGGAACAGATTTAATAGTTTCCGGAGAAAAAGGAAAATTAATCAGCCATAATAAGCGAGATAAACTATCATTTCAAAAAAATGGGATAGAAGAATCAATATCTTTCCCAAACAGTACAACTTTTACAATACCTTTAGAAATAAAGATCATAGACGACTATCTTTTAGGTAGGGGCACCTCTTATTGGCCTTTACCAGATATAGACGAAGCTGTATATCTTATAAAAGTATTAGAGGCTATAAAAAAATCTATTTCCTCGGGTAGAAGTGAGCCAATTTGACTACTCCCCAAATACTAAAAACTCCCATTATAATCAGTATGCTAAAAATCGAAACTTTCGAACCTATATTTTCAATAATTTGTGGTGTAAACACAATCGCGTATTCTCTACTTTGACCACTTATCTTCCACAAATTGGCATATCCATTAACAACAAAGTGATTGCTTTCGGGTAAAAATGATTTTTTAAGAAGTCTTATATCATTTGCAAAACTTCCATTCAGTTCATCTTTACTAACTATAGGGATTACTTTCCATTGAGGATCAAATGTTTTACTGAGTAATAAGTTTCCTTCCTCGGAATTCTGCTCTGTTTCAACCCAATATCTTGTTTCAGATATCTTAGACTTATTAATAATTTTTGAATCTACGGCTTTAGACAGGACAGACAGATCCTTATCTGGATTTTGTGATGTGAGCAAAAAACCAAGCCGGTCAATTGAATCCCTTTTTTCGTTAGCCAGTTGAAAAAGTCTTACAAAATCATCAACTTGATTGATTTGTGACAGATTACCAAATTCCGGTGGGGATTTGAAATTGTTCGGCTCATATAACTTTAATTTGCCGAATGTTTTAATCAATCTAAATTCATTCGTTTCTACTTCTTTTCCTGAATCCAGTTGTATTGCCTTTAAATCAATATTTAGAGGACCAGTATTATGAAAATCTTTTGGATAAGCTAATATTTCCAAAAGATAAATACGAGAAAGATCTATTGGATTACTATAACTATATGCTGTGGGAACATCTATAGGAATCACTATGCTTGTCCAATTGTTTTCATCTGTTTGATACTCGGAAGCTACTTTGCCCTCCCATAAATTTCCCACCTCCTTTTTATCTCTTATAGTGACTTCTAAATTTGATGCTGCATCCGTTTTAATTTCTAAGTGAAGATATCTCACTCCCTGCCAATCTTGTTCATTTTCCGGTATCTGACAAATTAACCTAGGTATACTTGTAGAAACGACGTTCATGTTTTGACAAACTGATCTTTTTACAAGCGGGGTATCGATGGGGGGTTGAATTAATGTAGTTAGAAATTTATAGTGAAGTCTTTCGTTATCAGGTATCATAGTTGCATCTTCTCTGTCTACCAGATATTTTGTTCTCAAAAGCGCAAGAGAGGGAGCAAGATTTATTCTCTCCATATATCTTCGGATATTTGAGATAAAGTCATAATAGTAAGGAACAGGAAAGGCATGGGAGATTGTAGGTTGATTAAGAAGATGCAACGACGGATCAAAGCCATAATATATTGTATCCTTCCACAGGTAGGAGTGAATATAGCCTACCCAAACAGGAGTCATAAATACCCTGAAATCTTCTGAATTTTTATTTAAAAATTCGTTTAAGTCTTGATAGTACGGAGGTATCGGTATACCCACCTTTGTATCTAAATGACCTGCAAAAATTCTGCCTGTCCATATAGGCCAAACAAAAATCCCACATGTCAATATTAAAGTAGCTACCAGTCCCCAGATTTTAAGTTTGTTTTGAAAAAAATGGGTTTTAAAGAAATAAACAATTCCTAAAGCAAAAAGAGGAGCATAACCCAAAGTATATACCAAACCAAATTTCTCATACGGGTTACGGAATGGCTGCAAAAAACTTAGGTTTTTGAAAATCCAAACAAACAACCAGCCAAATGGTGGGTTTGCACCCAATGAAACAAACAATCCTAAAACAACCAAGAGAATAAAATATCTAAATTGCTTCAGCTTATCTATCTTAATTGCTTTTATCAATCCCAATATAACAAAAAATGGTAGTAGCAGGCTGATTAATTGAAATGGGATAGAAACGTAGATTTTTCCATAGTACCCTACTTCAGAAAAATAACTTCTCTGAAGTAGCCTCGCAACCAAATCAGGAGTAAAATTCCTGCTTACACCTATAAGTGAATTAAGATTACCTTCAAAATCGCCTAATCTTTCTGTAGCCACATTAATAACTGGAAGATATGCTTGTAGCCACCAGAAATTTGCAGTAATCCATAAAAAAGAAAAAAGTATAAAAAAAGAAAAACCAAACAAAAAATCTTTTTTCTTTTGCTGGGAATTTGCCACCCAAAAAATAAAAGTTAAAATCAAAACAAACCAATAATCCATAACGTTGGTAACAGAATGGAAAGCCGCGGAGAAAATTAAAGAGGTGAGAGTTAAAAAAATAGCAAAAATATATTGTCTTTTTTGAAGAGCAAGCAAAAAAATTAAAATGGACAATGGTAGTAAAGCGAATGCAAAATATGGAGGAATAAGAGTCCTACCCCAAATTTGACTTATAGTAAATGGGTTTAACAGATAAAATACGGCAGAAATTAATGCCACACTAGAACTAAATTGGTGCCTATTAAGCAAATTTAGTGTTAAAAAATAACATGAAAAAATTCCAACAACAAGCAAGATAAAAAACGTTCCTGCTTGAAGAATAAAACTTGGTATATGGAAATTTTCATGCAAAAAGGAAAGGGGATAAAATAATGTATTCCTAGGTAACAAGCCTAAATTAGATATTCCTGTAACATGTTCCAACCACATGCCTGAAAGTTCAATAGTTTTTGCAGGATTATAGAAAGGTAAACCCTCTTCTCCACCTCCTATTATTAAACCATTTCTAAACCAGATACAAACAAGAATAAGCGGAATGAATATCGGAAGAAGGAGAAATTTATAGGAAAAATCAGGGGACATATTAAGGCCAGTATATTATAGTTTCAAAGTTACATCAATGAACACATGCTGAATTGACCTTGTGATAAAATGGTCTACGCCAATGAAGCATTCAATTAATTCTCCCTTTGTCTCGGTAATAATGCCTGCGTATAATTCAGAGCGATATATTTCAACCTCTGTAAAAAGTATTCTAGATCAATCTTATGCTAATTTTGAATTTATTATCGTTGACGATGCAAGCACAGATAAAACATCTAAGTTACTTTCTCAATCAAAAACGAGAAATAAAAAAATTATTTTGGTAAAAAATAAGAAAAATGAAGGGGTTACTAAAAGTTTAAATAGAGCGCTTAAGAAAGCCCGCGGAAAATATATTATCCGCATGGATGCAGATGATTGGTCTTATCCGGATCGTCTTCAACTCCAAGTAGAGCTTATGGAGAAAAACCCGGAAGTAGTTGTAAGTGGTTCTTACATAGAAATATGTGATTCGAAACTAAAAACAAAAAACTTAAGAAAATATCATCTCGATGACGCAACGATAAGAAAACACATATTTAGATATAGTCCATTTGCCCACCCCGCAACAATCTGGAATGCTAGGGTACTTAAAAATGCATTATATAATGAAGTTATCACGGTAAGTCAGGATTACGAGCTTTATTTTCGTATCGGTAAAATGGGAAAGTTTATGAATTTAGATAAACCATTGCTAAAATTACGAGTGCACGATAATTCTGTTTCTATGGAAAAGAGTGATTTACAGTGGAAAACTACTGTTTTAATCCGATTTAATGCCGTATTAATACATGGGTATGAAATGTCAAGATTTGACAAATTGTACAATTTTCTACAGGAAATTGCGATTGGTTTGCTCCCCACTAAAATGAGGTTTTTATTTTTTAATCTTTTAAGAAAGTATTCTCTATATTAAATGTGCGGAATAGCAGGCTACGGCGGATTTAAAAATAAGGTTTCACTCAATAGCGCAATTAGCGCAATTAAACATCGTGGACCGGACGATGATGGAGTTGTTTACTTTAAAGAGGCAGCATTAGGAAATACACGTCTTGCCATTCTTGACCTTTCTTCAAAAGGTCATCAACCTATGTTCAACCAGGATCAATCTCTCTGCATTACTTTTAATGGAGAAATTTATAACTTCAGCGATGTAAAAAAATTACTTGAAAACAAATATTCTTTTAGGTCGAACACCGATACTGAAGTTATCTTAAATGCTTACAAGGAGTGGGGATATAAATGTTTGGATAAACTAAACGGAATGTTTAGTTTTGTTATTTACGATAAAAAGAAAAAATTACTATTTGGAGCAAGAGATAGATTAGGACAAAAACCTTTAAAGTACTATTTTAAAAACGGCACCTTTATTTTTGCTTCCGAAATAAAAGCACTTCTGGCTCTGCTCCCTGATAAACCGGAAGTCGATGAAGAAGCCATTGACAATTTTTTAACGCTGCAGTACATTCCTTCACCGCAAACCGGTTTTAAAAGCATTTATAAATTACCTCCTGCACATTACTTCGTTTACCAAAAAAATAAACTATTCATACAGAAGTATTGGGCTTTGGATCTCAGTAAAAAGGAGAATCATACCCCAAAAGAATGGGAAAATCTTATATTTTACGAAATAAAACGATCAGTAAAATCTCACCTAATCTCGAATGTGCCGGTTGGTGCATTACTCAGCGGTGGTCTAGACTCAAGTATAATCGTAGCTCTCATGACACAATATACATCCCAAAAGATTAATACATTTAGTATCGGCTTCTCCGAAGAAGAGTTCGATGAAACACCCTATGCCAGAATTGTTTCGAAAATGTTTAATACAAATCACATTGAACTTCGCATAACAGCCAAGGATTTGATGAATAACATTGAAAATATTACCAGTATCTATGACGAGCCAATCGCTGATAATTCCACCTTGCCAATGTTAATTCTTGCTAAACTTGCAGGTACAAAAGTAAAAGTTGCTCTTACCGGTGATGGCGGAGATGAAAATTTTGCCGGGTATGACAGGTACACTATTGTTAATATGTCGAAATTTTTCTCTCAATTACCCCAATCGCTTAAAGCATTTCTCCGCATTGCTGCTCAAACTGCTTTTACATATTATCCGACAAAGCAAACAGAAAGAATAAAACGATTCTTTTCTACTCTTGAAGAACCGTTTTATAAAAAGTATGCAAACTATAACGCTTTTTTTACAAATACAATAAAACACGACCTCTACTCCTCAGACTTTAAAAAAGCAATTGGCATAAATGATACATTCAAAATACACAAATTTCTTTTTGATCCCAAGCTTAATCAGTTGGATAATGCCTTAAAAATCGATATTAATACATACTTACCGGATGATTTATTGTATAAAAGTGATAGCGCTTCAATGGCATTCGGACTGGAACTTCGCTCCCCGTTTTTGGATCATGTTTTGATGAAGAAAGTTGCTGCAATGCCATCAGACCTAAAAGTTAGATTTCTTACTAAGAAGAAAATATTAAAGGATATTGCAAGTAAAAATAATCTTTTGCCAAAAAAAATAATATTTAGACAAAAACATGGATTTACAATTCCACAAAATAAATGGTTTAAGGGATCTCTAAAAAAATATGCATATAGTACTATTATGTCATCATCAATAAATGGAAAAATATTCAAAAAAGAAAAGCTTGAAATTTATTTAGACAACTATTTTAATACAAAGTTAAATTATGATAACAATATTTTCGCGTTGCTTATATTGGCACTTTGGACAGAAAAATATCAGTAGATATTATACGTTCTAAACCAGTCTGAGAATTTTTGTAAACCATTCTGTATATCAGTTTTAGGTTGATACCCTAATAATTTTTCAGCTTTTTTAATATCTGCAAAAGTTAAAGGTAAATCTCCCGGCTGATCAGACATTTTTTTTATTTTTGCTTTTCTTTTAAAAACTTTTTCAAGTAAAAATATAAGCTTTATTAATTTGATTGGTTTATTACTGCCTAAGTTAATAATTTCGTATTGCGAAGATGAATAATCTAAAGCCGCCTTGAATCCCATGATAATATCATCTATGTATGTATAATCCCTTTTACTTTCTCCGTCTCCATAGAGTTGAATCGGTTTCCCTTGAGAAATTAAGTTTGCGAATTTATGAATTGCCAAATCAGGCCTTTGTCTTGGTCCATAAACTGTAAAAAGTCTAAGAGCAATAAATTGCAAACCAAATAGATTAGAATAGACTTGACCCATTAATTCACCTGAGATTTTAGTAAGAGCATAGGGATTAGCTGGCAAAAGTAAATGGTCATCCTCTTTCCAAGGAGTATTTGGATTTACCCCATAAACACTACTTGATGAGGCAAAAATAAATTTTTTACAACCTCTTTTCCTAGCTGTCTCTAACAGATTCTGTGTACCTAGAATATTAACTTTAGTATATCTTAATGGTTCCAAAACACTGGATCTTACTCCTACCTTAGCTGCTAAATGAATTATTGCATCATAGTTGTCAGCTATTTTTGCCTCAATTTCTTGTAAGTTACTTATATCAGCCTCTATAAATTTGAAATTAGTTTTTTTAAATTGATTTTCTATATTACGTCTCTTTATTGATAAATCATAAAAAGAGTCAATGTTGTCTAAAGAGGTGATTTTAATAAGAGGATCTTCTAGTAATAAGTCTACTAGATTACTGCCAATAAATCCTGCACCACCTGTTACCAAAACATTTTTCATAATAGAAGAATATTATATAGGTTCTCCTGATTAATGTATAATACCTCTAATGATTGCTGTACTTTTTGGGACTAGACCTGAATTCATAAAATTAGCTCCTATTTTACATGAATTGAAGTTGGAGAAAATACCATTTATTTTAATTCACTCAGGTCAACATTACTCCCCAAAACTTGATCAAGAAATCATCAAAGATTTAAAACTACCGAGACCAAACTATAATTTAAAAGTGGGTTCCGGATCTCAAGCTAAACAAACTGGGAAAATTATGATAGGTGTTGAAGAAATATTAGAAAAAGTAAAACCTAAAATTCTGGTAGTTCATGGAGATACTAATACTATGTTGGCAGGATCTTTAGCTGCTAAAAAACTTCATATAGCAGTGGCACATATAGAAGCGGGACTTAGAAGTTTTGATAATGGAATGCCAGAGGAAATAAACAGAATTATAACTGATAAAATCAGTGATTTATTATTTACCCCAACTAAAATAACTAAAAAAAATTTACTAAAAGATGGTATTGATGAAAAAAGAATATTTATTACTGGTAATACTATTGTTGATGCTGTTTTATCATCTCTTCCTCTAACTGAAACATCTCCAATTTTAAAACACCTTGGTTTAGAGAAAAATAATTACGTTTTAGTAACCGCGCATAGGGTGGCAAATGTTAATAAAGCAAGCCGGTTAAAAGAATTAGTCTCACTACTGAATTTTACTTCTAAGTTGTTAGGTAAGAAAATTATCTGGCCAATGCATCCGCATACAAGAAAACAATTATTGAAAAATAAAATCAAATTGAATTCTGATTTACAAATATTAAATCCCACGAATTATAGAGATATGCTTTCCCTGATAAAATTTGCTTTTCTTATTTTAACAGATTCAGGTGGCATTCAGGAGGAGGCGTATATTTTAAAGAAATGGCTGATAACTCTAAGGGACACAACCGAAAGACCTGAAACTCTTACAGCTAATTTTTTGGTTGATCTAGATAAGAATAAATTAAAAAAAGCGATACTAGCATTCCAAAATAAGCAAGTCCTTTGGAAAGAAAATATTTACGGAGTTGGTAATTCCTCCAAGTTAATAGTAAAACATTTAAAAAATTATCTATATGAAAAATGAAAAAGTTTAGGGTAGTTATTACTTATCATGAAACTCTTCCGTGCTATATAGGAGAGCACATAAAGGAATATTTACTGGAAAAATATTCGATGGAGTTACTTTTAATAAGTCATCCCTTGCTAGAAAATGAGGAGAGTTTTAAGAGAAGTTCAAGATTTGAATATTATAGAGATAGTAAATTAGTTATTAAAAAAAATGCATTTCACTGGATACTTACCATGCCATTGCTTCATATAAAAGATATGATATATACCTTTATTTGGTGTCTGAATTATCGCAGTAAATGGGATGCTTTTTTTGGAATAAACAATATTAATGTGTTAGTTGCGTTGCTCCTTAGAAAAATGGGGAAAATAAGGAAAGTTATCTATCATCCTGTTGACTATGGATCTATTAGATTTAAAAATAAGTTCTTAAATTGGCTTTATTTTCAATTTGATAAAATCTGCGTACAATACTGTGATGAGACCTGGAATGTGTCTGAAGGAATGATCGAAGCAAGAGAAAAAAGGATGAGGTTAAAAAGAGACCACAGGCAGTATGTTTTCCCCATTTGTGTTTGGGTTTATAAAGTTAAAAGATTGCCTTTTAATAAAATCAACAAGAAAAAGATTGTTTTCAGAGGATCTTTATTTGATTGGATGGGAGTTGATCTTATCATAAGAGCTTTACCTCAAATAGTTAAGGCAGTCCCCGGCGCAATCTTAGAAATTTACGGTGATGGTGGAGAAAGGGCTTATTTAGAAAAAATAGTCCAGGAACTTGGGGTAAGCAATTCTGTAAAATTTCATGGTTGGATAAAAGAGCGAAAGCAACTTGAGGAGCAAATGTCTGATGGGGCCTTAGGTATCGCCACCTTCAATACTAAAATTGTGGCTGATACGGTAAAAAATGGCGATCCAGGCAAAATAAAAGATTATATGTTAATGGGTATGCCTGTTATAACCACCAATGCTGTTGCATATAGCAAGCAGATTGAAAAATCCAAATCCGGGTTGGTTATTAATTATAAGGAGAAAGATTTGGCAAAAGCGGTTATCAAACTTTTATCGGATGAACAACTATTAAAAGAATATAGAGATAATGCATTAGCATTTATAAAACAGTTTGATTGTGGTAAATTATTTGATGAGAATATAATAAGAGTTTTAAAATAAAATGAAAATTTTAGTAACCGGCGGACTAGGAGCAGTAGGAACACCTCTGGTTCAAAAATTAAGAGAGGAAGGTTATAAAGTTTGGGTTGTTGATTTACTTCACTCTGAAGGATCAAATTACACCCGTTGCGATGTAGCAGAGTATAGGGAGCTAGAGAAGATTTTTGAAAAAACAGACTTTGACTTTGTTTATCATCTAGCCGCCGAATTTGGGAGGCATAATGGTGAGGATTACTATGAAAGACTTTGGAAGTCTAATGCGATAGGCACCAAAAACATCTTGAGATTTCAACAAGAAAAGAAATTCAAAATGATTTATACCAGCAGTAGTGAGGTATATGGTGACTGGGCTGATGAGATGGATGAAGATATTATGATTAAGTATCCCATCCGGCAGATGAATGATTACGCTATTTCCAAATGGGTAAATGAAATGCAGATTTTGAATTCTACTGAACGTTTTGAAACGGAAACCGTTCGAGTCAGACTTTTTAATACTTATGGTCCAGGGGAATATTACTCTCCTTATCGCAGTGTAGTATGTCAATTTATTTATTGTGCATTATATGATTTACCCTATAGTGTTTATTTAGATCATCATAGAACATCTTCATATATCGATGATACTATTCAAACATTAATTAATATAATCAAAAACTTTAAGCATGGCGAAGTTTATAACATTGCCGGAAATGAATATCATGATATTAAAACTTTATCGGATATGATATTAAAATATTTAGGAAAAACCGATAGACTAGTTAAATATATACCATTCGAGAATCACAATACAAAAGATAAAAAAGCAGTTATTAAAAAGGCCATAAAGGATTTAAAACATAATCCCTGCACCCCCCTATCTATAGGAATTCCTAAGACTATTGAGTGGCAAAAACAGGTTTATGGAAAGTAGAAATCATATTGTAGTTGTTGGCTTGGGGGTAATAGGTTTACCAGCAGCTTTGTTGCTTGCTTCTTCAAATTATCAAGTTATTGGAGTTGATATTAACAAATCTGTAATTAAATCATTAAAAAAAGGGGTATTACCAAATCATATTAGAGAAAAAGAGCTACAAGTATTATTGAAAGATCCTAAAGTCAGAGAAAATTTAAAATTTCAAGACATTCCCGCAAAAGCTAATACATTTATCATCACAGTCCCTACTCCTTTGACTAAAAAAAGAAAGAAAGCAGATCTTTCATTTGTTAAAAAGGCATTAGATTCTATCAGGCCATTTCTTAAAAAAGGTGATCTTGTGATTATAGAATCTACAATTCCCCCAAAAACCTGCAGAGATTTTGTAATCCCTATCCTTGAGACAAATCTGTTTAAGGTAGGTAGAGACATTTTTTTGGCTCATTGTCCGGAGAGAGTCTTGCCTGGAAATATTTATTATGAGATTGTAAATAATGACAGAATTATAGGGGGGGTAAATAAGAAATCTTCTGATCTTGCTGAAAAAATTTATAAATCATTTGTGAAAGGAAAAATTTATAAAACAGATGATGTCTCAGCGGAACTCTGTAAATTGATGGAAAATGCATATAGAGATGTAAACATAGCATTAGCTAATGAATTTGCGATGGTAGCTGAGAATTTAGGAATAGATCCAAAAAATGTTATTAATCTGGCAAATAAGCATCCAAGGGTTAATATTTTAAATCCGGGTATTGGAGTAGGAGGACATTGTATTCCAATTGACCCTTGGTTTATTTATGAGATTGATCCGACGAACTCCCGTCTGATAGAGACTTCCAGAATAATTAATGATCAAATGCCATATGTAATTGCAAAGAGAATAAAGAGTGAGGTCAAAAATATTAAAGATCCTAAGATAGTTATAGTTGGCGCATCATATAAAACTGACACTAGCGACACAAGAGAGAGCCCGGCAGCAGAAGTAATTAAAATATTAAAACAAACGAGTATGGGTATTTCCCATTTTGATCCTTTAGTTGATAAGCATAGATATCCTTTTACCTTACTCGAAAGATGTTCAGGTAAGGATTTATTGGTCATATTAGTTCCACATCAGGTTGTGATTAAAGAACTTGATAAAGACGAAGAAAAAATCAGAAAAGTTTTATCAACCCATCAAATATTACAGTTTTAAAATGATAAAAAAATGATTTTACGTAATATTAAGACTCTGTCCTCCAAGTTAAAGATATATGGACCTAAGCAATTTATAAAATTTGCTTTAATAGAGAGTAAACAGCTTGTATATGATCAATATATTAAAAAATCTTATAGCCAAAACGGCGAGGATATAATAATAGACAAGCTGTTAAATAAAAAGGGGGGAGAAACTTATATAGATATTGGCGCAAATGACCCATTTAGATTTAATAACACCTACAGGTTTTATAATAAAGGTTGGAAAGGCGTAAATATTGAACCTGACGAGTATAATTATGCACGACTTGCAAAGGCAAGACCAAATGATATTAATTTAAATATTGGAATAGGATTAAACGAAGGCAAACATATATTCTATAAATTCCTTCCCGATACTCTCTCTACCTTCTCAAAAAAAAATGCTAATAAGTATATAAAGGCAGGATTCAAATTAATCGACAAAAAAAAACTTCAGATAAGAAAACTAAGTTATATTTTTTCTACATTTTTTTCAGATAAAAAAGTTAGTTTTATATCGATTGATACTGAAGGTTATGAACTTCAAATATTAAAATCTAATAATTGGAATAAGTATCGACCTCAAGTGATATGTATTGAATACAACGAATTCATATCCAAAAATCAACCTCCCAAAGAGAGATTGATACTGAGAAAATTTATTGAAGAAATAAATTATAGATTGGTCTATAGTAATAAAACAAATTCCATTTATGAAGATTTATTATCTTAAGTAATATATAATCAGTTGTCATGTATATTCTCGGTATTTATTATGGACATAACTCAACTGCCTGTCTTCTTAAAGACGGCCAAATAATTGCTGCTGCAAGCGAAGAACGATTTAATCGTATCAAAAATTATAAGGGTTTCCCCAAGAATGCCCTTGCGCATGTACTAAGTGAAGCAAAAATTGATTCATCTAAATTAGATTTCGTAACTCTTTCATTTACATATATGGCTCCTATCCATTCAGTAAGCCAGACAGAAAACTCTTCATTAATTAATTTATTTCTTGTCTTAACAGTTCCATTTCAACTCATTAGAAATTTTTGGGGTAAGTTAACTTTTAGGTTCCCCTCTTGGATAAAAATCGGCAGAATATTTTATTTACTTTCCATCTATACCGTTGGTAAGTACACAAGATATCAGGAAATAAATTTCATTGCCAAATTCCTTAAGATAGACAAGAACAAAATTAAACACTTCGATCATCATTTGTCTCATGCCGCCTCAGCGTATTATGCATCCCCATTTAATCAAAAAAAAGCGTTAGTTCTGACTGTAGACGGTGAAGGCGATAGTTTCTCTGCTTCTGTAAACATTTTTGAAGATGATAAATATACTGTTTTGGCAAAAACTCCAAGAGAAAGTTCTTTAGGAATGTTGTATGCGTGGGTAACGACCTTTTTAGGAATGAAGCCCAATGAACATGAATATAAAGTAATGGGCCTTGCTCCGTATGCAAAAAAAGAGGATGTAGATAAATTATATAAGAGGATCGAGCATATTATTACCGTGGATGATAAAAATCTTCGCTTCGAAAGTCCGCTTAATATGTCAGATGCATTACGATTCTTGGACAGCGAATTGAAGCATATCCGGTTTGATCTAATAGCAGGAATATTTCAAAAATTATTGGAGGAAAAGATTACCTACTGGGTAGAAGCTGCTATGAAGCAAACCAAAATTACTACTCTTGTTTTGGCTGGCGGGGTTTTGATGAATGTGAAAGTGAATCAACAAATTGCTAATCTGGCTAATATAAAAGAGCTTTTTATAGTCCCTCCTCCTAGTGATGAATCATCTATTATCGGATCATCATACTTAGCCTTTAAACAGGCTTTACCTAAAGCTAAGATTCCTCCGATCCAGGAAATATATTGGGGGCCAAACATCTCGAAAGATGAATTAGACGTGGTAATCAAAAAAGCGAAAAAGAGTAAATTTTATAAAGTTACACAGCTTCAAAACCCTGAGAAGCAAATTGCCAAACTATTAGCAAATGGTGAAGCTGTTGCTCGTTGTAGCGGCAAAATGGAATTTGGACCACGTGCTTTAGGAAATCGGTCAATTTTAGCAGATCCCAGAAATCTAGATATTGTTCGTGTTATTAATGAGCAGGTAAAAAACAGGGATTTTTGGATGCCATTTGCTCCTTCAATTATAGAAGAGAGATTCAATGACTACGCCGTTAACTCCAGAAAGTATAAGCCTTATTACATGATATTGGCATATGATGCAACAGAAAAAGGAAAAAAAGAATTGCGAGCAGCAATGCATCAATACGATTTTACCATCCGTCCTCAAATGGTTAAAAAGGAACACAATCCAATGTATTATAATATTATTAAAGAATTCGAGAAACTTACTGGAGTTGGAGCTATTTTAAATACCTCATTCAATTTGCACGGATTCCCAATTGTTAAGGGAGCCATAGATGCATTTCAGACATTTGAAAATTCAGGGCTGAAGTATCTTGTTTTAGAAAATTACTTGATACAAAAGAAATGAATGTTCTTTTAAGCGAAAAGTGTGTAATTTTTTTTCCAGGTAACGACAAGGGGAATTTACGGAATTCAATATTTGAGCTACATAAAATAATCGATCCATGGAGTCTAATTTTTGTCCATTTGAAAAAATTTTTAAAGAAGAAAAAAATTGACATAAACACATACGATGTACCCACAAAAAAATCCCCTTATCGATATATCTATTCTGATTTACCATACCCTTTTCCCTCAAATTTCATTGTCTGGAAATTGATTTTCTTAAACAGACAAAAAAATATTCTTATTTGTGGTGAACCTCCTACTGTGATCCCATTTAATTATATGAAAATATTTCATCTCTTTTTTACGAAAATATATACCTGGAACGACGATTTAGTAGACGGCAAAAAGTATTTTAAATTCTACCCTCCTAAACATACAATAGAAATTAATACTCCCCCTAAGCAGTTTAAGGAAAAGAAATTCCTGACTCTTATTAATGCAAATAAATCTTCATTCTATCCATTTAAACTACTTAGTTCTTTTGGTAGAGAATTATATTCCGAAAGGATAAAGGCTATTGATTTTTTTGAAAAAACTATTCCAGAAGATTTCTACCTTTATGGAAGAGGTTGGAATAAACCAAGGAAATATGATTTAAAAGATATTGTCCTGGGTTTTAAAAAAAATTCAACATACAAAGGTGAGCTAAAGTTTGACGATAAGATTAAAGTTCTTTCCAATTTTAAATACTGCATTTGTTTCGAAAATCTGACAGATGTGCCGGGGTACATTACAGAAAAGATATTTGATTGCTTCAAAGCAAGATCTGTGCCAATTTATTGGGGGGCTTCGAATATAGAAAAATATATTCCCAAAGATTGCTTTATTGATTTTAGGAATTTCGCAAGTTACGAAGACTTGCTTAATTTTCTTACCTCTATTGATGAGAAAAGATATAATCTTTACATCGAAAATATAAAAAAATTATTAGCTGATAAAAAATTTATTTCTCAGTGGTTTGAAGATGGCTTTTCAAAATTCTTTTTAGAAGATGTTCTGGAAAATAAACAGTGATATAATTCCTGAATCGAAAAAAAATTATGAACAGAAAAAAGTTGATTTTAAATCTTTATAAAAAAGCTTATTTAATAAGAGCTACTGAGTGCTTAATCATTAAGCACTATG
>Ga0209343_10002703_pt1 | contig 22707 bp, 28 predicted proteins | sample RifCSPlowO2_02_FD_184026 | JGI IMG/M metagenome (GOLD analysis project Ga0209343, IMG submission 184026) | Groundwater microbial communities from Rifle, Colorado - Rifle CSP2_plank lowO2_0.2 (SPAdes) (version 2) | ecosystem: Environmental > Aquatic > Deep subsurface > Groundwater | place... | reverse complement strand
TTTCAAGCCACCACGCGCTCCGCGCGTGCGACATTATTTATTTTGAAAGTAGGTTCGAGCTTGGTATAATAAATGCATAACGAACGTGTTCAACCCCGACGTTACAGTCGGGGCTCCGACCGAAGCATCAAATTTGTATTATTCGTATCCATTCATATATTCGTATCAATTTGTATATTTGTATTTTTTGCACTATTTATTAAGCGTACCCACACCACCAAGCTCATTAAAGCGCTCGCGTTTTATATCAAAATCATCCTCTATCCAGAGTATTGACTCTTTATCCAGTAAATTCAACGACTCTTTACCGCCCGCCTCTTCAGAAAAAAACCTATCCTTTGCAATTCCTAAGAAAAAATAATAACTGGCACCCAATATAGACAAATTCAAAACTCCGAAAAAAATCATCATCCTCATCCAGTCCCTTCCCGGATAACGTTCATCCTTTGTGCAATATATTTCAGAACTCTTTTTTTTTGGAAATCTTATTCTCATATTTTTTTGGTCTTAGCGATATTGACCACAAAATAACCTTCCCAGTATCCCGCCGCGTCGGAATCTTCTCTTATGGCGACATTCTCTATATTCGCGCCATATGGGAGATTTTCAATCAAAGAAATAAAGCGAGACACATTTTCTCTACGTCCCCCGACTTCTATTTCCAGCATCAGTTTCTCAACCGTTTTGTATTCTTCTGATATAGGCAATACCTTGAGCGACACTATCGTCGTAGTCGCTCCGCTAGAATCTCCCAATCTCTCAACAAATTCAATAAAATCCACAACTTGATCGTCCTTAATAAAATGCGAATTCAGACCGTTTACCGTGTCAGGCGATCCGCCGGAAATATCAGACAACATTTTGTATTGTTCCATTTTCAGCGACTCCTCCCTCAAATCACGGGTAATTTTTGCCACGTTCAACACTGACGCCTTAATACTTCTGAAGAACAGATAGTCACCGAGAGCGACAAAGGCCAATAGGAGCGCGGAAACCAACAGCATGATTTTGATGTGAAAAGACTGTTTCATGTTATCTGTTTTTGACCTCTAGTTTAATATTAAAATTTATATCCGTCTGTTTGGCCAAGTTGGATACCGGTAGAGAAACGGCGCCAAAGATCGGCTGTTTCTCCAGATTACTTTTGAACAAAACTAGCGCATCCCGCGAAGAAGCGACCCCCTCCACGACGATATCCGCTTTTTCCTCATTTTGCCGGCCGACGAAAGTAAAACCGGTGATATTTATTCCGGGGTTCTCAATATCAAATACGGTGTCGACATAATTTGACACAGTAGCGCCAAGCGCGAACGATTTCAATGAGAGGATTTTCTCATTGGTTTCCTCCGAAATTCTGGCCAAATCCTCTTCATCCATGGCGGAAGTGGAATTCTTTGCCATTAAGTATTCCTCCACTACGGCTTCTTCTCGTGACTGCATGGATATGTAAGATGGAAGCATGGCCGCGGCAAGAACAATACCCGACAATGCGGAACCGAAAAAAAACAGGACAGTGAGACGGAGGCGGTACTCGCTTTTTATTCTCCTTTTATTTTTTTCAGGTAAAAGATTGTGCATCGCTCTACAGTGATAGACCTATGGCAGTCGGATAATTCAACGAGTCTTCGTACTCGATCTTGGGAATATAGTCGTCAAATGAAAATATATTTTCCCATACGTTGGCGACACTACACTCAGTCTTCAAAGTTAACGCGAGATATTCATCCAAACCGCTGAGATTGGCATCCAAACCGCAAAGTAGTATTTTATCTATCTCGGCTGATTGATCTTTATTGGCTCCTTCTCCGCTTGCCGCCATGTGACTATTCCAGTACGCGTAGAGACGGCTGATCTCATCTTTGAGCGCGGAGATCGGATTTACCAGAGAAAGGAACAGTTCCATATTTTGTTTTCTTTTCATAATATTTTTTTCCCGTTTCATCCTTACCGCCTCCTCCTTTGACACGCCAAAAAGTTTTTCTATGGCGGATGTCATTTCCTCGCCTCCGAAATTAAGCGTGGTGGTGAAATGCACTATGCCCGAGCGCACTATGTATATTCCTGTTTTCTTTTCGCCCATGTTTACGATCATGACAGTGAGCTTGTCGCCTTTTTTTACCACCGATCTGGCTACTGCTTCCGCGGCAAGCTGGAAAGAAAGAGGAAACAGGCCGGTGCCGTCGAGAAGCGTGGCGAAACTTTCAGCTATAGCTCTGGGCAAGACCGACACGGACACATTTGTTTTCCCGTCGTTTTTCACCTTATCAATGACCGTGAAGTCAAACATCGCCTCAGCGCCTGAAAGCGGAACATTTTCTTCAAGCCCCAGCTCAATGGCATCCCGCAATTCTTTTGCCTCCACTTTCGGGAAAGAAGTTTGAAAGATGTACGCCTTTTCTTCCGGCAGAGATACATTTACGAATTTTAGATCGTATTCGCTGGCCAATTCTTTAAGTGTTTTTTTTAAAGACTTATTATTATGGACATCCTCGGAATACCCCACGCCTTCAGGAATGCTTTTCTCGCCATACCTTCCCGGCCGTAAACCGGAAGAGGTGCGCAACATTTCCATAAACCTTATGGAGTTGCTGGAAATGTCCAAACCGACCGCCGGCATGGAAATCAATCTCGGTGGCGGAAAATGTTTGCAAATAAATTTTTCGCAGTTGTTTTGTTTGGACATTAGTTATTATGAAAAATTTTTACCCTAGCTGCTCTCGCGTCACTTTTCATTATATAATTTTCCAAGCTAAACAAAAAGCGTCCGGAAATTTTCTCCCATCTTCCTCTTCCCCTCTAAAGAGGGGAAGTCCTCGTTCTTACTGTGTGCCGCCGAAGCTCGCTTCAAGCGAAAGGACAAAGGAGGTGGCCTTTGACCGGAGAATTTCTCTTATTCCCTTGAAATTAGAAATTTCTCCCTAATCTTTGCTTTGGTCAATTGTTAATTGTCCATGTCAAATGTTCTTCAATTGGAAATTAGAAATTTCTGTTACTGTGCTTCTTTCCATGTTTTCTGTACTCAAACAAAATCGGCAATATTGAAATCAAAATAATGACGGCGATAATGGGCAAAAGATATTTGTCCACGTCGGGAATGGTCTTTCCCAGATAGTATCCGAGAAAAGGAAGGCCGGTAGCCCAGACAACTCCTCCAATGATGTTATATCTAAGAAATTGCCAATATCTCATCTCCCCTACTCCGGCCAATATCGGGGCAAACGTCCTCACAATAGGCACGAACCTCGCGAGTACTATGGACTTACTCCCATGCTTTTCATAAAACATTTTAGTCTTTATTAAATGATCTTTATGAAAAAAGAGCGAGTCTTCTTTAACAAATATCCTCGGACCAACATGCCTGCCGAAAGCATACCCTACGCTATCACCCAATATCGCGGCAACAACACAGCCGATTACCAGATAGTAAATAGAGAAATACCCCTGCGATGCCAGAAAACCGGCCGTAAAAAGCAACGAATCGCCGGGAAGAAAAAAACCGAAAAACAATCCCGACTCGGCAAAGACAATGGCAATGACGCCGATAAGCCCAAGAGTCTGTATTAAAAATAATGGATCAAGATATTGAAACATAATTAAACAATTAACATTTGACTTCACTTTTTTTCCTCCTTTCATACCGCGTGCCTCCGTAGCTTTAGCGAAGGGGCAAAGGAGGTGGCCTTTGGCCGGAGGATTTCTCCCCTCTTCCTCTTCCCCTCTTTAGAGGGGAAGTCCTCGTTATTACGAGGGATGGGGTGATTCGTATTCATTCGTATTCATCCCCGACGCTTTGGTCGGGGCTCCGACCGAAGCGTCGGAGCAGTACCATTCGTATATTGGCATCGTTTACTTTACCAAAACTCCTTCCAGCACTTGCTCCCCAACTTCAAGCAAAGAAAACGCCCCCTCATCATTTGACACTGCCAGAATCATCCCCTGGCTTTCGTATCCTCTGATCACTCTCGGCTCCAAGTTGGCAACGAAAGCGCATTTCTTATTCACAAGTACTTCGGGGTCGGGAAAATATCCCGCAATGCCGGAAACAATCTGCCTCGGTTTTTCTTCATTGAAAGATACGGACAGCTTCAGCAGTTTATCCGTGTCCGGAATCTTCTCGGCAGACAATATCTTCCCTATTTTAATCTCCATTTTTTTAAAATCCTCGTATGAAATCATAAATTTATTCATCTCCCCTCTTCCCCTCTTTAGAGGGGAAGTCCTCGTTCTTATTGTGTGCCGCCGAAGCTCGCTTCGAGCGTAGGGGTACGAGGGATGGGGTGTCTTCTCTCTTCTTCCTTTTCTCCTTTTTGAATTTACAATTTTTTGTAATTTGTTATTTGGTGCTTGGTGCTTTTCATATGTGCACTTTTCGTTAAACGGTATCTATGTGTTCTTCTCTTCTTCCTCCTTTCATAAAGGAGGTGGCCCTTGGCCGGAGGATTTCCCCTCCCCTTCCTCCTTTCATAAAGGAGGTGGTCGTAGACCGGAGGATTTCCCCTCTCTTCCTCTTGTTTCTATAATTATGCAAAGTATAGCACACCACTAACCTCGTTTAGGATATTTAAAACAAACAGCGGTCTACGACCATAAAATAAAGGTTCCTCGGGGCAAGCCGCGAGGTATTGAACCTTGTTTCATCTTCGCTCGGACGTTGTGAATGATAAGAAGCATTTTCGGGAAGGTATTTCCAATTCTCCGGCTTAGAGTAGAAGTCGAATGCGCAGGCGTTCATTGAATCGAGTTTTGTGCTCGGGCGACGAATTCCGCGCCACCAAGATATTCTTCTCCTCCCTCAAAAACGCTTGCTGTCTGCAGTCGCACAGGATCAATGATCCCCGCATGGTTTGTGTTCCGCAATTGGTTTTTCCCTGTCGGCCCAGTCTGTGATTTCCGGTTGAACATTGCAGTTCACGAAGCTCTTCACGAACTCCAAAGCCTGTTGGAGCAGGAGAAGAACGCCGTTCACATTCAGGAGTCCTTTGAGGAATCTCTGGCGCAGTTCACTTTCACGGCGCGTATAGGTATCCACTTGCTCCACCGTGGGTTTCTGATTTTTCCGATCGTCCGCAACAAATGTTCCGTGTTTTTACTTACCGCATAATATCACGCAAGATGTCAAATGTCAATCTTGTCGAGCCCTTTGTTTGTATTATAATACCATTATAATACTTAAAAATTTAAACCATGGCGCAAAAAATTATAAAAATAGGGACTTCTATCGGAGCTACGTTTCCGCGGCATATGCGTGAAGCAGTCGGACTCAAAGAGGGAGACATTATAGAGGTTACTCCGACAAAAGAAAAAGATGCTCTCATAGTGAGAAAACTCCGTACCAAAAAGCGGACGGTAAAAAAGGAGCTTATAGACTGGTCTGACAGATTCATCAGTAAATACCATGAAGCATTGGAGGAACTAGCTGATAAATAATGCACTACATCACCGAAGAGGATATCTTAGTCATTCATGCACGAATAATTGACCAAACGGGCGGGAGTCATGGTGTTCGAGATGTTGGTCTATTGAAATCAATAACGCACAAACCTAAAACAATGTTTGGAAATAAAGAGCTATACGTCGGCTTGTTTACAAAAACAGCAGTGCTATTTGAAGCTATAGTGAACTACCATGTTTTCGTTGACGGCAATAAGCGCACGGCTATCGCGGCTGCGTCTCGTTTTTTGTATATAAATGGATACGAACTCAGCACGAGCAATAAAAAGATGGTTGATTTTGTTCTAGACACCGCGACAAAAAAAATTCTAGTGGAACAAATAGCAAAATGGTTCAAATCCAATTCTGTCCCTTCCTCCTCTTCCCCTCTTTAGAGGGGAAGTGCCTCGCTTCCGAGGGATGGGGTGTCTTCTTTTCTTTCCCATTCGTATTCATCCCCGACGCTTCGGTCGGGGCTCCGACCGAAGCGTCGGAGTCGTACCATTCGTATATTGGTATCTGTTATTACTAACAACTATTGACTATTAACTAACAACTCCTCCAGCAGTCAATTGTCAATTGTTCCTGTTAATTGTGCTTTACTTATTTTTAGCCATATAACTTTTCAATATAATCGCCGCCGCCGAAGCGTCATGCATTTTATTTTTACCCTGCACCCTCTCCGCCTCGGCGCTCGTCAGAAACTCCGGTTCAAACACCACATTCACACCGGTAACCCCGCTGATCTTCTTAGCAAAATCTTTTGCCTCCTCCATAATCGCATTCTCTTCATTCTTATAATTCAGCGACTCCCCAACAACTATTAAAGAGACATCATTTTCTTTGCAAAATTCTGCAATTTTTTTTACAAGCATCCTATCATTCGGCAAAACAACTTTCGGCAAAGCAAAACTAAGCCCTTCGTCCGAAAGAGCCACCCCTACCCTTTTTTTTCCATAATCAATCCCCGCGTACCTCATGATGCCTAGTTTATCAAAAAACTGGAATATTGCTCATATTTTGATATTATCCTTATAATCGCTGGGAGGCGTGCGTGAGCGGTTTAAACGAGCGGTCTTGAAAACCGCCATGGTGAAAGCCATCGTGAGTTCGAATCTCACCGCCTCCGCAATTTCCAAGTTTGAACTTAATTTATGCTAGTACAAAAATTCGATAAATTTTTACAGTCAGTTGACCTTAAATCCTATCGTGATCAGTATAGGTCTATTAAAATTGTAGAAATGGATATGCCTAAAGAGGTTCAGGCTATCAATATGCTTTACAAAGTATACTGGGACCAAAAGAAATTTTTGTCTTTTGAAGATTTTTATAAAGAGTATTTAAATTCGCAAAAAACAGAAATTGAATCTTTTAGACAAAAAATAACAATGTGCAAGGATTGTTTTTATCGCGGACTTCCTGCAAGAATTTATCGCACATGGGCAAGCATTATTACTCAAATACACGCCGGCTATGTGGCGGAATCGGTTTTTGGCGAAGGTACAGTTGCAATGTCTGGGGAGCTTGACCATCAAGGAGCCGATTTTCAAGTTAAATATAAAGGAAAGATTTTAAACTATCAAGTTAAAAAGAAATCGTTTAGCGGAGAAGTGAGGCGTGGTAAGGGTGGAGTTAAGAACAAAATCGATGGAGAATTTATCGATATTAACTATGAAATTCCAAGTGGTGATTATTTCGAAAATTCAAAGAGAAAAGATGGCACGGATAAATTACCATACGCTAGGTTCATGGCGAATAAAGAATTAAAAAGATTTCTGAATGGTTTTGTTGTTTTCGCTCCTTATGCTTTTGAACAAAAGAAGAAAGAAATAGACGAGGATCTAAAATAATTTCGCAACCAGTTTTTTATCATCTACCATTTTTTCTGCCAATCTTACATAATCGGGATTAATCTCAAAGCCAATATATGATTGCCCCAATTCTTTTGCAGCTGCACACTCTGAACCAGTACCGACAAAAGGTACTAATACAACGCCATCCTTTTTTGGCATAGAAGATTTTATCAATTTTTTGGATAGTTCGAATGGTTTTTGTGTTGGATGCTTCATTATTTCATGCCCATCATGATTTTTTAATTGTCGTGGTTCGCAAACAGAATCACAAGTTTTACACAAAAACCATCTCTCAATCATTCCTGCTCCACCAGCAAGAGCAGGGATTTTGATAACATCTCTCGGTAAAGCTCCGCCATCGTGGGCTTTATAAACGGTTTCTAAACCGCTACTACTAAATCTCCCTAGTGTTCCCTTTCTTATCTTTCCAGCGGCTCCATTCAGAAAGCCTTCTGTGTATGGCTCTCTAACCTCATCTCTATTGAAAACCGGCTTATCTTTCCACGCGCAAATTATAGCTTCGTGGCTTCTTTGCCAGAAATTGAGGGAAGCAACATTTTTGTTTGTATAGTGCCAAATCAACCACCGTTTTTGTATAGAAATTTCGATTGAAAGATACGCCAAAATTTCACTAAAACCATAAATAAACATTGTTCCATTCGGTTTTAGAATTCTTATACTTTCGTTTATCCAACTTTTACACCATTCTACATATTCCCCGAGTTCTCGTTTGTCTATATTGTTGCCAAAATCTTTTCCGATATTATAGGGCGGATCAATTATGACGACATCACAACTTTCGTCGGGAAGTTTCCTTAGTTCTTGAACAGCATCTCCTAAAATTATTTGATTGAGTGGTAGTTTCTTTTCTTTTCTTACTTCTTTTGTTGTTATAATTTTTTCTGCCTGCAATTCTTCCTCATTTTTTATAACATCAATAACAACACCTTGAATTTTAATATCACAATCTTTTCTTATAATAATTGGCTCAAAAGTTTTATTTGCAGGTTGTAATCTAATATGTCCTCGTTCTTGATAAAATTTCTTTAGTGTTGCTTCTTGGTTATCTATCAAAGCAACAACCCGCTCCCCATTCTCCGCTGTATCTTGTTGTTTTACTAATACAACATCTCCATCTTGAATATTCTCATCAATCATACTATTACCCAGTACACGCAAAGCATAAAGATTACCAGTGCTAGGCAATATATTTTTAGGAACAGCGATAAATTCGTTTTGACGAATTGCCTCTATTGGCTCACCAGCGGCGATAGTTCCTAAAAACGGAATTTTGACCATTGGTTTTTTAGACGCAACCCTGATGGTACGAGCTTTATTTTCTATATTTCCCAAATAACTACCTTCTTTGAGTTTTGAGATATGAAAATGAACAGTTGAAACAGAGGCGAGTTTAAGTCGTTTTCTAATCTCCTCAAACGAAGGCGAGTATCCTTTCTTTTGTGAGTAACTTTCTACGAAGTCGAGGACTTCTTTTTGACGTTTAGTAAGCATATAGATTTGACATATTTCCTATACATCAATTATAATAGAACGAAAATAGAAAATCAAAGCTACTTATCCACAACTAAATGAAAAAGTATAAAATTGAACACAAAATTCTCACATTAGCCCATTGTGCAGTGATGGACAAAAAAAAGAAACCTGCTTCATTTGAGATTGAAGGTATTGAGTTTTCTCATTGGGACTTTAACTTTAGGGATGGTTGGAAAGAGTCTGACGCTTGGATTGCTGTAGCAGAAATTGAGGCAGAAAACTTTATTGATACAATTAACTCTTTTCGGGCTAAGCTAGCGAAGTTAATTCCGCGGATATCCTTAATTTGTCAGTCGTATATTGAATTTACGAGAGAACCTTTTATTGTCCACGAAGTATCTAGAGACCTTGCTTTTTTTGAATATAGCGAGGACGTTAAATCCGGAGGCTTAATGTTTATGGAAAAAGAACGCGAAGCTCTTATAGAACTACTAAAACATAACGAGATTCCTGAACATTTTTATTATTACTGGAATGATGCGGTTAATGCTTCAGGATATTCAGCAAAATTACTTCTGATGTTTTCTGCGCTTGAAGCATTAGTGAAGAAAGATGGTCAAAAAGATTGGGTTCTAATTACCCGTATTTTAGGAGAAGATCTTGTCAAGGAATTATTTGGCACAAAAGAACAGCCAAATTCTGGATTGAGACACCGATTAGTTCATGGAGAGTATTTTGGTATACAAGATAACAGTAAAAATTATCTGGAATTGATCCACAGGAAAGTTATCACTTATTTTAATGTAAAGATATTTTTCAAGTCTCTGCTTCAAGAAAATGTTGTCAGTCCTCAAAGGCATCCTTTTGGCAATAAACATGGTGGCAGGTGTATCGTTAAAAGAAAAGATGGTGGAAATCTGTTTCCACTTAAAGATTTGCTGGACGACTTCAATGAACATGGATTTAGCTCACCTGAAAGATATGAGCATGTATTTGATAACTCAATTGCGCAAAGTTACTAAAACAGCCTCACTTAACTGAATAATCCACGAAATTCCGCCCCTTATCTGATTTGAGTTTCGGTACTTCAAACCATTGAGGGTGTTGCTTGAGCATAGCCCGTAATTCACGTATGTTTTTATCAAGATCCCTGAATTTGAGCCATGTTTTCGGTTCAACTTCCGGACATCGACACCGCCAATAGTTTTGAAAGTGAGTGTTAAGATATCCTTGTTTTGCGCTACATTTCAAAACTGAAAACTGATAAAATGTAAGAACCCTCTTGGACCGACGAAGCCTGTGGCGAAGTTGGTGAAGGGATTCGAGCCGACAAATATGAGTTACGAATATAAAGAAAGAAAAATAGTCTGTGTAGTTAGCGATAGCTTGGAAACATGGCAAGCCATGAATGTTGTCGGGCATTTGGCTGTTGGACTTGGGGCTAACAAAGATAACGAATTAATGGGGCGTGCAGTCTTGAAAGACGCATCAAGCATTGATCATAATGGTATCGCTCGATATGGATTTATAATCAAGAAAGGAGATATTACCTCTATCAGAGAAGCAATCGAAACCTCCCGAAAAATAAAAAGTGTCACAGTATTAGATTTTCCCAGAGAGATGCTTGATACCTCTCACGATGATGAGCTTTCAGAATGGATTTCTAAAAAAGATGAAAAGGATTTTGAATACCTCGGAGCAATCTTTTACGGTCCTTCGGGCGAAATAAATTCACTTACAAAAACCTTTCCGCTTTGGAGTTAGAATATTTTAGTTATATTTATGACAAAATCTAAAGTCGCAAAAAAGAATATGAGTATCTCATCAGAACGTCTGGCGGAGCTTCGTCGCGCGACTCTCATAGTTTCTACTGACGCATCAGTTCGTCTTGAGGGCTCTAAAGTCACGAATAAGAAGGTCGAGCAGATTTTAGATGCACTTAGTAAACCTTCAGAGCAAAAGCTGGAATATCAAACAAAGCAGAATTTTCTTTGTAGATTCGCCTTAAATCACGTACGATTTTATCAACGCTCCTGAAATCAAGCCGCTTCGGTTCTAACTTCGGGACATCGCCACCGCATTAGCTAAATGGAAACCCAGACTTATGAAAAAAGTACTTAATCCAAAAGATTTTACCGAAATCCTTGGTTCATATTCTCACGGTATAAAAGTCCCCATTGGCGACAAAGAGATGTTTTTCATCACAGGACAAATTGCCATGGACAAAAATGGTAACGCTGTTGCGCCAAATGACATCCAAGCCCAAACACGTTTTGTGTTTGAAAACATTAAAAAAATTCTTGCTGAGGGCGGCGCCTCTATTCATGATGTGGTCAAGGCGGTAATTTACGTTACGGATATTTCAAAATTTAAAGAAATTTCAGCTATTCGTAACGAATACTTTTATAAAGCAAGACCAGCGTCGACCCTTGTTGAAATAAACAAAACCGTTAAAGAAGGTTGCGATATTGAAATTGAGGTAATCGCCATAAAGTAAGCATGTTCACAAACCATTCTCCAAAAAACATATTCTCTGACCCGTCTTTATGGTTTTTAATTTTTTCAAATATCGCGGTAATTTTCTTTGCGATAACAGAGAATTGGAATTTGTCGACACTAATGTGGGTATACTGGTCGCAAAGTATCATTATCGGTTTTTTTAATTTTATTCGGATCCTTCAGTTGAAAGAATTTTCCACTAAAGGTTTCAAAATAAACGGCCGACCCGCTGAGCCGACGCAGGGGACAAAAATTTTTACTGCTTTTTTCTTTTTGTTTCACTACGGACTTTTCCACGCCGGCTATTTCTTTTTCCTTTTAACCGGAAAATTTGCTGAAACACGAGGAAGTGTTTCAGATTCTGTCGGACTAAAATTTATCGTCGTGACCGCCATGCTTTTTTTCATTAATCATCTTTTTTCCTATTTTTATAACAAACCAAAAGACACTGAAAAACAAAATATTGGTTCATTAATGTTCTACCCGTACCTTAGAATAATTCCGATGCACCTAACTATAATTTCCAGCTCATTTTTCACCGCCCTAATTGCTTTCCTTTTACTTAAAACATTTGCTGATGTGGCAATGCATATAGTCGAGCACAGAGTCTTGAGAAAAGGCGAGGAAGAGCAACCATCATCCATTATTTCATGAACAAAACTGCAAAACATCCTTATAAAGACAGAAAATATAACATCGTTGCCTATGATCCTGATTGGCCTGTGCAATTTGAGAAATTTGCCTCAACTTTACGTTCAATATTTGGCAATGTGCAAGTAGAACATATCGGAAGCACCTCTGTGCCGGGAATGTCCGGAAAACCATGTATAGATATCTTAGTAATTTTGGACCAACTTGAGTCGATAGATATACATATTAAAGATATGGAACAAGCTGGTTTTGTGTATGCAGGTCAATTTGTCATGGCAAATTCTCGTTTGTTTAGACTAATGAAAGACATCTCTCATTGCAAACATCCATTTCTTTCCAGCCAGCCACCCGCACAACGCCGAAATGTTGAACCTCAGAAACTACCTCCGTTCAAATCCCGAGGAAGTAGAAAAATATTCAAACATCAAAAAAGAACTTTACAAAAAATATCCGGACGACTACGCCCAATACAGAATTCTCAAAGATAATTATATGCAAGGATTAACAAAGCGCGTTCAAACAAATTATAGGCAAGCTTAAAAAAATTAGCTAAACTTGTATTAAGAGCCCATCCGCCATCTAGCCGCTAGATATAAAGCAAGACATCATTAGATAGTGGATGAGCTCTAAGTAATCAGCAGCTATTTTACTCCAATAATATGTTCAAAAGATCAATACCGCCAAATCATTATTTTTTGAAAGACATGAATCCCGTCATTCGTCTTTTAATAATTTCGGACACGGTTTTTATCGGCGCCGCCGGTTTACTTGGCCCCATATTCGCATTATTCATTGAAGATTTCATTCAGGGAGGCAACGCGGCGGTAGCCGGTCTTGCGGCTGGTATTTTTCTTTTTACAAAAAGCGTCTTTCAGATTCCCATAGCACACATGATCGACAAAATACGCGGAGAAAAAGATGACTTTTGGCTCATGTTTATCTGCACATTTATTATTTCTCTTTTGCCACTTTTCTATCTTGTTATAAATACTCCCCTTCAACTCTACCTTATTCAATTCATACTTGGTCTGTTCACAGCATTCACGTTTCCCACTTACATGGCCATATTTACCCGACACATAGATAAAGAAAAAGAGGGCACTGAATGGGGTGTGTACTTTACACTTACTGACCTGACTAGCGCCGCCTTAGCATCCATCGGAGGATTCTTAGCAACCACGCAGGGGTTTCCTACGCTTATTTTTACTGTGGTTATTTTATCAACCATCGGATCCTTAATACTTTGGCCTATCAAACCGTATATCAAACCTGCACCGAGGAAACAAGTCGAGCGCGCATCGTGAGTTCCACCTCATATTTTAAGCCATTTTAAAAGGCTCACACGAACGTGTGAGCCTTTTGTTCCTTAGCAAGAAGTCTACCCATTATTTTCAACGCTTAATTTTGTACCACCTAAAGTATTCCAAATAAGTTCAAACATGGTTTTTTGTATTGTAGCAAGCTCTTTGCTTTCAATAACAAACGCAACAACACCATCTCTCAAAGAACACATAGCTACTTTATTGTTCCAAATAAAAGTAACGCTAGTAACATCATACTCTTCTGAAATTATACGGACCTCGCGCAACTCTTGAGCCCCCGTCTCTTGTCTTTTTTCTGCCAATACTGAGCGCCGCAAAATAGTTCTAAGTCTTATTTTTCGCTTAACTCTTTCAGCGGTAAACTTGGGGAAAAAATGACCGAGCACTGCATAAATATCATCAATTGAACCTAAACTCACCAATTCAGTGGCTTCATCCAAAATCTCTTGAAGTATATTTTTTACACCAATTTCGCTTTGATATAAACGCACCATGGGAAGACTTCCCCCTTTAAAATAACGTACCGTAAACTGCGGCAAAGCCTCCTCTAGCAGCTTAACTCTTTCTTTTGCTAGGGATACGAGTTTTTTAGGATCTTCAGGGCTAAAATTTTTTACATTTTTCTTTTTAAAAGATGTCACAAAACCTTTCTCCACCAATGACTTTAGCGCAAATTCACAGGTAGAACGTGCCAGGCCAGATTTTTCACTAATTTTTTGCACTGACGCGGATCCCAACTCAAGACACGCCAAGTAAATTGCCGCGTGTCTTTCATTGAGACCAAGCTGTCTTAAAACGACTTTTATGTGCATTTGTGTGAATGTTTTTTAACATGCCGAAAAAATAGTCGGCATTTATATCACATATCATGGCTTTAAACAGGGCTAAAGTCAAATATGTTGTAAAAAAGCCGAATTTATTGTTATATTTGTTAAAATCTATAATATATTGTGATATGGTAAATGTATGTATCAGCCCAATAATTACAAGTAAAAACCTAAAGAAAGCTTTTGGGGAGTCAACGCCAGTAATAGACAACCTTACTTTTTCCATTCGAAAAGGAGATTTTGTATCCATAATTGGCCCTAACGGATGCGGCAAAAGCACACTTATGAACATATTGAGCGGCTTCTCTTCCCCTGATCACGGCTCTGTGGCTGTTAATGCTAAAAATATCGCTTACGTCGGTCAGAATTCGGATGAGATGTTGTTACCCTGGCTTACCGTAGAAGAAAATATAGCGTTTCCGGAAAAGTTACACCAAATCGATAAAGTCATCATAAACAACCTGCTTGTAAATTTTAAACTTGAAAGTAGTAGAAAAAAGTTTCCCGGCAGTCTTTCCGGAGGAATGAAACAGGCCACATTAATGATCCGGGCTTTGGCACACAATTCTGAAGTGCTTTTATTGGACGAGCCTTTCAAATCATTAGATTTTGACATCTCCATAAGAATTCAGCAAAGCCTTCTTGATATATGGACCAAGTATAAGCCTACCGTAATTTTAATCTCTCATGACATTGAAGAGGCTATATTCCTATCACAAAAAGTTATGATTTTTTCCGATAAGCCGACAAAAATAAAAAAAATTATCGATTTAAAGGTAGAGACCAAGGATAAAAATATAAGTTTCTTATCCTCAGATAAATTTCTTGTCATAAAAAAGGACATACTAAACACGTTTTATGAAAAATAAACCCTTGTTAAGCATTACCTTCTTTTTGTTTGTGCTTGTTTTGTGGCAAGTTGTTTTCACCGCGGGAATTCATGATCACCTAATAATACCTTCGCCCTTTTCCACATTTAAAAGCTTGCTGGACATAATAACCAAATACGAGTATCTGTTTGCCATATTTTCCACAACAGCACGAGTATTAGCATCTTTCACAATATCAGCCATTGTAGGCATATCGTTAGGGATCCTTCTAGGCCGATATTTACTACTAGATAAACTGACAGAATCTTTTGTCGATTTCTTGAGATCCATCCCCTCAATCACACTCTTTCCGGTTTTTATTCTTTTTTTTGGGATATCAGAAACTTCACGCCTGCTGGTAGCTATTTTCATAGGCTTACCAATTGTACTTGTCAGTACAAAATACGGCGTACTTCACTCAAGTGAAAAAAGAGTAAAAATGGCAAAACTATATAAACTGTCTGGAATCGAAACGCTCAGAAAAATTACTCTGCCTGAAGCCGGACCATATATTTTCAACGGTCTAAGGATCGCCTTATCTCTGACAATAATCTTGGTAATAGTGACCGAAATGATGGTTGGAACCAACACAGGTTTAGGCACACTTTTAATCCACAGCCAATATTCATTCGATACGGAAGTTATATATGCGGTAATTATACTCCTAGGTATCATCGGCTTTTCTCTCAACCAATGTTTCATCTTTTTAGAAAAAAGATTTTTTCATTGGAAACAGTGAAAAATTATTTAGTAAAAAAATTTTATGAGAAAATATATCGTATATATAGTTATAATAGTTGGAGTTATCACTGGAATGATATTGATATCACGGTTAGACAAGCCTGAGAGCGAGCCGCTCACTATAAACATCGGCTACAAAAAACACGTAGCTTACATGCCTTTGTTTATCGGAATTGAGAAAGGTTTTTACGAAGAGGAAGGTCTCGACATAAAACTTTCACTCGTGGAGTCGACCAATCAGATGTTAAGTGCGATTGTGTCTGGCAATATAGACGCTTCCATTGGTGGTGCAAATATACCGACGATATTAAGCATCGAAGAGAAATCTCCAAACTCTTTAAAATTATTCAACACCCTGGAAGTAAACGAAAACACTTCCATAACCTGCGTCGTGGTCGAAAGAAATTCAAATATCGGCAGTCTCACTGAATTGTACGGAGCAAAAATCGCCACGCTACCGGGCTCATTTTCCAAATTATGGATAAACTCAGCCCTGGAAACTGTTAAATTATCAAGTGATGAAGTTACAATCATCGAGCTAGAGCCAAGTCTGCAAATATCCTCGTTGGACTCTAAGCAGGTAGACGCTCTGTTTACCGTAGAGCCGGCTTGTAGTTTTGCGGTGAACAAAGGAGTAGGAAAAATAATTTACAATGAGCCATTGCGTCATTTTGGTTCTTCGCTGACCGCAAGTGTAGTTTCAAACAAACTGGTAAAAAACAATCCCGAAACCGTACAGAAGATGGTTAGAGCTACAGATAAAGCTATTGAATTTATTCGAAACAACCCCTCCGAATCTTTAACAATAATGGCCAAACACAGCGGTTATAATACTGAATCGATACAAGGTATGATTACTCCGGTTTACAATAAATCTACAGAAATCGATGTCGACAAATTGCAAAAACTGATTGACAAACTTATCGCCATGGGCGAATTAAATAATCTGAACGCCTCAAACATAATTTTGGACTAAGAAAAAAGCTCGGTTTAAACCGAGCTTTTTTCTTTTCCCACTACTAACTCTGACAGAGTCTGAAATTTTATAAATTTTGCGAGCTGTGCCATAATATCACTTATGATTTTATTCTGGGTAATCGTCTTCATCCTTTCACTCGTCGCTCTTGTGAAGGGGTCGGACTGGCTAGTGCAAAGCGCGGAGAAAATCGGTTTATCTTTCGGTCTTTCTCCTTTTATAGTGGGCGTAACCATTGTGGCTATGGGTACGTCTTTTCCTGAACTCATATCATCTCTCGCCGCCACGATACAAGGGTTGACGGATGTGGCCGCGGCAAACGTTATTGGCTCAAACATCGCCAACATTTTACTAATAGTCGGCACATCAGCAATAATCGGCAGGAAACTTATAGTCAGCAAAAGTCTGATAGATTTAGACTTGCCTCTGCTTTCAATCAGCACGGTACTGCTCCTCGGTATTATCTGGGATAAGCAAGTCACTTTTGGCGAATCACTTTTGGTGCTTATAACATACGGAGTTTACTTGCTTTACACGATCACGCACAAAGAGACAGGGCACTCCGGCGAACTAAGCGAAATTTCGCCGGAACAACTCGCACCAGCTCCTATCAAAGAAGACGCGGCAGAAATACGATTGCGCCCCACGCTTTCCATAAATGATTTCGTACTCTTGGCCATCGGCATATCTGCTCTTGTTCTTGGCGCGAAATATTTGGTTGAGGCGTTGATACACCTATCTTTGGCGCTCAACATTGCGACGGGTATAATAGCCATCACCGCGGTGGCAATAGGCACATCCTTGCCGGAACTTTTCGTGTCTGCCAAAGCCGTATTCGCGAAAAAATCTGATGTGGCGCTCGGCAACATATTCGGCTCTAATGTGTTCAACTCTCTGGTTGTTATAGGAATTCCCGGGCTTTTCGGTAATCTGGTTGTAGATAGCCGAACTTTTGCCATCGGCGTTCCCGCAATGGCATTTGCCACTCTTCTCTTCGTAATCTCGGGAATATCCCGAAGAATCTACGTCTGGGAAGGAGCTTTCTACCTTGCCCTTTATACTCTCTTCATCGCCAAAATCTTCAATTTATTTTAAAACTCTCTCAAGAAATTAGATATTAGAAATTATGGTTCAATTGCTTCACCATCCTGAGGAACTCGAAGGAGAAATTTCTTGTCCCCCTCCCTCTTTAGATTGGAAATTGGTAATTGGTAATTGGAAATTAATAATTCTTCTCCCCTGTCTTTTAGTTATAATTAAAAACTTTGAAATTATTTTAAAAATTAAAATTATAAAATTTAAAATTTGTGAGCAAGCTACGAGGAAGCTACCAAAGCTTCTGTTTCCCCCATTCGTGGCATTCGTCTTCATCCCCGACGCTTCGGTCGGGGCTCCGACCGAAGCGTCGGAGTCGTATATTGGTATCTGTTATTACTAACAACCATTGACTAACGACTAACAACTGCTTCTACCTTCTAATTTTTTTGGAAAATTCCGGATCATCCGCGTACTTCAATGCCCGATCGTTTATAAAAAACTTTTTTCTCGCCTCTTCAAAAGAAAGGTCGGTGTCTATAAGTCCGAGGTCGTATGCCAGCTTGTCGGAATTGGCGGGAAACAAAATTCTTAAATTGAAAAACGGCACTCTTTTCGGAACTATTTCATTAACATGAGCCACAATATTGGTCGTGCATGTGTTGGTGAGCGTGTTGTAAAACTCCGGCTTCTCGCGCAAATTGTTGGCTCGCTCTATCATACCCACGAACAACACGCGCGCCTTTTCCGGCGTAGTTTTTATCGGGTATACATATACCAAATCTTTCCTGTAATTGGACCTCAACTTTATGACATCTTTCTCGTCCGCGATTACATACATGAGTTCGTACTGTCTTAACATGCCGCGCAAAGGATGGAATGATTCGCCTTTTTCTTTTCTTATTTCAGCAGATATTGAAACATACTCATCATTTTCAAACTCAAAACTTAAAAAAGTGTGCGCCGATCCAGGCACGCCGGAAAACGGCTCTACCACATACCAAACTCTTTTAATTTTGTCCGTATCAAAAGTTTTGTCGTAATATTCAGCCGTGTAGCTCGTCGCGGAAGTATATGAAAAGTTTCTAATATTATGTATGGTGATCAAACTACCCTCTGTGTCAGCGTGCGGTAAAATCTGTTGATCAGGCGCCCAGTCTCTGTCGTTAGATGGCTTTATTAAAAAATTGGCCAATATAAAAACAGCAACAAATACCGCGAGAAGGATTAGAATATATTTTAGTATTTTTCTCATTATCACCTACGACGTTGGCGTGGGACTGTAACTAGGACTGGAGCTAGAGCTTGGCGAAGGTGTCGATGTTTGAGTTGGCGTCGGAGTCGGTGAAGAAGATACGGTCGGGGTCGGAGTAGGCGTATACGTTGGCGTGGGACTTGCGGAATAGCTAGGTTGAGGAGTGTAGGTGTTGAAAGATTTTGGAGTATAAGGAGTATAGGAGGGTGTTGGAGAAGGCAAGGCCGTTGCCGTTTCTTTCGTGGAAATAACTCCTGATATTCGGTCATACCCGTCGGCTGAAATTACGAAGTTGTGTCTGGTTGTGCCAGTATTCTCTTTCCTTGCAGTGAAGGTAAGAATGATCCTTTTGGTCTGTCCGGCTTCAAACGTGTACTTCTGCTCCGTTCCCCATCTTGTCTCGTCATACGCGGAGATGACGCCGGAGTATATTTCTCCGCTATTGTTCTTGATATACATCGTTACTCTCACTGTGTCGCCTGCGGAAAAGACCTTGTCCGGCCACGATACGCTTTCTATGCTCAACAATTTGACATTGGCGGCAAGTATCGGCTTGGGCTTGACTACTGATACCGTAACGGTGTCTCTGGCTTGTTGGCCATCTGTCGCGTAGCAGACGATTTCAAAAAGGAGAGGATCAGAATATCCTTTCGTATCATGTTTGGCTATCAATTTGTATTCATTGTAGTTTCCATAAATATTGCCCAGGCGTGTCCAAACCTTGCCGTTGTCCAGAGGCACGTGATGGCCGGCCGGTCGGCAATAGCGTATCTCCGCTCCCTTGGCTTCGTATGAAAGCTTCATTTTTGTGTTGTAGAGGACGGGATCGGGGTTCAGATTGCCATTAACTCTTAGCTCCACGCTAGGAGAACAGCCGGTAGAGCTGGTAAAGGGAATCTCGGACAAGATTCCGGTTCCTCCTGATCCTTCAGTTACGCGTAGTTTGGATATCTTGGGATTGTGGGGAAGGACGATTTTAGTCGGAGCAGATTGGAATTCTATCATCTTGCCTTCCGGCTTCTCTCCGAATGTTTCGGCGTTCAGATATCTTCCGGAACTCAATTCATATTGTCCCAGTACCGTTCCTCTGGAATCAACGGTTTCCACGATGTAGAGAGCGCCGTCTTCGGGGTAATACGTGGGAACCAGCGTGTCGTATTTGCCAAAGAAAGACTTTACTCCTGCCAGTGTGAAGGATATTTTGTCATTGTCCTGCTTCGTTTCAGTAAGAGTCACTTCAGAATAGCATGCTCCTTGATATGGGATGTTTTCATCCGTTGCCAGACCGATGCTGGCCGCGAAGTCGCGGACGTCAAAAGAAAAGCCGGAGAGGCGGGCTACGTTAAATGCAGCCGTAATGATTAAGACGATCAGCGCGCCAATGATCCATTTTTCTTTGGCTGGTCTCATCCTATTGTTTGTTTGTGTTTCATCAGGATTCATTTGAGTTTATGTTAAATTGCAAGCTGGTTTCCGAATTCAGCTTCGCATACGGGGAAATATGAGTGGGCGGAATTTTGTCTAAGTAAGTTTTTTAAAACGTAACCACAGCTTACTGTGTTAAATTTGCTTCTATCTCCTCCTCCGGGCAACCCCATTATACTTTCAACAGAAGACCTTAAAACATCATGGAATTCCTTTTGCCCCAGAACATCTGTAATTTCTACTTTTAGAACACTACACCCCCATGGTTTTCCAAAATCATATGATATATCTTGATAACTAAAATCTTTTAACCTATCAATACTGCAATTTGTAGGATTAAGCAAAAATGAGGGGAGTTTCCTGGATTCTATTGTCTCTCTATTTTTTTGAACATACTCGTCAAAGAGACCTGCAAAAGAATGCGCGTATTCATGTGCCATTATTAAGGGTAAAACTTCATTATTATCTTTGCTGTCAATAAAAATACCCCAACCAAGCCCACCTGATATTGCATAAGGTGGCCAACCTATATCATTAGGTTTATAAAAATTTGAGAATAAAAATTTTATAGATGTAAACTTATAACTGGACATTGCATCTAGATCCGGGAACAGATACCTGGAATTACCTTTGAGAGAAAGTACGATTCTAGAGGTCGGGTCATTCAATATTCTTATAAATTCTGTGTCATCATGGTTCGCTAAATCAATAACATAAGAAAATTTGTCTTGATATTTCTCAAACGGTTGTATTTTATTAACCGCCTGCGAACGGAAACCATCAATCGTGCCGAGAAGATCTGATGCCGTCATTCCGCTTGACTCCCCTCTCATACCGACAATAACATTCGCGTTGTTCCTATCTCCCCAATACCAATGTAGCGTGGTGGCGTCTAAAGTGAAATCTTTTGTCGCGCCGTTTTGTTCAAAACGCATTTTGACGCGCCCATCCCTGTCTATCACCGAAATAAGTCGCTCCATCGCCTGTTCATCATCAGAAATCCACCCTTTGGAACCTCTTAAAATAACACTGTAGATCAAAGCGTTTTCATCGCTTTCTTTTGACTTTTTCGCGCCTAAACCGGGATAAACGGGATCTGTCGGCAATACAGAGCGTGTCTTCGGCCGATCACCGTTTTCAATTTGGAAAGTATAGAAAGGTGTATCTCCATCCATGAATGACAGAGTTGGGAAAGACATGTCGTCCAGTTCATCTCTCACGTCCCACACTGTGCCCGGACACGCTTCGCTATCGGGATTGGATGGGTCAAAATATACTTTGATCTCTGTGTCGTCAAACGGACTGTATGGCGCGCGAGGGGTAAAGTTTCTTCCCGGCAACACCATATCATAAGGATCATATATCCACCTTTGAGAATTTGAATCCCATCTTTCTTCAATGGTTATTGTCCTCGGAGCTATGCTGTCAACATAATCTTTGGCAAAGTCCACAGACACGGCTAATATATCCTCAACTCTCTTGTGGTAGCTATCTTCCCATGATTTCGGATTGCCGTCATTGCAGTCTACGCCAAGCGCTGGAAAAGCGTCTTCCGGCGGAATTACTGTCGCCTTGATGGAACGAGGACAGTAAACATAACCATCTGCGTCGCTATCGGTATTGCATCCGCCAAGTTCGCAAACCCTGGCGTTTACGGCCGCTGATCGCAGTTTTCCGTTGTTTCCTGTGCAATATGCTTCCGTCAGACAAGAATATCCCTGAACAAGACCGTAATTCCATAAGTCATCAACGTTACACGCATCACCAATATTATTACCTCCCCCGGATTCAATCCTTCCTTCCGGAAGCGTTTGGGCGAAAACTAAAACAGATGCAAAAAACAATGTTACAAAAACAGAAGCAAGGGTCAGTGAGAAAATTCGCGTGATCATTTTAATTTATTAACGAGACGCTAATCATTCTTTTGTCACGCTCAGCTATTATTAGAATAGTATACCAAACTTTCATTTTTAAAAAATGTAATATACCACGATCGTTGCTAAATTATAGTAGATACCGCTTAACAACTTAACGAAAAGCGCACACGAATGGGAAACACCTCATCACCTCGCCGACTCTCGATCGGATGTTTTTTTCTTCTTTCCCATTCGTATTCATCCCCGACGCTTCGGTCGGAGCTCCGACCGAAGCGTCGGAGTCGTTGATTTGAGTTTTTTACTACAAACTGACAGCTAAAAGCTTCTCCCCATTCGTGTGCACTTTTCGTCATGTGGTATCAACGTAACTGCTCACAAGACCGAGTGGTGTCATTCCCGCGAAGGCGGGAATCTAGGCCATATTTTGATCTGGATTCCCGTTTTCACGGGAAT
>Ga0209343_10002698_pt1 | contig 22727 bp, 23 predicted proteins | sample RifCSPlowO2_02_FD_184026 | JGI IMG/M metagenome (GOLD analysis project Ga0209343, IMG submission 184026) | Groundwater microbial communities from Rifle, Colorado - Rifle CSP2_plank lowO2_0.2 (SPAdes) (version 2) | ecosystem: Environmental > Aquatic > Deep subsurface > Groundwater | place... | reverse complement strand
CCCGCCAGTTCGAGGACATCGCGAAACAGGGCCTACCCGATCCGCCCGCGCCCTCGCCCTCGGTGTGCATGGACCTGGGCGTCAAGCTCGCAGAGACCATCCTCGCCAGTCCCTACCGCGTGGTGCTGATGGCCTCATCGAGCTGGTCGCATGCGAGCCTGTCCGCCAATACCGGCCACATCATTCCCGATCACGCGTCGGACCGGCGCCTGCTCGACGCCTTCAAGCGCGGCGACTACGCTTACTGGCGCAGTTTGAGCGGCGAACAACTGGAGAATGCGGGGCAACATGAGCTGCTCAACTGGATGCCGATGATGGGCGCGATGTCGGTGCAACAAAGAAAGCCGGTGGTGCTCGACTACGCGGAGACCTATCTGTTTCAGGCGAACAAGGTATTCGCCTACTTCCCGCAAATTCCAGCTTGATAGCAACCTCTACGCACTGCCGCGCGCTGCGCATCGCCCTGTGCATCGCGCTGCTTGGCGCCGCCGTATTCGGCGGCTGCATCACCGCGCAGAATGTCGCTCCGCCCAAGCCTAAGCTGGTTGTGCTGTTCGTTATCGACGGCCTGCCGCAACGCCAGGTGCTCGATTACCGCGACCAGCTCGGCCCTGACGGGCTGCGCCGGTTTCTGGATCGGGGCGCCTGGTATGCCCAAGCGTATTACGGACATGCGCATACGGTCACCGCGGCAGGGCACGCGACCCTGCTCACCGGCGCGTATCCGCACCGCACCGGCATCATCGGCAATGAATGGCGCGATCCGGTCTCCGGCATCGAGGTCTACAACACCGGCGATGAAGCGCACACCTACCTGGAAAACCGCACCGCGAAACTCTCTGGCACCAGCCCGCGCAACCTCAAGGTCGAAACCCTGGGCGACGTGCTGCGGCGCGCCGACCCGCGCGCCAAGGTGATGGGCATTTCCGCCAAGGACCGCGGCGCCATCCTGCCCGCCGGCAAGTCCGGTACCGCCTATATGTACATGTGGGACAGCGGCCGGTTCGCCACCAGCAGCTATTACATGCGCGAGCACCCCGCCTGGGTCAAGGCCTTCAATGGCGCGCAGCGGGCCGATCGCTATTTCAAGGTGGCTTGGTCGCCGCTCCTGCCAGCGGCGGCCTACGCGCGATCGCTGCCGGATGGTCGGCCCTGGTACGGCCCCGGCGGCAGATTGCCAAAGACATTTGGCGAGGGTCTGCAAAAACCCGCCGCGGATTTTTACGCTTCGCTCCTGCCCAGCCCCTTCATCGATGAACTGACACTGGACTTCGCGCGCGCGGCGCTGAGTGGCGAGCGCCTGGGGGCGGATGAGATTACCGACATTCTGTCGGTGAGCTTGTCGGGGCACGATTACATCAACCATGCATATGGTGCCGAGTCACGCCTGTCACACGATCACGTGTTGCGCCTGGACCGGATGCTGGAGGCGTTCTTCCACGACCTCGACCGGGCGGTGGGGCCGGAAAACTATTTGGCCGTGCTCACCTCGGATCATGGCTTCGCGCCGGTGCCTGAGCATAGCAAGTCGATCGGGCGGGACAGCGGGCGGCCAAATGTCAACGAGATCCTGGCGCGATTGAATGCCGGCCTCGCCGTAAAATTCGGCGCCGGCAGATGGGTCCTTGGCTGGTCGGCCGACGGCGTATTGCTCGATTCGAAACTGATCGCGGCGCGCAAGCTCGATCGCCGCGCAATCGATCAGGAGGCGCGCCGGCTGCTGCTCGCCGAGCCTGGAATCGTGGCGGCGTTCAGCCGCGCCGAGATCGAAGGCAATGCTCTGCCGCCCGATACGCCGTTTCTCGCGGCGGTGCGCAACACCTGGCATCGCGAGGTTTCCGCCGACATTCAACTGGTCGTCAAACCGTACTGGCTGTTCGGCACGACGCACAAAACCGGGACGACCCACGGCTCACCGCATGAATACGACACCCATGTGCCGCTGCTCCTGTACGGCCCGCGCTGGATTAGTGGCGGGCGCGTCGATGCGCGCGTGGAGATCGTGGACCTCGCGCCCACGCTCGCCCGGCTGATCGGCACCGGCGCGCCGGCCGCCTCCGAGGGCAGGCCGCTGCCGATTCCAGAATTGAGATGATCAAGCGGCGGCGAATCTCCGCCTGGTGCCTTGCCCGGAAAGCTCAATCCTCGAGATTGATGCCCGTGGACTTCAACAATTTTTCATACTTTTCCGCGGTAGTCCTGATCAGCGCCGGCATCTGTTCGGGGCCGGTATAGGTCAATGCCATCGAGGCATCAGTGAGGCGCTGCCGCAGCTCCTGGGACTCCATCGCCTTCACTATCTCGCTATCCCAGCGGGCAACCAGGTTCCTGGGCAGTCCCGGCGGCCCGAAATAGGCGTACCAGGCCACCGGCACATCGAATCCGGCGAGGGTTTCGTTGACCGCGGGCACCTCCGGCAACCCTTCGAAACGCGCGGGCTGCATCACGGCGATGATCTTGACCTTGCCCTGGCGCGCCTGCGGCAATACCGTGGCGACATTGGTGATGCAAAGATCGATCTGCCCGGCGGCAAGCGCCGTGAGCGCCGGTCCCAGGCCTTTGAACGGGACATGAATCATCTCCGCGCCCAACTGCTTCAAACGCTCGCCGGTCATGTGATGGGTCGAGGCGACCCCGGCGCTGCCGTAGGTAAGTTTGCCGGGATTGCGGCGCGCAAGATCCATCAGCTCCTTGAAGTTGCCGACGCCCAGGTCCGCGCGCACCGCAACGGCGCTCACCGAAGCCACTGCCGTAGCGATCGGCGTCAAATCGCGCAGCAGCACCAGCGCGCCGGGATTGCCCTGGCGCATGGAAAGGTCGGAGCCCACCGTGAACAGCATGGTGTAGCCGTCCGCAGGGGCCTTCGACACATAGGTAGCGCCGATCCGGCCGGCCGCGCCGCCGCGATTGTCGATCACCACGGGCTGTCCCAGCGACGCCGAGAGACGCTGCTGCATGAGGCGCGCGGTCAGGTCGACCGCGCCGCCGGGAGGAAACGGCACCACCAGATGCACCGGTTTGACCGGATATGCCTGCGCCAGCGCGGCGCACGGGGAAACGGCAAATGCCAATATCAGGGTTCCGAAAAATCGCAAGGGGCACTCCTTCTGGTCGGCGGTCTTGGTGTAGTCTACCCGCGCTCCGGACCTTTGTATGGGGACGAAGCAACTCGGAGAATCACTGCGCCGCCTGAGGTGCTGGCGCACACCTGAACCAAGCATAGGGGAACCATCATGCAAAGAATTGCCGTAGGAGGAATTTTGGCGACGGTCCTGGCGGGTTTGCTGCATTTTCCGGCGTTCGCGCAGCAGTACCCGCTCAAACCGGTGCGCGTGATCGTCGCCTCCTCACCGGGAGGTTATCTCGATCGCACCTCGCGCCTGGTTGGCGACAAGCTCTCGCAACGCATGGGACAGCCCTTTGTGCTGGAGAATCGCGGCGGCGCCGGCGGCAATATCGCGGGCAAGGCCGCCGCCGAGTCAATCCCCGACGGCTATACGCTGCTTAGCACCACCACGCAAATCGCCGTCAATGCCACGCTTTACAAGGATCCGGGCTTTAGCCTGCTCACCGACCTGGTGGCCGTGGGCATTGCCGGGGGCACGCCGGGCGTATTCGCCGTGCTCCCCTCCAATCCCGCAAAGAATCTGCGCGAACTGATCGATAATGCCAAGGGCAAGCGCCTCACGCATGCATCGGGCATCGGCACCTCGTCTCACGTCTCTGCCGATTATCTGTTTCGCATTCTCGCCAAGCTCGACGCCGCGCATGTTCCCTTCAAAGGCGGCGCGCCGGCCGTGACGGCCGTGCTGGGCGGACAGGTGGAAGTGTTGAACAGTTCTCTGGGCAGCGTGCTGCCGCATGCGCGAGCGGGAAAGCTGCGCCCGCTGGGCATCTCCGGCCCCAAGCGCGAAGCTGCCATGCCCGGTGTGCCGACCGTTGCCGAGCAGGGCTTTCCGGGGTTCGCGGAAATTTCCTGGATCGCCTTTTTCGGACCGTCCAAAATGCCCGCCCCGATCGTCAACCGCCTCAATAACGAAATCAGCCAGGTGCTGAATCTGCCGGATGTCAACAAAGCGCTGGTGGACCTCGGCATGGAGGTCACGCCCTGGGCGACGGCGGCCATCGCCGAATACGTAAAAAGCGAGCTGGCGATGTGGACGCGCATCAACAAGGCAACCGGCGTCACGGTCGATTGATTTATTTCGTTGCGCAATAAGAATCGTCCGCTTACGCAATGCTGCAGGATGTCGCGCCATTTAATTCTCGTCAAATTCCTGGTCAAACCGGGAACGCCGGAAAAGAATTGATGCCGAATTTCGCTGCGTGCCTCCCGGGCAAGCATGTATATTCGCTCATGGGAGGAGCGTAACGCAATGCACAGCATCAAGACGGCAGGCATCCTGGGCCTCGGGAAAATGGGCGGGCCGATGGCGAAGCACCTGATCGCCAAAGGTTTCAACGTAGTTGGCTACGACCCGGTGCCCGCCGCCGGCGCGAAAGCTGCAGCCGATGGCGTGCGCGTGCTCGCCAGCGCGCGCGACGTGGCAAGCCGCTGCGAGCTCGCCATCGTGGTGGTGGGTTTCGACAACCAGGTAGAAGCCGTCGTGTACGGCAAGAACGGCATCGTCGAAGGCGCGAAACCCGGCCTGATCGTGGCGCTGGGCTCCACCGCCGCGCCGCAGTACACCAGGACGCTTGCCGTACGCTTGGCGAAGCGCAACATTACGCTGCTCGACATTCCGCTTACCCGCGGCGAACAGGCGGCGGTGAGCGGCAAGCTTCTCATTCTGGGCGCCGGCGATGAAGCGGCATTCGAAGCCTGCCGGCCGGCGTTCTCTGCGTTTGCCTCGGATATATTCCATCTAGGCCCGGCGGGCGCGGGGCAAGTGGGCAAGATGGTCAACAATCTCATCCTCTGGGCCTGCACCGCCGCGAACGACGAAGGCCTGAGGCTGGGACAGGCGCTGGGCGTGGATCCGGAGAAAATGCGCGCCGCGCTGCACCACTCCAGCGCGCAGAACTGGGCGATGGACTGGCGCGCCGAAGACAGCGGCATGCCCTGGGCCGAGAAGGACATGAATATCCTCCTGCGGGAAGCAGACATGGTGCGCCTGTCCCTGCCGCTGGCGGGCACCACCAAGGAAGTGATCAAGGGCCTCAAGATCCGCATGGGTCTGGGGCTTCCCGAAGGATTTGAATAGTGATTGAAACCATCGATCTCCCCCGATGCACCGGCTGCGGCATCTGCGATATCGTCTGCCCGGCCGACGTCATTCACATGACCGGAACACCGGTTGATTCCGAAGTGCCGGGCATCACAACGCAGAAGCTGCTGCCGGTGATCAAGTTCCGCGAGCACTGCATCACCTGTTTCAACTGCGAAATCTTCTGCCCGGAAAAGATCGTCGACGTGCATCCGGTGGTGAAGAGCCACCCCAGGGCCTGGTAGCCATGCAGAATTTCCAGGGTACTTTGATCGACACCGACGTCCTTGTTATCGGCGCAGGCGCGGGCGGCCTTTTTGCCGCGCTCTCGGCCAAGCGCAACGGCCCGCCGGGCACGCGCGTGACCTTGATCGACGCCTGGCAGGCGGGACGCTGCGGCCACACCGCGTTCTCAAACGCCTGGACCGTGGTGGTCACACCCGATGACGACCTGGAGCTCATCACCCGCGAAATCATCGCCGGCAACGACATGGTGTGCGATCAGACCCTGGTCCGCAACACGCTTGCGGCCTCGTATGACCGGCTCAAGGACATGGAAGCCTTCGAAATGAGCTTTGCGAAGGACGAGAAAGGCCAATACATCCGCCGGCCGACGCGCGGCCTGGACGCGACGCGCGTGCTCTATCCGAATGGCGGAGGCCTGGAATTTTCCTGGCGCATGCGCCGGGGCCTTGAGGCAGCGGGCGTGCAGGTACTGGACCGGATTTTCGTCACCGGCCTGATGCGCGGCGCCAATGGCGACGGCGTGATCGGCGCGGTGGGCATCAACAGCCGCAGCGGCGATTTTCATGTGCTGAAGGCGCGCGCCACCATCGTCTGCACCAATGCCATCACCTTCCGCTCGGGCTTCGTGCGCGACCTCACCGGCACCGGCACCCTGCTCGCCTACAAAGCGGGCGCAAAGCTTCGCAACATGGAGTTCTCCTACACCCGACCCAGCACGCCGCGCTTTTATTTCGAGGGAATCGCGTTTGCCATTCAGGAGGGCGCGCGCTTTCTCAACGCCAAGGGCGAACGCTTCATGCTGGAGTATGAGCCGAAGTGGGGCGACGAGTCGGACGTGCCGCGCATCGCGCGCGCCATGGCGATCGAAAAGCAGAAGGGCAACGACCCGCTTTACCTCGACATGTCCGGGGTTCCCGAGGAAAAGCGCGAGTATTTCATCCAGAGCAAGGTGAAATGGATGGAATATTTTTACCGCAAACTGGGCAAGGAGACCCGCACCGACATGTTCGGCTCGGCGCCCTACTACGCGCTCAACCAGATGACCAAAGGCGGGGTTGCCACCGGCGCCGAATGCCGCTCAAGCGTGCCCGGGCTTCTGGTGGCGGGACTTGCGCAAGCCGGCGCCTGCAACCATTTCGCCGGATTCCATATCGGCATGTGCATCGGCACCGGTTGGGCCGCCGGGAAAAGCGCGATCGAGGATCTGCAGAAACTGGCGGCACCCAAGCTCGACGCCGCGGAAGTGCATGGCTTGCACGCCGAGACCTACCGCGAGCGCGACGATGCGGCGCAGGCGCTGAGCGATCAGGCATTGAAGAACCTGCAACAACTCATGTTCGCCTACGACGTATCGGTGTGGAAACGCGGCGACCGGCTGGAGAAGGCGCAACGGCGCCTCGAGGAAATCAAGGCGGATTTCGCCGCCTGCGCCGCGCCGCACACGCATGAACTGGTGCGAATGAAGGAGACCGAAGCGATGCTCCTCGCCGCCGAACTCATTCTCAAGGCGTCGGTAATGCGCACCGAATCGCGCATGAGCCACTTCCGCGAGGATTTCGATGCGCGCGACGACAAGAACTGGCTGCAGTGGATAGATATCCATGACGAGCACGGCACACCGCGCTTGAGCACAACGCCGATCCCCACCCCCATCCTCGCCGCCGGCGAACCCGCGAGCAAAAAAGTCCAGCGCGTGGTGCGCGGCGCGGCGTGATTTAATTGGGGTTAGAGTCACATTAATCAGAGTCGGCGATGCGTTCGGATACGTGCAAACCCAGGATTAATGTGACTCTGACCCCAATTAATTCCGGAGGAACCGATGACACCACTTGTCAAACGCCCGTCATGGCTCTCGCTCGGCGCCGCGGTTATCGCCCTGGCATCGGCACTCGCCCATGCGCAACAAACCTACCCCCTGCGTCCCGTCCGCATGATCGTCCCCTTCGCCGCGGGCGGCACCACCGACACCATTGGCCGTTTCATCGCCAAGGACCTTGCCGAGCGGCTGGGGCAGTCGGTGATCGTGGAAAATCGCGGCGGCGGCGGCGGCACGGTGGGCGCCGAGGTAGCAGCGCGCTCGCAACCCGACGGCTACAACATTCTGCTCGCCTCGGCGGAGGCCTTCGGCATGACCGACGGCATCCTCAAACGCCTCAACTACAACCCGGAGAAGGATCTCGCGCCGGTAACGATGATCTCGCGCGCGCCCAATACCATCACCCTGCATCCATCGGTGAAGGCCACCACGTTGAAGGAACTGATCGAATTCGCGCGCGCCAATCCCGGCAAGCTTCGTTACGGCTCACCTGGAATCGGCTCCAACCCGCACTTGATCGGCGAGTTGTTCAAATCTCGCTTCAAGCTCGACATCACCCACATACCTTACAAGGGCGGCGGCAACGGCATCGTGGATGCGGTCTCCGGTCAAATCGAAATGATCGTAACCGGCATCAATACCGCAGCACCGCGCGTAAAGGCCGGACAACTGCGTACACTCGCGATCACTGGAAGCTCGCGCTCGCCGCTGCTGCCCGGTGTCCCCACCATGGCCGAAGCCGGCGCGGATGATTTCGTGCTTGGCGCGCTGTTCGGCGTCTATGTGCCAGGCGGCACACCCGCCGCGCCGATAGCGCGCCTGCAAAAAGAACTGGCCGCGGTCGCCGGCGCGCCGGATTTCCGCAATCGCCTGATCGAAGTGGGTCAGGAACCCGCCGAAACCCTGCAAGGCCAAGCGTTCGGCAAATACATGCTCGCCGAGGCGCGCCGCTGGCGCGATCTGGCGCGCGCGGCGGGCGTGAAGGACGAGTGATTAATTTTCGTCTGCCTTCCAGAATTCGCCTTTCTGTTGTTCGGGACTTGCCTCGATGAACGCCGGGTGCTCCCGGCAGGCCTCGTCGATGCGCACAAGCGTCGGATAGGGGGCGAGATCGCAGGCGTAGCGCCTGGCGTTCGCAAGCTGCGGCACGAGGCAGCAGTCCGCCATCGATATCCGATCGCCGAGGCAATATCGTCCGTGGCGCTTCTCTCGCTGCAAAAGCGATTCAAGCTTCGAGAATCCGTCGGCGATCCAGTGCCAGTACCAGGCCCGGATGCCATCCTCGCCCTGCCCGTAGGATTTGCGCACGAAATCCAGCGCGCGCACGTTGTTGAGGGGATGGATCTCGCAGGCGACGAGCTGCGACACGGCGCGCACGTAGACGCGTTCGAACGGATCCTCGGGCAGGAGCGGCGGCTGCGGATGGGTCTCCTCGAGGTATTCGATGATGGCGAGCGACTGGGTGAGTACCTGCCCGTCGATGTCGAGTGAGGGGACCAGGGCGGCCGGATTGACCGAACGGTAGGCGGGGCCCGCGTGCTGCAGGGTCTGCATATTGAGCATGCGCGACTCCCAGGCGAGGCCCTTATACGCAAGTGCGATGCGCACCCGGTAGGCGGCCGAGGAGCGCGCGGAGTGGTAGAGCTTCATGCCGCCGGCAGCAGGTTCATCACTTCGGCGCGCATGCGGCTCATCGCGTACACCGCGTCCGTCAGCGGAGCGGAAAAGCCCGCGGCATGCGCGACTTCGACGACCGTCCCGAGGATGCCTTCGATCTCGACGGGCCGGCCCGCCTCGGCATCCTGAAGCATCGAAGTCTTCACATAGCCGATCTTTCGGGTGCTGGCGATGCGCGGACGCGGCTCGATCCCGGCATCGATGCCGAGCTTGTGCCCCAGCGCGATGGCCTCGTCCATCATGGCGACGAACAGCGCGTATACCCGCGGGTCGTCGATCAGCCGGTCGGTGGAGGATCCGGTGAGCAGGCTCACCGGGTTGAAGCACATGTTCCCGAGCAGCTTCGCCCACACCTCCTTGCGCACGTCGCCGGTGGCCTCGCCGACGAGTCCCGCCTTGCAGAACATTTCAGCCAGGGCCCGGCTGCGCGCGCTTGCTTCGCCGCGCGGCTCGCCGAGGATGATGCGATTGCCCCCGGTATGGCGCACATGACCGGGCTCGAGGCCGGTGCAGGCGGGATACACCACGCAGCCGACCACGCGGGCAACCGGAACGCTGCGTTCGAGCACGCCTTGCGGATCCACCGAAACCAGGCGGTGCCCCGACAGGAGTCCGGGGCTGTCGAGAAAGAACCACCAGGGCATGCCGTTCAGCGCCGGCACCACGGCGGTATCCGTGCCGATCAGCGGCCCGATCACCTGCGCGGCGCGCGGCAAGGCAGGCGCCTTGACGCACAGGATGACCAGGTCGTGCACGCCGAGTTCCTCGACCGATGCCGAGGCACGAACCGGCCGCGCGATGTGGCGGCCTTCGCTCTCAAGGCGTACGCCGTGTCTTGCGACCGCCGCGAGCGCGTCGCCGCGCGCCAGCATTCCTACGTCACATCCGGCCTCGGCAAGGCGCGCCGCAAAGAAGCAGCCGATGGCGCCGGCTCCAACGATGGCGATCTTCATATCGAATATCCTTCCTCTTCATTGACCGCGGAAAACGGGCTTGCGCTTTTCCAGGAACGCATGCATGCCTTCCTTCTGATCCTTGGTATCGAAAAGCAGCTGGAACGCCTTGCGCTCGAGGGCAAGGGCGCCTTCCAGCGGCAGGTTCTGCCCAGCCTGCACCACCTCCTTGACGGCGCGCACCGCGAGGGGGGGCATCGAGGCAATGGTTTGCGCCAGATCGAGCGCGCGCTCGAGGGCCGTGCCGTCAGTGACCACTTCGGACACCATGCCGAGCTGAAAAGCCTCGGGCGCCGCAACCGCTTCGCCGGTGAGGATCAGCTTCATCGCACGATAAGGCCCCATGATCCGCGGAAGCTTCTGGGTCCCCCCGGCGCCGGGCATGATGCCGACTCTGATTTCCGGCTGTCCGAAGCGTGCCGAGGTGCCCGCGACGATGAGGTCGCAGCAAAGCGCGAGTTCGCATCCGCCGCCCAGGGCGTAGCCTTCGACTGCGGCGATCACCGGCTTCGCGCATTGCCGCAGGGCGCTGAACACACGCCCGGTCTTGAGCCGCGTGTGGTCCTCCGGCGTCATGTCGACCATTTCGGCGAGGTCCGTGCCGGCGACGAAATAGCCCCCGGATCCGGTGAGCACGATCACGCGCACCGTATCGTCCCCAGCGAGCGCCTCCACCTCGTCCGCGAGCCTGCCTTTCACTTCGAGGTTCAGCGCATTGCGCCGCTCGGGTCGCTCGATGGAAAGCACGGCAATGCCTTCGTGATCCCGGTTGCATCGAACGCTCATGAGAAGGCCTCCGGCTATATAGATGGAAATCCGAACAGCACCGCCGGATTGTCGGCATGGCAGTCGGTGGCTCCGCTAAGCTGCCGCCGCGGCGCCACCGACGGCATGCGCGGCGCAACGGTGTCGATCGCGGTCACTTCGAGCGCCCGGGAGCGAGCTTCGACAGCCCTTCGCCCAACGATTCGAGCGGCGGCTCGCGACCTTCGGGCAGGGGAATCTGGTGCGCGTTCAGCGTCATCGACACCATGGTGTAGTAGCCGATAAGCGCCGTGAGCTCAACGACGCCGAGCGGCTGCCATCTTTCGGCCACGCGGCGGTAGAGCGGTTCGGATACCTGGCCGCGCTGCTGGATCTCGCGCGCATACTCGTAGACGTCCGCCTCGTCGGGATCCTCGAAGGCAGGCGCTTCACCCCGGTGGATGGCCGCAATGACGGACTCGGCAAGTCCTGCATTGCGCGCTGCTTCCGCGTGGATCAGCCACTCGAGCTGGCTATTCCAGCGCCTCGCGGTGACGATGATCGCAAGCTCGCGCAATCGCGCCGGAACGCTCATGTTGAAGCGCAGGTACTCGCCAAGGCGCTGCCAGCGCTCGGCGAGCTCGGGGCTGTGCAGCGCGGCGCGCAGCGGGCCGACTACCACGCCTCTTGGACCGGCGACCACCGCGTCGTAGACGCGACGCTGCTCCGGTGTCATGGTGTCCGGGGAAGGAAAGGGAATTCGGGCCAAGCGGGACTCCTAAAAAGTTCAGATAACGCCTTGCGCGGCGAGCGTCTCGATCTGCACGGCATTCAGGCCGATCTCGCGCAGAACCTCCCGGGTGTGCTGCCCTAACATGGGCGGCGCGCGATCGAAGGCGAGAGGCGCCTTGGTGAATTTCATCGGGCTCGCGACCTGCGGGACGCTTCCCGCGGCCGGGTGCGGTATGCGGACGGACATTTCGCGGTACTTTACCTGCTCGTCCTCGAAAACTTCGGGGATGGTATTGATGGGGCCGCACGGGACGCCTGCCGCATTGAAAAGCTCCGACCACAGCCGCGACTCGCGGGTCGCGAGCAACTCTCCGATCATCGGCAGCAGCACCGCCTGGTTTGTCACGCGGCCGGCATTGGTCCTGAAGCGCTCCTCCGCTGCCCATTCCGGCCGGCCGACCGCCTCGCAGAATTTGACGAACTGCGAGTCGTTGCCGACGACGAGCGCAATGTGTCCGTCGAGGGTCGCGAACACGTCCTGCGGCTGGATGTTCGGATGTTTGTTGCCCGCGCGTCGCGGCGCCTTCCCCGATATCAGGAAATTCATCGCCTGGTTGGCGAGCATGGATACACCGACGTCGAGCATGCCGATGTCGATGTATTCGCCCGTTCCGGTCTGGTCGCGGCGCGAAAGCCCGGCGAGCACCGCAACGGCGGCGTACATGCCGGTCATGAGGTCGACGATCGGCACGCCTACCTTCTGCGGCCCGGCGCCGGGCAGGCCGTCCCGCTCGCCAGTGACGCTCATCAGACCGCATGCCGCCTGGATCATGAAGTCGTACGCGGCATGGTCGTGCTTCGGGCCGTTCTGGCCGAAGCCGGTGACCGAGCAGTACACGAGCCGCGGGTTCACACTGTTCATGTCCTCATAGCCCAGGCCGAACTTGGCGAGCGTTCCGACCTTATAGTTCTCGAGCAGCACGTCGGCGCGCGCCGCGAGCCGGCGCACCAGATCCTGCCCCTCGCGCTTGCTCAGATCGAGAGTGATGGAGCGTTTGCCCCGGTTCACCGCCAGGAAATAGCCCGCATCGCCGGTGGCCTCGCCCGATGTGTCCTTGAGGAACGGCGGGCCCCAAGCGCGCGTGTCATCGCCGGCTCCGGGGCGCTCGACCTTCACCACGTCCGCCCCCAAGTCCGCCAGTACCTGCCCCGCCCAGGGGCCGGCCAGGATGCGGCTCAGGTCCAGAACCCGGACATGCGAAAGCGGTCCGCCGCGGTTTCCGCTCATTCGGCCTCCAGGTTCGGGCGGGTCGCCAGCACCGAGGGCCGCGCGTCGAATCCCGCGTGCCAGGCGGCAAGCTTCGAATGGCCTTTGCGCCAGTCGAGATCGGGGAAACGGAAGTCGATGTAGGAAAGCGCGCCGCCGAGCGCGATGTGCCCGATGTCGAAGCCACGCGCCAGATCCGGCGCCTCGGCTTCGAGCGCGGCGAGGGAACGATTCATCTTCAGCGCGAACCCGTCCAGCCAGGACTTGGTCTGCCGCTCGGGCGGCTTGGTGCGCTCATTGCGCCACAGAACCAGCAGGTCCATCAGCCCGTCGCCGAGTGCCTGACGGCGAAGCGCAGTCCACTTTTCCGGCCCGGATTGCGGGAAGAGGCGCCTGCCGCCGTGCAGGTTATCGAGGTATTCGCAGATCACCGGTGAATCGTAAAGGATGGTTCCGTCCTCCAGAACCAGCGTCGGAATCTTCCCGAGTGGATTGTCGTCCATGAGCGGGATGTTCGGATCCGACATGGCAACCACGGTTCTGAGGAGTGTCAGGCGCTGCGCGAGTCCGGCCTCGTGGACGAGCACCATGACCTTGCGCACGAAGGGTGAGCGCGGAGACCAGTGAAGTTTCATGTGAGCTTGATGTCCAGGCGCACGACGTCGCCGCGGTAGATCCCCTCGCCCACGAAGATGATGCAGCCTTTTTCGTCGGCGACGGATCGGTGCACGTAGGCGACCGGTGCATTGATGGGAATCTGCAGGAGCCTCGCCGGCTCCATGTCGGCGGTGCCGATGGTGAGGGTCTGGCGCGCGTCCGCAATCGTGAGACGGCGGATATCTTTCAGCATGCGAAGCGACGTTTTGCTGGAAAGCGACGCAGCGGGAATGCGCCCGGCGAGGCGCTCGTCGATATAGACCTCGCCCAGGTGATACGGTCGGCCGCCGCGCCAGTGCAGGCGGCGCCAGTGCCGGTACGCCGGCGCCGGCGTGCCGATGGGATGAAACAGCGCCTTCGGCTGGACGCCTCGCTCGGTGGAGAGGACTTCCATGGTCGCGCCCTCCGGAGACATGAGCAGGCCCGACCAGTCGGTTTTCACCTCGCACCAGAGTTCTTCGCCCGGCGCTCGTGTAACGAAGGTTCCCTTGGCGCGGTAGCGCGCGATCAGGTTCTCTTCGGCCAGGATGTCGAGCGCCTGGCGCACTGTCGCGCGCGCGACCCCGCATGCGGCCGCAAGATTGTCCACGGTGGGCACCTGCTTGCCGAGGGGCCAGTGCCCGGACTCGATGCGGCGACGGAACAGCGTCGCGAGCTGCAGGTAGCGCGGCATGCGGCTGCCGTCGAAAGCGGAAGGGGCGCTTGCCGGGCGCGCGGCGGGCTCAAGGACCGGTTCGGCGGACGACATCAAAGGACGACATCCAAAAGGATAGACTATTGACATATTAGCAGCCGGGGTGTAGCGTGTCCAGCGTTTCCTCATTGCCGGTTCCTCAGTCGATCCCATGGCCGTCACCTACGACCTGATGAAGCGCGTCACGGCGCAGCTCTACGAGTGGTCCCTGAAGAAGATTCCGGAGGACACCAAGGTGGCGCTCGCGCAGGCCGAGCTCGCGGAAACGAATCCCGTCGGCAGGAAGACGCTCACCTACATGATCAAGAGCGCCTCCACCGCGGAGCGGGAGAACCGCTTCGTTTGCTCCGATTCGGGTATCCCGGTTTATTTCGTGAAGATCGGCACCCGCGTGCGCTTCGAGGGCGACATCAAGCGCGCCATCACCGACGGATTCGCCGATCTTTGCGGAACTATCGATCCCCCGCTTCTAGAGCATGTCACCAATCCGCTCACGCTTGAGCGCGGGCACAAGGGCAAGGACATGCCCATCGTGACCTGGGACCTGCTCGCCGGCGAGGAGGACTACGTGGAGATCACCTGCTCGCCCAAGGCGCTCGGTTCGGGCCGCTGGGCTGCGCTGCAGATTTTCAGCTTCCCATCGCTCGATACCATCGAAAAATACATCATGGATTGCGTGATCCCGGCCGGGTCGCAGGCCTGCCCGCCGCTGGTGGTTGGCGTCGGCATCGGCGGGACGTTCGACTACGCGGCGAAGATCGCCAAGGAAGCGATGCTCCGGCCATTCGGGCAGAGGAATCCCGAACCCATCCTTGAAGAGATGGAAGAACGCCTTCTGAAGGCGATCAATGCCACGGGCTTCGGCCCCATGGGCACCGGCGGCGTAACCACGGCGATGGCGGTGCATGTCAACTATGCGGCGGGGCACGGCTTCACGCCGGTCGCCGTGACCTTCAACTGCTGGATCAACCGCCGCACGCGCGCCCGGATCTACGACGACGGGCGCGTGGAGCGCATCGAATAGGGCGAGGACGCCTTGAACAAGACTCATCATCTGAAACTTCCCGTTAGCGAACGCGATGTGCGGGCCCTCACCGTGGGCGACACGGTGTATCTGCACGGCGAAATCGTCATGGCCGCCGGGCTGCTGACCCACCAGCGCATCATCGAATATCTGGAGGCCGGCAAGCCGCTGCCCGTGGACCTGAAAGGCGGGGCGATGCTGCACATCGCCGGTTACAGCCGCGAGGTGGACGGCCGATGCGAAGTGCTCTACATCAATCCGACCACCAGCACCCGCTTCAACGATTACATGCCCAGGATCATCACCGGACTGGGTCTGCGGCTGACGGGCGGGAAGGGCGGCCTGGATGCGAGAAGCGTGCAGGCGATGAGAGAGGCAGGCTGCGCCTATCTCTCCTTCCTCGGTGGCGGCAGCACCCTGCTCACCAAATCGCTGAAGGAAGTGATTTCGGTCAACTGGACCGACCTGATCTTTCACTACCGCCTGGTGAAGGTTCGCGTCGAGGAACTCGGACCCGCAACCGTCGGCATAGACGCGCACGGCGGCAGCTTGTACGAATCGATAACTCGCGACGCCCAGGCGCGAGTTCCCGACATCCTGGCCGGCCTGGGCCCGCGCCGGTCCACGGCTTCACACTCCAAGGGGTAAGTAAAATGCGTCGAGCTAGCGCGCTTGCAACCGCCCTCCTGTTAATCTGCGGCGCCGCCCGGGCCGTCCACGCCCGAAGAGTACCGCCTGTGGGTTCAGTCCGAGTCAGAAAAATGGGCCAAGGTCGTTCAGGCCGGCCATATCACCATCGAGTAGACAAACAACGAGGAGCTTCCATGAAAATTCTGCATTGGGCCGGTGTATCGATCTTCGCGGTGATGGCGCAGGGCGCGATGGCGCAGGCGTACCCGAGCAAGCTTATCCGACTGGTCAATCCCTATGCGGCCGGCGGGCCGTTCGACCTCGTGGCACGCGAGGTGGCGAAGCCCCTCTCAGACCTGCTCGGCCAGCAGATCGTCATCGACAATCGACCTGGCGGCGGGGCCACGCTGGGCGCGGACCTCGTGGCGAAAGCGGTGCCCGACGGCTACACGCTGCTCCTCAGCGGATCGCCCAGCCACATCATCGTGCCGGCGATGATGAGCCCGCCGCCCTACGAGGGCATCAAGGACTTCACCTCGATCGCCATGATCGCGACCGTGCCAAATCTCATTGTCGCCAAATCTGCGCTGCCGGTGAATTCAATGAAGTCGCTGATCGACTATGCCAAGGCGAATCCGGGCCGGATTTCCTACGGCTCGCCGGGCAACGGCAGCATCGGCCACCTGTCGATCGAGCTGCTGAAAAAACTCGCGGGCATCGACATGCTCCACGTCCCTTACAAAGGCGCGGCACCGGCGGTGGTGGATCTCCTCGGCGGCCAGACCGACATCGCCATGCTCAACATCTCCGTCGTGCTTCCGCACATCAAGTCGGGGAAGATGCGCGCCGTCGCCATGGGCACGCGCAAGCGCGCCGAGCTCCTGCCCGACCTGCCTACCATCGAAGAAGGCGGTTTCAAGGGCTATGACGCGGGAACCTGGTACGGCATCTTCGGGCCCGCGCGGCTGCCGCAGCCGATCGTCAACACGCTCTACCAGGGCATCGCCAAGGTCATGAACACTGCCGAAATCAAGAGAAGGCTCCAGGACCAGCAGGGCGCCGAAGTGACCGTGCTCTCACCCGAGGCGCTGGCGGCTCACCTGCAGCGTGAGCGCGACGATCTCGTTCCGCTCATCAAGTCGATCGGCCTCAAGGCCCAATAGCCGCGCCGTTCGAGCGGATCGAAGTTGACCTGGCGCTGGGCGAAGTGCTCCATGCAGCCTCGCGCCGCAGCCTTTCGGCACGTCCGTTTTCCGAGCACATGCTTGGCATCGTGAGCGCGGGCGGGCTGATCCCGTTCTTGAAACTGCAGTAATCGGAAAGAGCCGCCTCATGACTGCACAGAATGAATCGCCGCGCGTGCCGGTACGCGAGGGCCTTTTCAGCGGGCCGCTTTCCGACCTCGACCGCGTGACCCTCGCCGGCTCGCGCTGCAGCTCCTGCGGCGAAACCTCTCTCGGCAGCAAGACCCTCTGCGCCAATTGCGGCAAGGAAACGGTACGGGACATCGCGCTCGGCACGCGCGGTACCCTCTGGACCTACACCGTGGTGCGCCATCGCCCGCCCGGTAACTACAAGGGGCCCGAACCCTTCGCGCCCTTCGGGCTGGGTCTGGTCGAACTGCCCGAGGGCGTGCGTGTCATGGCGCCGATCCATTGCGACGTCGACAAGCTGAAGATCGGGCTGCCGCTGAGATTCAAGCCCTACCTGCGCAAGGACGACGGACGCGAGGTGGTTGCGTTTGCCTTCGAGATGGAAGAAACGGAGGCTGCCAATGTCTGATGTCGTCATCATCGGCGCCGGAATCCATCCGTTCGGGCGCTTCGACAAGAGCTACGAAGAACTGGGCGCCGCCGCCGCCGCCGCCGCGCTGCGTGATGCCGGCGTCGAATGGTCCCAAATCCAGGCGGCCTACCTGTCGCGCATGTACCTTCCCGCCACCTCGGGCGCGCGCATCCTGCGGCGTCTCGGAAGCACCGACATTTCCATCGTGGATATAGAGGCGGCCTGCGCCAGCGGCGGAGCCGCGCTGCGCCAGGCGGTGCTCGCGGTGCGTTCCGGCGAGATCGACCTCGCGCTGGTGCTCGGCTGCGAAAAGATGCCGCGCGGCTTCATGGATCCGTCCATGATCTACAGCGCCTGGCAGATCGAACTGGGCATGTCGCTCAATCCGGCCTACTGGTCGATGCGAGCGAAGCGCCACATGCACGATTACGGCACCACCGAGCGTCAGATCGCCAAGGTCGCATTCAAGAACCACAGGAACAGCGTCCACAACCCCAATGCGATGTACCAGAAGGAATTCTCGCTCGAGGAAATCCTTGCCTCGCCGCTGGTGTGCGATCCCATCCGGCGCCTGGAGATCTGCGCGCCTGACGACGGCGCGGCCGCGCTGGTGGTGGCATCGGCCGAGCGTGCGCGCAAGCTTGGGGCGGCGAATCCCATACAGATCGCCGCCTGCTGCCACACCATCGCGCGCTACTCGGCCGACTTCCGCTGCCCGGCCGACAGCATGAGCGCGACGGCCGATAACCCGGGGCCGACCGAGGTGGCCGCAAACCAGGCCTACGAGAGATCGGGCCTGGGTCCCAAGGACATCAACTGCTTCGAAGTCCAGGACACAGACGCGTTCTGCGAGATCGAAATCTACGAGAGCCTGGGCCTGTGCGCGCTCGGCGAAGGCGGACGGCTGATCGATGAAGGGGTCACCGAGATAGGCGGCAAAGCGCCTGTGAACATGAGCGGGGGCCTCATCAGCAAGGGCGAGCCGGTCGGCGCGTCGCACGTCGGACAGATCGTGGAACTGGTGTCTCAGCTTCGCGGCACGGCGGGGAAGCGGCAGGTGGAGGGTGCGAAAGTCGCGCTCGGCCACGTGCTGGGCGCGGGCGGGAATTGCGCGGTCACGATTCTGAAACGCTAGCAGCAGACGAGCAACGCATGGCCCACCACCTGATCACCGATTCCAACCCATCGTTCCCGGGGCAGCATGTGGACTTGCCCGGCGTGAAGCTCTGGTACGTCGACACGGGCGGCAGCGGCATCCCCGTGGTCCTGCTGCATGCCAACACGGGAACCGTGGATGCCTGGGAAGACCAACTGCGGGCCTTCAGTCAGTCCGGGTACAGGGCCGTCGCGTTCGACCGTCGCGGATGGGGCCGGAGCATGCCCTCTCCCGACAAGGGGGACCAACCCGGGTCCATCGCCGGCGACCTGGAAGCGCTGGCGCAGCGCCTCGGCTTGGACCGGTTCGTGCTGGTCGGCGTCGCCGGCGGCGGGTTTGCGGCACTCGACTACGCCGCCTGGAAGCCTGAGCGCCTCGTCAAACTTGTGGTGGCCGGCAGCAACGGGCAGTTCAGCGAAACGCATATGCAGGATTTCTCCGCGCGCATAGCCGTGCCCGGGCTTACGGGACGCCCGGAGGTCCGCCCCTACCTGGAAGTCGGCGTGGCGTACCGCGCCGAAAATCCGGAGGGCTTCCGCCACTTCAACGAGATGGAACACGCCGCCAGGCAGCCCGACGCACCGGCGCAACCGCTGCGGACGCCCAACACCTTTGCCAAGCTGGCTACCATTACGACGCCGACCCTGATCCTGATGGGGGGGGCAGACCTGCTCGCGCCGCCGGCTCTCATGCGAACCTGGGCCAGCCATCTTCCCGACGCCCGGTTCGTCGAGATCGGCGATGCCGGACATTCGATCAATTGGGAAAGACCCGACAAGTTCAACACCCTGGTGCTGGAATTTTTGAACTCATAGCACCAGGGGCTATGTGATACGCAAACGGAGACAAGCATGAATCAAGCAAAAGCCAACCCGCCCAAGAGCAGTTGCTCCCGCCGACGCTTCCTGCAGGGAGGCATGGCGCTGCTCCTGCCTGCCGTGGGACCTGCCTGGTCCCAAGGTGTAAATGTCACGCGACTGGTCATTCCCTTCACGCCGGGCGCGTCCAACGACATCATCGGCCGCATGGTCGCCGAGGCGGTCGGCAAGAAAACCGGGCGCAGCTGGATCGTCGAGAACAAGGCCGGCGCGGGGTCCATGGTAGGTGCGGATTTCGTCGCCAAAGCCGCACCGGATGGCCAGACCCTCCTGCTGTGTGCGACCGCAAACATGGGCGTCCTCCCGGCTATCCACAAGTCGATGCCGTATGCGGTGGAGAACGACTTCACGTTCTTCGTGCGCATCGCCAGCACCCCGTATGCGCTGACCGTCAATTCGCAGTTGAAGGTCGCGAATTTCGCCGAGTTCCTGCGTCTGGCCAAGGCCAAGCCGGGATCCATCCGCATCGGTGCGTCGGGTGTCGGCGCCCTGGACTACATGGGCGCATCGCTGCTGCAGTCGCAGCTCGGACTGGACCTGAACATCGTGCCCTACAAGGGAATGTCGCCTGTCCTGAACGACTTGCGTGGGGGGCATATCGATGCCTCCATCGTCAGCCCGGCCACCATCCGTCCGCTGGCCCAGGATGGCAAGGTAAGAGTCCTCGCCGTGCTGGACCGCAAGCGCAACGATCTGTTTCCCAGCGTGCCGAACGCGGTTGAACTGGGACATCCCCAATTGCTGGCGGTCAACTGGTACGGCATCGCCGGTCCCGCCAGGATTCAGCCTGCCGTGGTGTCGTCGCTGCGGCAGGCTTTGATGGCGGTCCTGACGGACCCTGACTTCCTCAAGAGCTTGAAGGAAAGAGGCTTCGACCTCGCAGTGCAATCCGGGGACGAATTCACCCAGTTCGTGCTGGAGGACCTCAAGCGCCGGAAGGCGGTGGCTAAGCAGGGGAATATCACGGTGGACAGTTCTTAGCGATTCACATAACTGGGAAACAAGGAGGGGAAAATGGCTATACGGCTTGCATCCGCAATGGCGCTCGCGCTGGCAGTGGGGGCCTTGCACGCTCAAAGTTATCCGACACGTCCAGTCAAAGTGGTCGTCCCGGCCGCGGCCGGCAGCGCAACCGATAACGTCGCGCGCGTCTTCGGTCGCCGGCTCGGCGACCTGCTCGGACAGCCATTCGTTGTCGAAAATCGGGCCGGCGCCAACGGTGCGATCGGAAGCGATTACATAGCCAAGTCCACGCCTGACGGTTATTCCCTGCTCGTGGGGACCAATGGCACCAACGCGGTGATCGGCATGATCCTGCGCAACGTGCCCTACGATCCATTCCGTGACTTCACTCCAGTGTCCCTGCTGGGCGTACTGCCGCAGGTTGTGCTCGTATCGGCGGAATCGCCCCGGCGCACACTTCGCGACCTCATTTCCCATGCGCGCTCGAATCCTGGAGCGCTTACTTTTGCTTCCTCCAATTCCGTGCAGCGCGTTTCGTCGGAGATGCTTGCCAGCATGACTGGGGTGCGACTGCTAAATGTTCCGTACAAGAATTCCCCGCAGGCGATGACGGATTTGATCGCGGGACAGATCGGGCTTTACATCGCGGACATGATCATTGCCCTTCCGCAGGTTAAAGCCGGAAAGGTGCGCGCCCTGGCGGTGACCACGGCCACGCGCTCCTCGGCGCTTCCAGAAGTACCGACTGTGGCGGAAGCGGCTGGAGCGCCGGGCTATGAGCTGGCGGGAATGTTCGGCCTGTTCGGACCTGCGGGACTTCCCGGCGGCGTAACCGAGCGAATCAACGCGACGGTTCGCAAGGCCGCAGGCGATGCGGAGGTGCGCACACCGCTTGCGGCCCTTGGACTCGAAATCGAAACCGGTACGCCGGATGCTCTGACAGCGCGTCTTCGCGAAGAGTACTCGCGCTGGCTGAAAGTCACCCGCGAGGCGCGCATCCAACCAGAATAGCCTAAAGCTTGGGAACTACCCGCGCCGCGACCGCCTCCATCTGATCGATGTGATCGTACAAAACGTTCAGCACTATATGCCGCGCGCCGGCTTCGCGGATCCTGCCCACCACCTCGACAATGCGCCCCGGAGCGCCTGCGACGCCTATGCTCTGATAGTCCCGGGCGCCGTACTGGTAGGACAGCGCCTCCGACAGATTCGCGCGCGCCTTTGCCTCGTCGTCGTCGACGGCGACATAGAGCCGTTTTGAAAGCATGAATTTGGATTCGTCGCTCCCGGCCTCTTTCAGGAGTCCCCGGATCTGCATTAGCGAATCGATGGATTGCTCGGTGGAGATAGAACCCGCGGCCATCCAGCCATCACCGAGCCTCACTGCGCGGCGCAGCGCAGCTTCCGCATGGCCGCCGAAAATCACCGGGATGTGCGGCTTTTGCACGGGCTTCGGCTCCATGCGCGCCTTATCTAATTGCCAAAACTCACCTTTGAAAGCTGCGCTGTCGTCGGTCCAGAGTGCTTTCATGACCTTTAGCCCTTCTTCAAAGCGCGCTACGCGACGCTCGGGCGATATGCCAAATGCCGCGTAGTTATTCGTTCCTGCACCAAGGCCGACGCCCAGGCATACCCTGCCGTTGCTCAGTTGATCGAGACTTGCCAAGGCCTTGGCAAGCTGCACAGGGTTTCGAGTATTGAGTATGACGAGCGCCACGCCCAGGCGAATGCGCTCGGTGATGGCCGCGACATAGGTAAGGAGGGTCACCGGCTCAAGCTGGAAATTAGCACTGAGAATATTCTCAGTGAGCCAGACGTCATCGAACCCGATGCTTTCCGCTCGGCGGACGTAGTCGCGGAGGTAGTCAATGTTCAGGCATCGCTCGGGGAAGTTCTGTGGGAGCGAGATTCCCAAGTTCAATCCGCTGGCAGTCAGCATTTCCGGCTCCTGATTTAGAATTAATTCCAGACTTCCGCGGCCACTTCGACAACGAGCGCGAGTTTCCTCCACTGCTCGTCTTCCGTCAGTGAATTGCCGTGCACGCTGCTGGCAAAACCGCATTGGCCGCTGATGGACAGGTTCTCCAGCGGCACGTATTTCGACGCTTCATCGATGCGCCGCTTGAGATCGTCCTTTTTCTCCAGCACCGGCGTCTTGGTGGATACCAGGCCCAGCACCACTTTCTTGCCTTTGGGAACAAAGCGCAAAGGCTCGAAGCCGCCGGCGCGTTCGGTGTCGTATTCGAGAAAATAAGCGTCCACCCTGGTGCGGTTGAACACCACCTCGGCCACCGGCTC
>Ga0209343_10002692_pt1 | contig 22753 bp, 18 predicted proteins | sample RifCSPlowO2_02_FD_184026 | JGI IMG/M metagenome (GOLD analysis project Ga0209343, IMG submission 184026) | Groundwater microbial communities from Rifle, Colorado - Rifle CSP2_plank lowO2_0.2 (SPAdes) (version 2) | ecosystem: Environmental > Aquatic > Deep subsurface > Groundwater | place... | reverse complement strand
TGTCAATCAGCATCCAAAACTTTCCAGGTAACAGCGTCCAAAAGTTTCCAGTTGCTCAGGTGCTTTTCACCGCTTTTTTGCGTTGCTTGAAACGGAACGAATCGTTGCCGGTTTCGAGGATGTCGCAGTGGTGAGTGATGCGGTCGAGCAGTGCCGTGGTCATCTTGGCGTCGCCGAAAACGCTGACCCATTCGCCGAAGGACAGGTTGGTGGTGATGATCAACGAGGTCTTCTCGTAGAGCTGACTGATCAGGTGAAACAGCAGTGCTCCACCTGAGTCGGGGAAGGGTAAATAGCCCAGCTCGTCCAAAATCACCGCGTCGATATGCAGCAGCTGCTTGGCCAGATTGCCAGCCTTGCCTTGCTGCTTTTCCCGCTCCAGTTGATTGACCAGATCCACGGCGTTGTAGAAACGCACCCGCTTGCCCTGATGGATAGCTGCCACGCCCAGCGCTGTAGCCAGGTGGGTTTTGCCGGTGCCGGTGCCGCCGACCAGGATCAGGTTGTGTGCGCTGTCCATAAAGGCGCTGCTGGCCAGTTGCTGGATCTGCCCGCGGTCGAGCGGGATTTCCTGCCAGTCCAGGCTGCTGAGGTCGCGATGGATCTGGAAGCGGGCAGCCTTGAGTTGATAGCGCAAGCTGCGCACGTGGCGATCCGCTTGCTCGGCCTCAATCAACCGATCCAGCCAGACTTCTGGGCGTGCGGGCTGGCGTGAGGCTTCGGCCTGTAATTCCAGCAAGGCGCTGGCCATGCCATACAGCTGGAGGGCTTTCAGGTGGGCGATGCGATCAATGGACATGGTGCGTGCCTCGCAGTTGTTCGTAGCGCTGGCAGTCGGCGAGCGGCTCGACCCGCAGCTGTAATTGCTCGGGTAGGGTCAGTTGTGGCGGACGTGTTGGGGCGATCAGGCGACGCAGTTCGTTCATCACCAGCGAGCCAGTGACTACGCCGCATTCCAGCGCCAACTCGCAGGCCACGTGCAGCGGCTCCAGGCCAACCTCGCGGGCGATCAGCAACAACTCGACGAAGGCGCGGTCACCGCGCGGCTGCTTGAGCAGGCGCTCACGTACCTGCTGGATCGGCGGCGGTAAATCCCACGTCACGAAGGGCGCGCCGTTGCGCAGCGCACCCGGTTTCTTCTCCAGTACCGGCAGGTAATGCCAGGGGTCGCAAATCAGCTGGTCACGACCAAAACGCCGGGGGTGCTCAGCGACCAGCTGGCCGTCGGCAACGATGCGCACCTCGGTCGCGCTACAGCGTACGGAAACGGCCTTGCCCGCCCACTCGGCTGGGACGCTGTAGCGGTTGCGATCGACCCGCACCAGGCAGGTACTGGAGACGCGCAGCATCTGTTCGACATAGCCGTCGAAGGTGGCGCTGATGGCCCGCAGGTGCGGTTGTTCGCGGGCAAAGCACTCGGCAATGCGCTGGCTGCTTTCAGTGGGATGCTTACGCTGGGCCAACTCCCGGCAGCGCGTGGCCAGCCAGTCGTTCAAGTCAGTGAAGCTGGCGAAGCGCGCCAATGGCGTGAACAGCCATTCGCGCACATTGCCGACCTGATTTTCGACCTGACCCTTCTCCCAACCAGACGCCGGTGTGCAGGCCACCGGTTCGAACAGGTAATGATTGGCCATGGCCATGAAGCGCCGGTTAAAGGTGCGTTCCTTGCCGACCAGAATCGCCTCCACCACGGCCTTGAGGTTGTCGTAGATAAGCCGCTGCGGCACGCCGCCAAAGAAGGCAAAGGCGCGGTTATGCGCGTCGAACACCATCTCCTGGGTCTCGCGTGGGTAGGCCGCGACGAACATCTGCCGGCTGTAGCTCAGGCGAAAATGCGCCACCTTGATCGTCTGCACCACGCCCGCAATCTCAACCTGCTCGTGGCTCCAGTCGAACTGGCAGGCATCGCCTGGGGCGAATACCAGCGGTACGAACGCCTGCGTAGCCGCTGGACGGGTCTTGCACGTTTTCCACTGCTTCACGAAGCGCTGCACGCTGTCATACGCACCGCGGTAACCCTCGACCTGCAAGCCTTCATACAAGCGCCGGGCCGTGCGCCGCTGCGCCTTGGGCAGGTGCTGCTCGGTCGTGAGCCAGGCTTCGAGTGTGGATTGGAACTCGCCCAGCTTGGGCGCCGGCTGCTGCTGACGCTCATACACCGGCGCAGTCGTGCTGTGCAGATGCTTGCGAACGGTAGGACGCGAGAGGTTGAGGCTGCGGGCAATGGCGCTAATGCTCTCGCCACTGACCAAATGCCGCCGCCGGATTTCGGCAATGATGTCCATCGATAACACCCCAGATTCTCCGGCCAAAAGACCGGATGGTTGCACACACCGGGGTGGAAACTATTGGACGCTGTTTACCCCGGGAATCTGGAAAGTTTTCCACGCTGTTTCACAGGATGAGCAGATGATCGCTCGCCTGATCGAGCTGGAGCGTAAGTTCTGGCACTACGTGGAGACCGACACGCCACCTCCTGCTGATGGCTCAGCCTCGGCTGAAATGGCACTGCGCGCACTCTATCCAGAGGACAACGGCCTGACCGTCGATTTCAGCAGCCATGCCGGACTGGCCGCAGCCTTCATCGAGCTCAAGGCCGTTCGCCAGTCGATTGCCGACAAGGAAAAGCGCGAGGCCGAGCTCAAACAGATGCTGCAACAGGCCATGGGTGATGCCAGTCGGGCGGAGTTCTCCAGCGGCTACGTCTCCTGGCGCAAGGCCAAGGACAGCATTGGCCTGGATGTCGCTCAACTGCTCCAGGACAAGCCGTACCTGCAGGCCAAGTACCCGCTGCTGAAACCCGGTGCGCGGCGCTTTCTGGTCAACTGATTCTCAACCCCTTCAACCCTTCCCTCCCCCTTGGCCAGTCCATGCAGTTCGCGCTGCGTGGACTGGCCTTTTTTCATTTCCAGGAGAACCACCATGCTCAAAGGGCTCGCAATCACCCCACCGGTGCTGGGACGCATCTCTATCGGCAAGGTCATCGAGAAGAACGGCAAACGCCTGCCGGAGAAGGATGACCAGTTCACCATCACCTCCCAGGTGCAGGGCAAGGATGGCTGGCTGTTGCACCCGCTCAACGATGAGCTGCGCCAGGGCAAGGAAGACAAGCTGCGCAGCATCCCGGTACGCCTGCTGTTCAACGAGCCGGAGCTGAACTTTCGCGCCGACTACACCCTGTTCGACCGGCAGTCCGGCCGCCCGCTCTGCGTGGGCAATGGCGAGACCTGCAAAAGGGTCACCCAGGACGGCATGCAGTCGCTGCCCTGCCCTTCGCCGGACGCTTGCCCGCTAGCCAAGGGCGGTGCCTGCAAGCCCTACGGCCGGCTGAACGTGGTCATCGGCGACGACGACCCGTTGGGCAGCTTCGTGTTCCGCACCACCGGTTTCAACAGTATCCGCACCCTCGCCGCCCGGCTGCACTACTTCCAAGCCATCTCGGGCAACCGCCTGGCGTGCCTGCCGCTGGAACTGCGTCTGCGCGGCAAGTCGACGCGCCAGAGCCATGGCACGCCGATCTTCTACGTCGACCTCACGGTACGCAGCGGCATGGACATGGCCGAGGCGCTGCTGGCCGCCAATGAGCTCGATGCGCGGCGGCAAGCAGCGGGCTTCGATCAAGCCGCACTGGACGAAGCGGCGCAGCGTGGCTTTGGCAATGGCGCCTTCGAGGACAGCGAGGAAGACGCTGGTGCAATCGCCGAGGAGTTCTACTCAGTCGAGGAAAGCCAAGCGGCAACCACCAATACCCCCCAAGGGCCATCGAAAGCCAGCTTGGCCGCGAAGCTGGAGGCGCAAGCCCAGCGCCATACCCCACCAATTGATAACCACCAAGGAGGCCAGCATGCGCCTGCACAAGCTGAAAGCCGGTGAATCGACCGGCACCTACCTGGTCGATTCACCGGTCACGGAAGCCGACATCCTGCTGATGGCCCGGCAGTTGGCGAATCTGCGTCTACGCCGGGGGCGAGCACTGACCTCACCGAAGGAAGTGTTCAGCCACCTGCAGACGCTGCTAGCCGATTACGAGCATGAGGTATTCGCCCTGCTCCTGCTCGACAGCCGTCACCGGGTGATTGCCTTCCACGAGCTGTTCCGGGGCACGCTGGACAGTGCCAGCGTCTATCCCCGAGAAATCGTCAAGGCAGCGCTAGAGCACAACGCCGCGGCAACCGTGCTGGTTCACAACCACCCTTCCGGCGATCCCGAGCCCAGCCGAGCGGACCTCACCCTCACCCACAAACTGCAGGAGGCCCTGAATCTGGTGGGGGTGCGAACGCTGGACCATATCGTGGTGGGTCACGAGGGCTGCGTGTCGCTGGCGGAACAGGGCTACCTGTGAGGAGAAAACGAAGATGAAGCTACTGCGGATCTTTGCTGCCGTGTTCATGTTCGCCGGCATCCTCGCGGGCTGCCTGACCCTTCTGCTGCTGGTGATGCTGATGGTGCGCTTTCCGCCGCTGCTGATCGCCGTGCTGCTGGCGTGCTGGATTTTCTGCCGCCTCGTGAAGGCATTGGCACCCGGAACAGCAATGGCAGAACCCACCACTACATCACCGAAGTAATCACTACCCCAGAGCAGCCAGGCATGCACTGGCCGCCTCAACTCAATAGGGAGCATGACGATGAACAGACAGTGTTTGATCTGCGACTCCAGCGCCGTGCTGACACGGGACGCAGCCAAAGGGCTGACCCTGTTGGCCGGGCTGCTCAATGGCGCAATCAAGGGCGCTCAGCGCCCGCATGAGGGGAGCGGCCATGTCGATCTTCTCAGCGGACTGGCAGCGGTCGCACCCGCTTACCCGGAGGCCCGGAAGGCGGCAGAGGATGTCGTGCGGTTTCACTTCGCCGGCTTCGACTGCCTGTGCCTGCGCTGCGGCGCTTTGTTCGACGAGGCAGCAGAAAGTAAGGAGGGCCTTAGCCCCGGCTGAGGCGCTCCACCAGACGCTCCACGACCTCCAGTACCAGCGCACGATCATCCGAGCTCAGCGTGGACAGCAGCCCTTGCAGTCGACGCGCCTGATCCTCCGGGCGCGAGCTACCCTCGGTCAGCAGGTCGGCCGCCTCGCAGCCAAAGACTGCCGCCAGTTCGACCAGACGCTCGACGTTGGGCATGACGACTCCACGCTCGATGCGTGATATGGCCTCACTACCGATCCCCAATCGCTCCGCGACCTGTTCCTGGCTCAGCTTGCAGCGCACTCGCTGGCGAGCAATCGCTTGGCCCACGACTTCCGCCAACTGCTTCGAATCGGTTTTTGACATGCCACCCTCCAGATCGACCTGGATGGTTGGGCATCAACCTGTTGACATGAAGGACTTCACAAACCGAGACTCAACCCTATAAGTTGAAATGCGACTTTCCCCCCAACATCAACGCCCAGGCAGGGAGCACAAAACACCATGAACGTCATAACCGGACTGAACGAAGCGCAGATCGACAGCCTCGTGCGAAGCAGAGCGTCCTTCGAGGTCAATGGCCTCAGGGGTAATTTCATGGCCGGCATCAAACTGGTCGAAACCAAAATTGAAAGCCAGGGGCTGAAGTGCCGAGTCAGAAGCGACGTGAAAAGTGCCGTGGCACAAGGTGGCGCACTCGGAGCCGTATTCAGCGTCCTGTCCACGCCTGCGACGCTGACCGTAGCAACGCTCGGTGTAGTCGCCGGTGTGGGACACAGCCTGGTTACCTACAACCCTGATTACGAAATTCTCAAGGACTATGTGAATCAGCGGCTCCGCGTCATCTACAAAAAATAGCCCTCAGTTCCCCACCACAAACGACATCGCGCCCCTAGCACACGGGGGCTCGCTTTAACCCTTGAGTTCGGTCGCTAGACGAGCCGATACATTTTTTCACGACAAAAGGAAGTTGAAAATGCAGGAAATATCCTCGACTACAGCAGACAAGTGGTTCTATGAAGAGAAAGGCCAACGCCTCGGCGGCATCGATGAGCCGGCAATGGTTACCCTGATCCAATCCGGCAAGTTGAGGCATGGCAGCAGCGTCTGGAAGCAAGGCTTCGCGGACTGGGTCAAGCTGGAGGACACGCCTCTGCGCATCCACCTCGACCAGATCTCCCCGCCACCACTGACGGGACAACAAGTCAGCAACACACTGGTCTGGGTGCTGGCTTTCGCACCGATCCTGGGACTGTTCCTGGAAAGCTTCGTTGCAATGTTGGTGTATGACAATGAAAACCGCGCACTGAATGCCGTCTCCGATGGCAAGTTCTTCTACATCACCGTAGCGCTGAACATCCTGCTCTGCGTACTGGACGAGAAACGCCTGCAGAAAGCCGGTCACAACACCAGTGCATTCAAAGGCTGGGTCTGGATCGTTCCGGTTTACCTCTATCAACGCGCCAAGCAACTGAAACAGAACCTCGCCTACTTCGCCGTCTGGATTGCCTGCTTCGTGCTGGTACTTTTGGGAGCGGCTGCCTGAAGTTCTATCCATCAGTGCAAGACATGCACCGACATTGATAGTTCATTCACAACAATGCCGTCCGGCCAGTCAAGCTTGCCGGACGGCATTGCCCCTCTATATACGACACACGCATACAGGCACCACAGAAAATAAGCCCAGATCAATAACGGGCATACACGCGAGCTCATTATGAAAAGACTAATCACACTTCTCTTGGCAGCATCAACATTGGCAGGCTGCAAAACTGAAATTGATCACGCAGAGACCGCCATCAGAAATGGACTGATCTATAAATACGGCGAGACCGACCCGTTCACCGGGCTGGTATTGAACGCTCCAGTAGGACTCCCTGGAATGTCAGCACTTTGCAACTATCAAATAGAGAAAGGACGCCACAGCGGAAAAAGCGAGTGTTTTTATAACTCTCAAAAGGTATATGAAATCGAGTACTTGGCAGGAAGCAAAGACGGAACAGAGGCCGTATTCGACGCCAAGACAGGTAAAAAAATCTCAGCCAAGAACTGGAAGAATGGTCGCCAAGATGGCTTGGAAGAGCAATACCGGAATGGCAACCTGGTATCGAGGAAGGAATACAAGGATGGCAAGCAGGATGGTGAGGAAACCCGCTGGAGCGACGATGGCGAAACTGTTCTCACAGAACTCACATGGCGCGCCGGAAAAAAGTACGACGGATATGAAACCACCTCAGAAGGCTACAAAGGAAACTACCTGAACGGTCAGTTACACGGCCCACAAAAACATGGCTCCACTGAAGAAAACTACGAAAATGGAAAACTCCATGGCGTACAGAAGAAATTCGTGAGCCCGCTGCACTCCGGTGTAATTCAGCAAGAGTCAGAAGTCACCTATGATAATGGCGTTGCGCTATCCGGCTGGTTTAAGCAATTCAAAGATATGGATGGCTCTGTCATTCAGGAAATCAAACTAGTTCAGTCACCCCATAGAAACGACGAAGACTTCCGCACTAAATATCCAGGAGATCTCGTACCAGACGGACTCGTTCGTTTCTACGACCGCGAAACAGATAGCCCTAACGGCGAAGAGATCTGGGCCAATGGCGTAAAAATAAAACACTCCTATATCTCACTCGTTGCCTCTGACAGCTACGACTATGGGGACATGGTATTTAACGTTCTCGACACTGCTGCGCCATACGAGGAATACAAAGAAGTCTCCAAAGACGAGTACGACTCCTATGGAAAATCACCCGCATTAAACTCCAGCACTATAACCACCAAGACTTCATCAGTCGCCGCGAGTGATAACTGCCTCGATGCTTGGATCACCGCCTTTCGCGAAGAAGTAGGCGAAGATGCGCTGGTCGTGAGCGAGCAACTGAACGAGTGGGAAGACTGGTGCAGCGAAGGGAGGCGCCCGTAATAGGCATTCTAAACAAGTATCCGCTGTGCCATTAACCAATGAGGGCAGCTCAAGGGCTGCCCGCGCTGAATGATGGTATTTCTTTTTCGCATGCTCAAAGAATTAAAACCGGCTGCATCCAAATCCATGCCTGCCATCACCGTATACCTTGGTCGCGGCCTTACAGAGATAACTCGCTCGGTAGAAGAGTTTGCTAAAGGCGTCAGCATCGTCAGGCTTGATGAAATAACGCGGCTCATGGCTCATGCGGTAAGTTGCATTGTCCGGCACTTCAACTAGTCCATATATCTCATCAACTGGCAGTCTCAGGGCACTGGCCCAAGCCTCATGCAAACGATGAAACATGTTTTCGTTATCGGATGCAATTTTTCCTACTGAGTAAAAAGCATCTTGGTTAAGCAGAATCACTAGGTGGTAATGAGGCCGTCCACGCTCACCGATCTCCCTGGCCCATACATATCGAACCTGGGTGTCATGTGCATATTTACTACGCAGACGTGCTTGGGTGCGATTATGTTCGATCTTGGCTTTGAAAGACTCAATGAAGCGTTCGATCACTTTATTGGTATACGCATAGTCGGGTAGCTGGATTCCAGCAGGCAGCCGTAGATCGCATCTGAATGCGAATACTCGGTTGTACTGGGCAGTAGCCCTCTCCATTGTGGTTAGCAGTCGTGAGAGGTATTGGCGAATGAAAGGTCCTTTGTCAGCTTGTATGTGGAATCCATCGAAGGTACCGGCATCATGGAGGTGCAGGTTGGGATTGGCTGGATGGCGAGACATCGGTATTACTCCTGTGTTGAGTTTCATACATTCAGCACGTTGAGTATTTTTTTACCGGCCTTACTAATTATCTGCCTACTAGAACAAGCACTTGGATCAGCCCATGGATTCCCCGGTGTGTTGATACCTGTAACTGGCATCCCTATAGTTAAATAAATAGATGATTAAAAGCATAATACCCGCACCATAAATTTACCCATCGTATCCAGATAGATTTCTACGTTTACTCCGTGAAAAAAAGCCTCTCTGAAGCAAAATACTACTCCGGTAAAAAATCACAGACTGATGCCGCACCTCAGCCAGCTGAATAGCCCTAGTGTTCTGTCTCAGAAATATGTTTCTAGCCTGAGCTATGCTTCTGTGGTCAGTCAGGGCTTGGAGTGATCACATGAACTCTCAGGACATCGTGCTCAGTGAAGGCGAACAAATTGAACTGAGTCGGCGCATAAGATCAGCCACTATCAGTCAGCGCGACGGTCGTCGGGCGCGGGTGATTTTGCTGGCGGCTCAAGGTTGTTCGCGTAACGAGATTGCCCAGTTGACCGGTCTCTCCGTTGTTTCAGTCACCCGCTGGTGCAAGCGTTTCCAAGAGCTGCGTCTGCAAGGCCTGGTGGATCTACCCGGACGAGGTCGCAAGCCATCCTTGCCGGCCGAAGCGTTGAAACGAACCCTTGAGCAAGTTACTCAGCCGCGTATCGGTCAGCCTCGCTGGAGCTGCCGAAGCATGGCTCGAGTCGCCGGTATTTCACCGGCCAGCGTCCAGCGGATATGGGCCGCCAACGATATAAAACCGCACCTGACACGCACCTTCAAACTGTCCAATGACCCCAACTTCGAAGAGAAATTCTGGGACGTCATCGGGCTGTATCTGGCGCCTCCCGATAAAGCCCTAGTGCTCTGTTGCGATGAGAAGAGCCAGGTTCAAGCTTTGCAACGCACGCAACCCGGATTGCCATTGGGTATCGGTCATATTCGTACACAAACCCATGACTATGTTCGTCACGGCACGCTCACGCTGTTTGCGGCGATGGATTATCTACAAGGCCGGCTGATTAGCAGCATTGAAACTCAACACCGACATCAGGAGTGGTTGGCCTTCCTGAAAAAAATCAACCGGGAAACACCCAAGGGCCTGCAATTGCACTTGATCGTGGACAATTACGCCACGCACAAGCATCCGGTGGTCAAGGAGTGGCTCAAGCGACATCCACGATTTCACATGCACTTCACTCCGACATCGAGCTCCTGGATGAACATGGTTGAACGCTTCTTCCGAGATATCACCGTTTTCTTGCGTGACGGCAGCTTCAGTTCGACACGTGAACTGGCCAGCTCCATTACTACGTTTTTAGCGTTACACAATGCTCAGCCAAGCCGATACGTCTGGAGTGCAAAAGGTGAAGACATCTTGCGCAAGATCCAGCGTGCGCGAGAGGCGATGGCTTCACTGTCTAAAGAGAACGTTTTTTCTGAGATAGAACACTAGTGTCGTGATCGGTTAGTTCGTTTATTTAATTTGAACAATTCTGTTATCAGGAGGCGAGACGTAAGCCACGGACATCCAGCTCTTTGATAAGCAGGCACTTACACGTTTCGGCCCCCATAGATAAACGAACTACCAGAACAGTTAACTAGCCTCGTAGGCGCTATTAAATACCCACATATGGACTCCCCTCATTGCAAGCTCCCTTCGCTTTGGTGCCCGTGCCGATAAGTGCCACTGAAAGACTCAAGGCCCCACGGAGCAAGGGCCTTGGGTGATCTAGACTGATAACTACTGCCAGTTGGCAGCAATTACTGAGCCTAGGGCGCTCTGATAATTTTGCGGCAACGTGGTTTGGCCTGGACTCGGTGGAGCAAAAGAGGCCATAGCGGAGACAAGATTCTCTACCTGACTATCAAGCAAGACTTTTCCTCCCGAGGTCAAGAATTGCTCTACATGATTGGCACCGCCAGCATACCAGTCCTTGATTGTCATTTTATCTGAAGTCCCAATGATACTTACCTCCAGATTTTTACCTACGTGACGGAACCACAATTGGTCGGTAGCCACACCCTCTTGCACAAACAACACATCGGTATTACCTGCAACACTATCTTTATCTACGATCGAGTCGGAACTACTCCCACGACCGAACACATAATAATCATTGCCAGCACCACCCGTGAGTATGTTGCTCGCTCCATTTCCAAAGAAAGTATTGGCACTTGAATTCCCGGCCCCATTGATCGCAGCAGACCCCGTCAGAATCAAAGTTTCGACATTCCCTGCCAAGGTATAAGTCACCGAGCTACGCACAGTGTCAACACCCCCACCACTGACTTCGACAACTACATCGCTGGCACTATCCACAATATAGGTATCATTGCCCAGCCCTCCAGTCATCGAGTCGGCACCAATACCTCCATCAATATAGTTATCACCTGCGTTTCCATTTATCTTGTTGCTCAAAGCGTTCCCATACCCTGACAAATTAGCCGCACCAAGCAAAGTCAAGTTCTCAAGATTATCTCCTAGGGTGTAGCTGAAGGCCGAGCAAACTAGGTCAACGCCTGTTTTATTACCTGAAGACTCAAAAATGCTGTCCACGTCCACATCTAGAATGTACGTGTCATCTCCGCTGCCGCCATACAACGTATCTGCACCATAACCGCCACTGAGAGTATTTGCCCCCGCATTCCCAGTTATGCTGTTAGACATGCTATTGCCCGTACCGAAAGCTGCCGTACCTGTCAGGTAAAGCAGCTCAACATAATCACTGAGCGTGTAATTTATCGAGGAATACACCACATCCTGACCAGAATGCCAGGCATATTCAACAACTACGTCTCCAGCCGAATCCACATAGTAATCATCGGCTCTATCCCCCCCATACATTGCATCATTACCTGTCCCGCCATCCAGCTGATCCCAGTCAGCCCCGCCATACAAGGTGTCATCCCCGGCGCCGCCCATGAAGTCGAAAGTAACGAGGTCTTGCTGATTTGGATAGTAACGTGCGTACCGCCCATCAATGATGTTGTTTGAGGCATTCCCATCTATCCATATATGGTAGGAAGAATATCTAACCTCAACATTTTCAGTGTTAGCAGAAAGAGTGTAATTGGAAATATTTCCACCGAGATCATAAATCAGGACTTTGTCGACCCCGCCCCCGGCCAATTCCTGAACCGATTCAACGCCTGCAACATAATAGTTATCATCACCCGCCCCGCCTATTAAGGTGTCACTACCACCCCCTCCATTAAGCGTGTCATTCCCAGCCCCACCCGACAATGTATTTGCGGCACCATTCCCAAATAATGAATTATTTCCCGCATTGCCAGTGCCGTTGATCGCCGCAGTACCACCAAGTATCAAGTTCTCAACATTCACCGCTAGCGTGTAGGTAACAGCCGTTGTAATAGTGTCCTGCCCCTGATCGGCCAGCTCAATTACCTGATCATCCACACTATCTATGTAATAACTATCATCTCCCAAGCCCCCCTCCAAGGTATCTACGCCGCCACCACCATTCAGAGAGTTGTTCGCCGTATTGCCCCATAAGTGGTTGTTCAGTGTATTACCGGCAGCTTGTTGACCCGCCAACTCGCTCAATCGCAAATTCTCAAACTCGGCTTGCAGTACAACTGATGCGCTGCTCGTCCAGACAAGCGTATCGATACCACCACCAGTCAACTCTTGGAGCGTATCGTCGCTATCGGCAACATATGTATCGTTACCACTGCCGCCAACCAGCAAATCGGCGCCCCCGGCCCCGTCAAGTAAATCATTGCCGGCCGCCCCCTGCAGCGAATCCTTACCCACTCCGCCATAGAGCAACTCGTCCAGTGCTGTGCCTTGCACCAGCCCCGCCCCACTTATACTAATAAAGGCCGCATCGATATCAGCAGCCAGCCACTGCGTACCATCAGCGAAGCACAGCCTCTCTATGCTATTGCGCGGCGCGCGGAACCACTCAGCGAGCGTGACACTGTCCGTCCGGTCAGCAATGCTAATCCGCAAGTCTGCACCATCGCGCGTCAACGACACGTGGCCCGGAAAAATACTACTGGCGAACCACAGGCTGTCATCGCCGGCACTGTCGAAAATACGGTCCTGGCCATTGCCCAGCTGCACATAGCGGTCGTTACCGGCACCACCCTGCAGCCAGTCGTCACCGGTGCCACCATCTAACTGATCGTCACCAGCATCGCCAAACAGCTGATCCTGCCCGGCACCGCCCTGCAAATCGTCATGACCGTCACCACCATAAATCCAGTCAGCGCCGTCCTCGCCGAGCAAGCGATCATCGCCTGAATTACCAGACAGGCTGTCAAAGCCAGCCCCTCCGATTAAGGTGTCGGCCAGGCCTGTGCCAGACAGGGCGTCATCGCCGAATCCGCCTTGTTGGAGTAAAAATGATTGACTGATCTCGCTAGCACTCAGCGTGCTGCCATCAGCAAACTCCAAGAACTCAACCTGCTCGCCAATACCATTGAACCAATAAGGGAAGGTGATACGGCCGCCGCCAGCCAGGTCCACGTACAAACTACTGCCTTCTTTGCGAAACTGCAGTGATTGCGGCTGAATACCCTCACCAAAACGTAGCCTGTCATAGCCAGACTCTTCATCCAGATAAAGCTCACCATCACCAAGGTTGTACAGATACAGATCGTCACCGGCACCACCGTAAGCACTACCACCGCCCACACCGACGCTGAGGGTGTCATTGCCCTCGCCGCCCTCCAGCACATCGATACCGGCTCCCCCCTGCAGCTCATCGTCGCCGCCATACCCGTACAGATAGTCGTTGCCTGCACCACCTAGCAGGCGGTCTCCGAACCCTGAGGTTCCTAGCAAGGTGTCGCTACCGTCGCTCCCCGTTTGCTGTAGCGCTAATAAGGTCAACTCTTCAGCACTCCAGGTTGTGCCATCAGCGAATCGAATGTCCTCGACCCAGCCCTGTCGGTCGGAAGAGGCAAACCAACGTTCCAAAGTCAGACGATCATTGCCATTGCTGTGGCTAAGTAGCAGGTCATCCCCAGACCGTGTAACGAGCAGATCAGCTGCTGCTATATCTGCTGCGAACTGCAATTGGTCATGGCCGCCGTCCTCACGCAAACGGTCCTGGCCATCGCCCAGTTTGAAGAGGTAACTGTCATCACCAAGGCCGCCGTACAAGCTGTCGTTGCCCGCTCCGCCGACCAGCAAATCGTTCCCTGCTGCACCGCTGAGGTTGTCGTTTCCGGCCATGCCGTAAAGGCTGTCTTCTAGATTGCTACCGCGCAGGGTATCGGCAGCAGCCGAGCCGCTGGTCTGGAACCCCGTGCCAAGCAGTTGTGCATAACTCAGGACAGAGCCATCCGCGAACTCGAACAGGCCAATCGAAGAACTGTTCAGGACATCCGTCGCGTTGAAGTTGTGAACCAGCAGTACACCGCTGGCCTCGCCGGCGATGCGTACCTCAAGGGTATCCCCGGCTCCCACCGCCAAACTAACATCCTGCACAGTAATACCCTGCCCAAAACGAATACGGTTTGGTGCTGGCGTGCCGTCCGGAAGAGTGTGGCCACCGGTGTCATAGATGTGGTCAGTGCCGTCGCCAAGCTCGTACAAATAGAGGTTGCCTCCACCGGCACCGTTAAGCGTGTCGTTACCTCGACCACCACGGAAAGTCGAGTTTCCACCCGTGCCAGTCAGGGAATTGCCCAATGCGCTACCAACCAACGTGCTACCAGCTGTCAGAGAGCTCAGGCTGACAGTGTCCTGCGAGTTACGCGCATAGAGTGCATCCAGACCGTACTGGCTGCCGTCGGCAAAACGTACCTGCTGTACACCACCACTCAGCCCCCCCATAACAAGCAGGGAGTCGCTTGCGCTGTAGTGCAATTGCAATAGCCCCGGCCAAAGGGTCATGCGAATGTCGTCTGCCTGGATGCCACTGGCGAACTCCAAACTGTTGCTGCCTTCGCTATCCTGAATAGTTTCCGTATTGCCTTGTGCGGACAGGCTGCCATCGCCAAGGCCAAACAGATAGCGGTCATTGCCAAGACCACCGTCCAAGTAGTCGGTACCACCACCACCGACCAGAGTATCGTCGCCTGCAAGCCCCCACAGAGAGTCGTTACCGGCGCCACCGTCAAGGTAATCCTTCCCGTGGAACGTGATCTCGACATCGTCGGCATCGCCCATTAGGCGATCGTTGTCGGCTCCACCATAGAGGGTGTCATTCCCGCCATTACCCCACAAAGTGTCATCGCCCGCATCGCCATACAGCACATCATTACCATGAGCGCTGGCCGCTACTCCTGCGACGGCATTGTCCCCCTTTATCTGGTCGTTCTCGCTGCCACCATGTAATTCGTCATTACCGCCGCTTCCGGCCATGACATCTGTGCCCGCGCCGCCATAAAGGGTGTCGTTGCCGTGAAAGGCCGCGGCAAGCGCAGTGTCGGTATCGTCGCCAACCAGCACATCCGCCCCATCGCCACCAGTCAACTGGTCGTCGCCACCTTGGCCGTACAAGGAATCGTTGCCAATGCCACCTTCGAGTTGATCGCTACCATGTTCAGCACCATCTAGGTAGTCGGCATCACCTCTCAAGGTGTCGTTGTCGGCGCCACCAATCAGCAGGTCGTCACCAGCTTCGCCTTGCATCCAATCGTCACCGGCGCCGCCGTCCAGGGTGTCATTGCCCGAAGAGAGCGAAAAAGAGCTGTCCGCTTCTGTCACTGCTTGACCGTAGTCCCCGGTCAGATGATCGTTTTCGTCACCGCCAAATAGCTGGTCATCACCGCTAGCACCTACAAGCGTGTCTTGACCTTGTTCCCCAAACAACCAGTCATTTCCATCCAGGCCCACAAGGAAGTCATTGCCTGCACCGCCATAGATAAAATCACTACCTGGCAGGTTAATTGTTTCACCACCACCTACAGGCCAAAAAGAGCGGTCAAAGATGTCGCCATCGCTCTCAACAATCCAGTCGAAGCTCCAGGCGACATGGTTATTGTCACCGAGTAGTACATCATCACCGGCGCCGCCAAACAGCGTGTCTTTGCCACCACCGCCAAACAGCACATCGTTGCCTATATCCCCCACCAAGAGGTCGTCACCTAAGCCAGCAGCAAGCCAGTCGCCTTTAAGGCCGCTGCCTTCGGTTTGCCCCCTTACGGTCTCAAGGCTCACCTGGATCTCGGCATACAGCTGATCATCGCCCTCACCGCCAATCAGGATGTCAGAGTCTTCGCCGCCAATAAGCAGGTCATTGTCGGCTTGACCATCGAGCCGATCCTTGCCGGTGCCGCCTTCCAAGGTGTCATTACCCAGGTCCCCCTCCAGGACGTCATCATCGGCGAGCCCCTGAATCCGATCATGACCTGTACCGCCAAAAAGCCTATCCGCACGCTCCTCGACCACCTCGGAGGTGAAGACGTTGCCCAATTCGTCGGTGCCGGCTAGTTCACCTTCGAGAGGCTTCTTGTCTCCCACTAAAGTTGGATCGATAGTTGGCAAGGGCGCTTCATCACCGTCCTCCAGAGTGATGCCAAGCTGTCCGAGCACAAAATCTTTGACCCGGATCAGATTGTTGCCGTACTGAATATGCAGAGTCTGCGTTTGGTCCGGGTTGGTGCTAAGCGCGTAGGTAACTTTTCCGTCAGCACTTTTCCAAGTCCCGGCACCCGCCAATGCCTCCTTACCACCTGTGAGCGGAACGCCGTCCAGCCAGAGACTGCCTTGACCATCGATATCGATAATTTGATCGGAGCCATCGCCACTGTGGAACTCATAGCGGTCGTTACCCTTGCCGCCGTTGAGGATGTCGTTGCCTGTGCCACCGTCCAGAATATCGTCGCCAACCATACCGTAGAGTGTGTCTTGGCCCGCTGCTCCCTGGATCAAGTCTGTTTGCATACCACCATAGAGCCGATCATTTTTTTCAGAACCAATCAGCGAGTTATCGCCTAAGTTGTCGGACGCAATACGCCCGAAGACTATTACTCCATTAGAAGTAGCGTAATAAACCGGATCAGTAATGCTACGTAAACCGCTTGCCAAATCCTCGACAGCGAAGGATGTTCTTGGCGTACCCTCATTCCTTGAATTCCCTTCAAGCAGCGCGAGCAAGAACATATATCGATCAGCAAAATATTGTTCATTGAAATTATCCAAACTACAGATAATGCTTTCATAGGACGACAAAGAGCCATTACCCGGAATATAGTACAATGGTGATAAATTGACTAGCGCAAACCTCATCGCTTTGCCTTCAAGGGTATTTTCTCCAGCGCTAGTAACAATATTCGTGCTTGTACTAACTAGCCCGACCGCCCCTCCAGCCACAGCACTTAGGGAGGCGCTCGCCAATACAACCTCCATGCGACTATTATATTCAGACTCATTAACAACTGCGGCAGGATCTTGAATGTCAAGTATTAATTTTTCAAAGTAATGCAATGCATATTCTGCGCCTTGACCTTCAACGCTAGAGAAGGCAAGAATTGCCTTTTGTCTACTCATGGTATTCAGCGCCGAACTCTCTAGTGGGCTGAGGCTATCGAGAACTTCATGAGTATAATTTCGGTAACCTTCTAGAATCACACCATTGTTAAGTGCTTCTTCACTCCAGAAAATCCGAGGAGGAACCTGTCCAGCTATGTACCCTTCCAAACTATCCCGATTGGCTTGCAAGTAATCCCATAAAGACTGCCTAATAAAACCTTGAACAGAATCACTACTGAGACTGGAAATAAGATCATCGGAGGAATCTATAAAGAGATCTAATCCCGCAAAAGCAGGACTTTCCGATGTACTAATATTCAAATCATGGATAAAGACTATTTTTTGGGTTTCATTATTTCTTACAATTAAAATCCCATTCTCTATTGCTGTCGTATGTGTAGAGCTATCAAAATCCTCTGCTCTAACACCAAGCTCCCACGGCTTAAAATCGGCAAAGGCATCTAAGAAAGCAGCCTCTAAAATATTCTTACTACCTTCAGAAAGAAACCCAGTATTTATCCGCTCACTCCAACTATCAGCAGTCCAAATAAATTGTAAATTCCCAGGAAACAGGTCGCCCAAACCATTGGACACCCAAACACCAGAGTCGATACCAACCATATCCTCAACAGAAAGATAGCCTCCATTGCCAGCCAACATACTAGCCTCAATACCATCTAATGAGCCTAGCGCAATTTGTGTTGAGAACACATCAAGCGTAAGCTGATATTCATTCTCCCCATCAAGTTTAGCCAGATAGTTCCCGACCAAAGCCATGCCTCCCAACGCCCCACTATATGAAGTTATTGAGGCTTGAATCAGAGCTTGATACTGACCAGTACGCTTATAATATTCATAATAAAATCCTGCACGATCCCCATTTAGGATCATATTTCTCCAGCGCGAAACGTCTTCAAAAGTAATACTCATTTTAATTAGTCCTTGCGCATGATTTTATTGATTTTAAGCACCGCAAGCTCTACGAGCTTATCTAGCGTGGCGATCTGACTCTCGGGAAAGATCAGCTCGTATGAAATAACCCCTGAAATCGCCCCATAATAAGTGCACTTCGTATAAGGGTTGATTTTTGCTGCACACTTCAAAAACACTTGACGACCACCGCTAGTACTACCTACTAAAATGAATCCAAACACTGGATTATCATATCTCTGGTACATGCGATACCCTGAGTAAATAGAGCCCTGCTCAATCGACTCGACTAAATTTTTCTTTTGCATATTTTCGAGTAATTCAGGACTTCTGAAGGGTACTAAGTTCACGTAATACTCACCCTTGCCACCTAAAGCTTTAGGATCTAGGACTAATAAAGCACTAGAGACACTTTCTTTGGGGGGGGATATATTGGTTGGAATCATTTCTTCTGGGACAGCGAAATTTACCCTCTTTTCAGAGGATTCAATCGCGAACTCTATTTCGCCTGGAGCTCCAAAAACTAAAGACGTGAAAAATGCAATAGCAACCACCAGCACCTGCAAATATATTTTACTATGCATGGAATCCTCGCAAGCCATCGAAGTTAATGTTAGTTCGTACAAATTACATCACAAAACTCAAGGGTAGCTCTTACATATCACAATCACTTACCGTACGACTTGCAGCGCTAAAAGAGCAGAGTGAATTACCTGCTACCCACTAGATCATTGCAGCTAACCAATAAAAATCAGAAGAAGAGATCATTATTTATTCCACCTTTCCATGGCTATTAAGAAATCAGAAAACGAGTCACCATTATACTTGAACCTATCTGACATACTCGGATACGCACGAGTACAGCGCCCAGTGACCGTCCAAAACTTATAATCAGCAAAGCTGCTAGCGCCGACAGCCAAAGACTTTGTGCCAGCCCCGCTATGAAAATCAATAACTTCAAATAAGACTTTTCCAGTAATGGTATCGATGACACGCTCTCGCGCAACGCCTGTGTTAAAACCATAGTTGCGCTGCCGTGAGTTATAATTCTCTAACGCCAACTCGGATGCATACTCGACCCGATATTGAGTGGCCTCCGAATTATCACTTGAGCGTCTTGAAATCACTCGTTCAGAGGCTGTTCTAGCCTTCTGGTACCGCTCAGGATTTTCCTTGGCCCACTCCTCAGGTGTTTGATACACCTTCAAACCTGCCTCAGTAGTGCACAGGTGATGGTGGGTGTACCACGTCGGTATAGCGTCCCAAAAGACAAAATTATACATAATCAAACCAACAACTATCCCGAACGGCCAACCGACGTTGAAATACTTCTTGGCAAACCGAGAGGCACACACTACCAAATAGACCGACAATACCAGATACAACCCCAACACAATCAACACCAAGAGCCCCATCATCACCAGATACCCCCATCAAATACTAAATTTATAACAAACACCAAAGAACATTCACCTTTAACACTCGCATGCTTATGCATCGACATAAAGATCGCCCTGTTGATTTAACATCCACTTAGTATTAATTAAATCCACTGGTAACGCCCTCATGTAGCAAGCATTACCTCTATATATCGAATAGCCCTGTACTGCTCTGTAGGCAGCCTGGCGTATTGCACTGTAATGCCTTGCAGAAGCCAGCACCTCCTGCACCCGCTCGGCAATTTCTTCAGTATCAAAGAAATTCACCAACAGTCCATTCTCGCCATCCTTGATCACTTCCCTTACCGGCGCCGTATCCGAACCCACAATCAGACAGCCACTGGCCATGGCCTCCAATAACGACCAGGACAGCACAAAGGGATACGTCAGGTAGAGATGCACGGCGGAAACTTGCAGTACTTTTTTATAAGTGGCGTAAGGCACCTTGCCGAGAAAGTGCACACGATTTAGATCGAGCGGATTTTCCGCCAAAAGCTTGCTGCGCCAGTTGGGCGCATCCTTGGGTCTACTGCCGTAGCTAACGTCATCACCACCGACCACCAGCACCTGGCAGGTCGGATGCTGTTTAAGGATAAGCGGCAGTGCGCGCATAAAGCTGTGAAAGCCCCGGTACGGCTCCAGGTTGCGCGCCACATAGGTGATGATCGGCTCACCGGCCTTAAGCACTTTGCCATTGGGCAGTTGCAGGCACGCTTCGGGGTCTGGCCCCAGGTTGGCGGTGTCTATGCCTTCGTGGATCACCTGGATCTTGCCCTGGTAGGCGGCCGGATGCAGGCTGTGTTGCCAGCGGGTCGGGGTGATGGCCTGGTCGCAGTTTTCCAGGTTGAGCAGGTGCAGGGCATTGCGGCTGCGGATGCTCGCCGCACCGTGGATTTCCAGGGGAAACTCCGGGTCGAAGCCGGCGTCGGCGCCCTGGGTCTGGTAGTAGTACTCGCAGAAATGGATCAGCTTGGTGTTGGGGAAGGCTTCCTTGGCATAGAGGGTTTCGCCCCAGCCGGGGTGAGCGACTATCACGTCCGGGCGGTAGCCCTTGGCCTTTAGGTCCAGCAGCAGGCGCAGGACCTGCTGACCGTGCAGCACGCCATCTTCGAAGCTGCGGACATAGGGATGGGTATGGCTACTGGCCTGGCGATGAGGCTTGTAGCGCAACAGACGCACGCCCGGCAGCCCTGGGGCCTGTTCGCGGCCGATGGCCAGTACGTCCACTCCAGGCTGCCCCGCCAGATGCGCCGCGATATGACGAAACTGGCCGGGGAAGTTCTGGTGGATAAACAGCACTTTCATACCGCTGCTCCCTGCGTGCATGTTGCTATTGGCTTGGGGGGGGGTTACGCCGCTGCGCGGCTAACCCACCCGGTTCTGCAAATCCGCACGCCTCATTCCAGAATCGCCAGCAAGCTGGCTCCTACGGATATGGGGTGCAGGTCAATCAACGTTCGCCCAAGCTTTCCGCGGCGTACTGTTGCAGCGGGCTGAGGAAGTAATCGATGACCTTCCTCTTATCCGTCTTCACTTCCGCCCTGACCGCCATACCCGGCGACAGCGCGATCTTATTGGCGCCCACCTGGATGCTGTCCGTCTTCAATTGAATGCGCGCGCTGTAGACCAGCCCTAACTTTTCATCCTCGATGGCGTCGTTGGAGATGCTGACTACGGTGCCGTCCACCACGCCGTATTTGGTAAAGGTAAAGGTCTCGACCTTGATCTCCACGCTTTGCCCCGGCCTTACAAAGCCGATGTCTTTGTTTTCCAGCATGGCTTCCACTTCCACCGGCTGGTCGCTGGGTACGATGACCATCAGTGGCTGGGCTTCGGTGACCACGCCGCCGTTGGTGTGGATGGCCAGCTGCTGCACGGTGCCGTCCACCGGGGCGGTGAGGTGCATCAGGTGGTCGCGTTGCTGGGCCTTTTTCAGTTCCTGGCTCAGGGCGGCGGCGCGTTGTTCGGCCTCGTGCTGCAGGTCGAGCATGGCGCGGCGGGTCTGGGCGATCACGCTGCTACGCTGGCTCTGCGCGGCCTTTTTCGCCGCGCTGAGTTCGCGCACCCGCGACTGCTGGGTGCTCAGTTCGCGCTCCTGGTCGAGCAGAGCCTGCTGCTTCTCCAGGTAGGCGTGCTTGGCGACAAATTGCTTGTCGAGCAGGCGTTTGTAGTCGGCGGCCAGTTCGCGGGTGATCGGCAGGCTGAGTTGCAGGGAAGCAACGCTGCTTTGCGCCGCCTGGATCTCCGCGTTGCGCTGTTCGATGGCGGCGGCGCTTTGCTCCAGGGTGCTTTGCAGTTCCAGGTACTGGCCTTGTAGCCAACGCTGCGCCGCCAGTTGCTGCTCGCTGCTGGCCTGGGGAATCAGCTGGGCCAGGCTGGCCGGCGGCGCGTTGTGCAGGATGGCATCCAGCAGCGCCTGGGCGCGGGCGCTGTCGACCTGGGCCGCGAGCAGGTCGCTACCCAGGCGCTGAACATCGGCGCCGGTCATGCTGGTGTCCAGTTCGATCAGCAGGTCGCCGGCCTTGACCTGCTGGCCGTCGTACACATGGATGGCCTTGACCACCGCCACTTCGCTGGGCTGGATCACCTTGCTCTTGCCGCTGGGCACTATCTTGCCGCTGGCGGTGGCGACCACGTCGATCTCGCCGACGCAGGCCCAGAGCAGGGTCAAGGCGGCGAAGGCCATGATGGTCCATTGGATATAGCGCGGCGCCGGATGTACTGGCTGCTCCTGCAACGCCAAGGCGGCGGGGAGGAATTGCAGCTCGTGGTTTAGCCGCGGCGGCGCGTCCATGGCTTGGCGGTTGCGCCAGGAGTGGCGCCAGGCTTGGCGGTAGCGGTTGAGGAGGTCGCGTTTAGCACTCATGCGGCACCGCCTTGTTGCAGACGGTGCAGGCGCGAGTAGTGGCCGGCCTGGTGAGCCAGTAGTTCGGCGTGGCTGCCCTGCTCGACGATCTGGCCGCGGTCCATCACCAGGATGCGGTTGGCGTCGCGCACGGCGGACAGGCGGTGAGCGATGATGATCACGGTGCGGCCCCGGCAGATGGCCTGCATGTTCTGCTGGATGATGCGTTCGGACTCGTAGTCCAAAGCGCTGGTGGCTTCATCGAAAATGAGGATGCGCGGATTGCCGATCAGCGCGCGGGCGATGGCGATGCGCTGGCGTTGCCCACCGGACAGCGAGGCGCCGTGCTCGCCGACCACGGTGTCGTAGCCTTCCGGCAGCTCGAGGATAAATTCGTGGGCGCCGGCCATCTTGGCCGCCTGCATCACCGCTTCGATGGGCGTGCC
>Ga0209343_10002690_pt1 | contig 22758 bp, 21 predicted proteins | sample RifCSPlowO2_02_FD_184026 | JGI IMG/M metagenome (GOLD analysis project Ga0209343, IMG submission 184026) | Groundwater microbial communities from Rifle, Colorado - Rifle CSP2_plank lowO2_0.2 (SPAdes) (version 2) | ecosystem: Environmental > Aquatic > Deep subsurface > Groundwater | place... | reverse complement strand
TCTGCAGCCCGACTTGAAGCCGCGCTTTCCAGCGCCGCCGACAAGATGCTTCCGCGCTACGAAGTGATCCAGCCCTTATACAATCTCTATGATCGCCAAGACTTTGAGGCTGGCCTGGCCCAGCTCGCCACCGAGCGAGAATTGGGCGTGATTTGTTACTATGGTTTAGCCAGCGGATTTCTGACTGGTAAGTACCGCTCGGAGCAGGATGTGGCCCACAGCAAGCGGGCGCATTCCTTGCGTAACTACTTCGACCCGCGCGGCCTACGCATACTCGCAACGTTGGACCATATCGCCAAGCAGTTGTCAGCGTCCTCGGCGCAGGTCGCGCTCGCATGGCTCATTGCCCATTCCGCGGTTACCGCGCCGATCGCCAGTGCGACGAGTTTAAGCCAGTTGGGCGACACATTGGGTGCGGCGCGCCTGCAACTTCCCGAGTCGGTGATCCGCGCGTTGGATAAGGTCAGTGCTTAAGAGTGGTGGACCGCTGCACCTCCTTCTTGCCATGCTGACAGAGACTACCGACGCTTCGGGAAGGCGTGAGTCTATAATGCCCACCAAAACTCCCCTCGAGAGGATAACGATGCGACTCACCGTTGCTGACGCGATTTCTCCTTCCTACTTCGTGGCCATCGCTGCAATCCAGTTGGGATTCTTCCGACAGGAAGGCGTCGACATGGAGTTCGTCTTCTCGCCGCCGGACCCATCGCAGGCGCTGAAGGACGGGACCATCGACTTCTTCGGCGGCTCTCCCTACACCGGCTTGCGGGCCTTCCCCGGCTGGCGGGGCGGCGCCATCCTATGCGCCCTCTCCCACTACAACTACTGGTTCCTGGCGGTCCGCTCCGACATCAAAGCCGAGCAGGGCGACGTCAGTGCGGTCAAAGGGTTGCGCCTGAGCGCGTCGCTCGATCCCGGCCTGACGTTGAAGCGCCTGCTGGAGGAAGCGGGCATCGACCTCCAGCGGGATAAAGTCCAGATCGTCCGCAGTCCCCGGCGCACCTGCCCGAACTGGGCCTGGGATGGTGTTGACGCCATTGAGCAGGGCGTCTCAGATGGCTACTGGGGCAACGGCCTGCGGGCCGACCTGGGGGTGAAACGGGGCATCACCAGGATCCTGCTCGACGTGCGCCGAGGCGACGGGCCGCCCGCGGCTCGCCACTGGACCTTCCCGGCGCTCGTGACCACGGAGCGGCTGGTCAAGGAGCATCCGGACATCGCCGCAGGGGCCGTGCGGGCCATCGTGAAAACGCAGCGAGCGCTTCGGGCCAATCCGCAGCTGGCCGCACAGGCCGCGCAACGCCTGTTTCCAGCCGAGGAGGCGAGTCTCATCGCCTACGAGGTGGCACGGGATGCTCCCTTCTACAACCCGACCATTACCGAGGAGATGGTCGGCCATATCAGCCGGTTCGCCCGCGAGATCGGTGCCCTGGAAGGGGAAGTCCGGTACGGCGACGTGGTCGCAACCCAGTTCGCCTCTCTGTGGCAGGGATAGGGTCCGCGGTCGCTAGCGAGAGGCCGCGGAAAATCCGTGACGATTCTTCGACGAGGAGGAGACTGAAATGAGAACCATGAAACTTGCCGCGGCGGGGCTGGTACTGACAGTCGCTTCGATGGCGGCGCAGGCAGAAATCGTGATCGGCGTTTCGATCAGCGCCACCGGGCCCGGCTCGTCGCTGGGCATTCCAGTCCGGAACGCGCTCCAGCTCCTGCCCAGGAGCATCGCCGGGGAACGCGTCCGACTCGTCAGTTACGACGATGCCAGCGATCCGACCAACGGCGCCCGGATGCTGAGGAAGTTCGCCACCGAGGACCGCGTCGACGTGGTCATAGGCTCGAGCACGGTGCCGGTTGCCGGCGCGCAGGCGGTTGCGGCGTCGGAGTCGCAGGTGCTGTTCCTCGCGCTGTGCCCGATCGCCATCAACCCGGCGAAGCAGCCGTACGTATTCGCGATCCCGCAACCGGTGCAGCTCATGGTCGAGGCTGTCGCGCAGCACATGCAGGATGCACGGATCAGGAAAGTCGGATACATCGGCTTCACCGATGCCTGGGGGGACCTGAACCTGAAGGGGCTGGCCCAGGCCGGGGGCGATCGCGGCATCAGCATCGTCGCCACCGAGCGTTACGCCAGGAACGACATCAGCGTGACGGCGCAGGTGCTGAAAGTCATGGCGGCCAATCCCGACGCCATATTCGTCGGGGGCAGCGGCACGCCGGGCGCGCTGCCGCAAATCGCGCTGCTCGAACGCGGCTACAAGGGCCCGGTCTACCACACGCACGGGGTGGTCAACCAGGACTTCATCCGCGTCGGCGGCAAGGCCGTGGAAGGCGTCATCGCCCCCACCGGGGCCGTCGTGGTCGCGGACCAGCTTCCCGACGGGCATCCGCTCAAGAAAGCGGGAGTCGAATTCCTCGGGGCGTATGAAGGCAAGTACGGCGCGGGCAGCCGCAATGCTTTCGCGGCGTACGCGTTCGACGCCTACAGCGTTGTCTCGGCGGCGGTGCCTGCGGCGCTCAAGAAGGCGAGCCCGGGAACGCCAGAGTTCCGGAAAGCATTGCGCGATGCCATCGAGTCCGTGCGCGAAGTCGCCGGCACCCATGCGGTGTACACCATGAGCCCTACGGACCATAACGGCGTGGATCGGCGAGGGCGGGTACTTGTGCACGTGGACAAGGGGGAGTGGCGGTTGATGAAATGATGCCGCGGGAGGCGCGGAGATGCGGGTCCAGTTCGCCCGCGCGTGGCGGCTTTTCGCTTCCCATAGACGGCTCGTGCTCAAGTGCGGGATCGCGGGGGGATCGCTGCTCCTGCCGCAGTGGTTGCAGTGTGGAAGAGTAAGATCGGAGACGTGTAGGCCACCGCTACATAGGAGCCCTTGCGATGCGGTACATGGTATTCGGTCCATTCAATGTTCCGCGCCAGGGGAAACCGTTTCCGGAAGTGATCTCCTGCCTTATCGACCGAGTTAAACGCCCGTTTCAGTTCGGCGAAATTGCGGTACTGACCTCGTTCGACGATGCGCCGCCATCCTTGCTACGCCTGCTTTTGCCATTAATTCAGCGTATCGCGACTAATGACGTTGATTTGTGCGCAGGTTGGATGGGTTCACGCACGCGATTGCGGCGCGCCGGCAATCCCTTCCGACTTCGCGGCCGGATTGATGCGCTATTCCTCTCCGTCCACCGCCCGTGACGATGAAGACGCGGCCGAACATTCCCGTGACTCCCTCCCGCGAATGCCGGGACGGCTCCGCGCGGAGCGTCCGCACCGGAGACGTTGACAAACGAACGATAGTGGCTATTCTTCGCCATCGGCGTGTATTCTTACAAGGGCGGCACCCGGCCGGCCAAAACGCACCGCATACTGACCTGGGGGACGACATGATCAAGTTCGCGCGATGGGTAATTATCCTGCTGGTCGGAGCGGCGGCCTGGTCCACGCCGGCGACGGCGCAGACCCTGATCCGCTTCAATTCCTGGCTGCCGCCGACGCATCCCATCATGTCCCTGACCATCCGGCCCTGGACGGAGGAAGTGGCCAAGGTCACGCAGAACCGGGTGAAGTTCGAGTTCACCGCGCAAAGCATGGGCCCGCCGCCCAACCAGTTCGACATGGTGAAGGACGCCGTGGCCGACGCGGCGATCACGGTGCACGGCTACACCCCGGCGCGTTTTCCGCTCATGCAGATCGGCGAGTTGCCGTTCCTGTCGAACCTCTCCGAGCCGCTGTCGGTGAGCCTGTGGCGCGTGACGCAGAAGTATTTCGCGGCCAAGGACGAACACGCCGGCACGCAGCTAATGGGCGTATTCGTGTCGCAGCCGGCCCGCGTGTGGACCACCAGGAAGGCGCTCAAATCGGTGCCGGACTGGGAAGGCATGAAGCTCGCCGGCGGCGCCTCCATCTACCTCGAAATCGCCAAGACGCTCGGCGGCGTCGGCGTGCGCGCGCCCGGGCCGCAGGCCGCCGAAATGCTCAAACGCGGCGTCGTCGACGGCGTGTTGATCGACGCCTCCTCGTTCACCGATTTCAGCCTGGCCGGCACGGTCAAGCACCTGCTCGACTTTCCCAAGGGGATGTCCGCCGCGACCTTTTGCGTGATCGTCAACAAGGCGAAGTGGAACTCGATTTCGGCAGCCGACCGCGCCGCAATCGAAAAGATCTCGGGCGAAATCCTGTCGCGAAACGCCGGCCGCAACTGGGACCGCGAGGCGGCCAAGTCTCGCGAGAACGTGAAGGCGGCAGGCGTCGAGGTCACGATGGCCCAAGGCGCCTACCTGAGGGCGCTGGAAGACAAGCTGCGCTTCCTCGATGACCAGTGGCTGCAGAAGGCCGCGGCAGCTGGCATCGACGGCAAGGCTGCGCTCTCCGAGCTCAAGAGCACCGTGAACGGCTACCGTCCGTGACGCCTTGACCAAGGAAGACCGCCTCTATCGTCCCCTCGAATGGCTCACGGCGGCCGATCTGTTTGCGCTGATGCTGCTGGTCACGGCGGATGTGACCGGACGCTATCTGTTCAACAAGCCGCTGCCCGCCGGCTACGAGATGATCCAGGTGCTGATGGGCGTGCTCGCCTTCTCGTCGCTGCCGCTGATCTCGCGCTCGAACGAACACATCGCCCTCGGCCTGTTTGATCACCTGTTCTCGGGCCGGGTCAACCGCGCGCGGCTGTTTCTCGTGCACGCGTTCAGCGGTGCCGTGCTCGGCTTCATGACCTGGCGGCTGTGGGTCAACGCCGGCAAGCTGCTCGCCAACCACGACGCCACCGCGGTGCTGCAGGTCCCGCTCGCGCCGATCTGCTATTTCATGACCGCCATGTCGGCCCTCGCGGTCTTCGCCCTTTTTCTGCTGGCCGTTCGCGCCCTGCGGCGCGACGGCCCCTGAAGGCCCTGAAGGGGCCCGCCCCGCGTGCTGATCGGCGGCATCGGCTTTGTCGCGCTGTTCGCGCTGCTGTTCCTCGGCGCGCCGATCGCGTTCGGCTTGCTCCTCACCGGGTTCATCGGTTTCGCCGTGCTGCAGGGGCTCGACCCGGCGCTCTCGATGGTGGGCCAGATCGCGTTCACGACGGTGCTCAACGAAGAACTCTCGGTCATCCCGTTGTTCATCCTCATGGGCGGCTTCGTCGCCGTGTCGCGGCTGTCCGACGAGCTGTACGCCGCGGCCAACGCCTTTCTCGGGCATCTGCGCGGGGGGCTGGCGATGGCGACGGTGGTCGCCTGCGCCGGATTCGCGAGCGTGTGCGGTTCGAGCTTCGCCACCGCCGCCACGATGTGCAAGGTGGCGCTGCCGCCGATGCGCAAGTACGGTTACGCCGATACGCTGGCGGCCGGCTCGATCGCCTCGGGCGCGACGCTCGGCATCATGATTCCGCCTTCGGTTCCGCTGCTCATCTACGGCATCATCACCCGCACCGATGTCGGCAAGCTTTTCATCGCCGGGATTCTGCCCGGCTTGCTCGGCACCGCGCTCTACATGTCCTCGGTCTACGCGGTGACGCGGCGCAACCGCGGCCTCGGCCCGCCCGGGACGCGCTCGTCCGCCGCCGAGCGCTGGCGCGCGCTGTCCCGCATCTGGGCCGTCGTCGCGCTGTTCGTCTTCATCATCGGCGGGATCTACATCGGCATCTTCACGCCGACCGAGGCCGCCGGCGTGGGTGCGTCCGCGGGCTTCGTCTACGCCCTGTGGCGCAGGAGCCTGTCGTGGCGCGGCCTCATGGAAGTGCTGCTCGACTCGGCCAGGACCACCGCGACGATTTTCTTCCTGCTGATCGGCGCCTTCGTGTACTCCAATTTCATCGATATCGCCGGCGTGCCGAGGGAGCTGGCGCGCTGGATCGGCGACACGGCGCTTGCCCCGGTGGTGGTGATCGTCATCATCGTTGCCATCTACATCGTGCTCGGATGCATCCTCGACTCGATGTCGATGCTGTTCCTCACCGTGCCGCTGTTTTTCCCGATCGTGGCCGGCCTCGGCTATGACCTCGTCTGGTTCGGCATCATTGTCGTCACGGTGATCGAGATCAGCCTGATCACGCCGCCCGTGGGGCTGAACGTGTTCGTGCTGCACCACGTGCAACCCGACATCTCCACGCCGACGATCTTCCGCGGCGTCATGCCCTTCGTCGCCGCGGACATCGTTCGGGTGTCGCTGCTGGTGCTGTTCCCGTCGATTGCGCTGGTTCTGCCGCGACTGATGGGATGAAGCGCTTTTCTTACAGATCCGGCAGGACCTTCGAGAGCTGCTCGAAGGTGAGCATTTCCCGTTTCTCGTCGGAAAGATAGTCCGCGCCGATGCCGTAGTCGGCCCAGCGTTCATGGATCTTTCGCTCCAGTTCCACGGCAATCGTGTTCACCGGCGGGAAGCGCCGGTTGCCCCAGTCCGGGTTGCGTTCGAATTCCCAGTTGCGGGTGGCGTCGATCAGCAGGCGCGTCCACATGCCGGTTCCGTACTTGCGTATGTTTGCCTGGTTCAAGGGCGTCGAAGGATCGAGCACCGAGCCGAAGGTCGGGCCGAATGTCAGCACCTGGCCCTCGGAGGCATTGACACGGAATGCCATGGCCCAATCGAGCGCCTCGCGGTCGCGGATGTCGATGTCCTCCTCGACCACCATCACGTTCTTGAAGAACCATTGCCCGGCGCTCGTGCCCCACAGTGCGTTGCCCACCTGCTGCGCGTGGCCGCGATAGGCCTTGCGGATCTGCACCACGATGTTGGTGCCGGTGCTCACCGGCGGCATCCATACATCGGTGACGTTGGCCACGCCCGAACTCTGCAGCATGTTCCAGGCGATCGCCGACCAGCTGTAGGCGCACAACACCGAATCCTCGCTCGGAAATCCGGGCCGCGCGCCCTCGAGCGCGCCGCGCAGCACCGGATCGTGACGGTGGGTGATCGCGGTGACCCGCAGCACCGGCTTGGGCGAGGGCGTGCCGCCGCAGTAGCCCGGGTATTCGCCGAACGGGCCTTCGGTCATGAACGTTTCGGGATTCGGGTCGATATAGCCCTCGACCACGATCTCGGCGTTGGCCGGCACTTCCAGATCGACGGTCTCGCATTTCACCAGATCGACCGGCTGCCGGAGGATCGCGCCCATCATGTCCCACTCGCAGATTTCCTGCGTGAAGGGACTGCCGCCGCAGAACGGGAGCACATCGTGCCAGCCGTGAACCACCGCGACCGGCATCGGCTTCATTTCCGCCCGGTAGCCTGCGAAATGGCCGCCCCAGCCCTGGGTCGGGACAAGGAGCTTGCCGATCTTGTCGCGCTCGAGCAATTGCCCTCGGTACAACCCCACGTTGCCGCGGCCGGTGACGCTGTCCCGGGTCACGACACCGCAGAACGTGTCGATGAAGCGGCCGCCGTCGAGGCGGTGCCACTTCGGCACGGGAAATTCGAACAGGTCGATTTCGTTTCCCTTGAGCACGTTTTCCTGCACCGGGCCGGAATCCACCAGAACCGGTGCCACGGGCTTGCGGTACACCTCCTTCAGGTGCCGAACGATCGCCCTGTCACCGGTCGTCGCCGGCAAACCCAGCATGATGAGGACCTGCTGCCGGTTGCTCAATCCGCAGGTGAGCAATTTCGTGCAGCGGCCGCTCTGATAGTCCTTGATGTTCTCGAACAGCAGCGCCGGCCCGCCCAGCGCCAGGTTGATGCGGGCGAGCGCGCCGATCTCCTCGTTCCAGTCGACCAGGGCGCCGATGCGCCGCAGCTGACCCGCCTGCTCCAGGTCGCGCATCCAGGTGCGCTGGCCGGTTCTCTCATCCGGCCCGATGGTCAACGCAGCGCCGATTTCAGCTTTCAAAGACGTGTTCATCTGCTTCTCCCGATTCCGGTGCGACAACACTGCGAACCCGACGCGTGAGTGGGTCCGGCGGGCGCGAGCATGGAAAGCAGTGCGACGGCCGTCCCATGCCTTAGAATTCCTCTCGTTCGCTGGAACAAGTATTCGTTGACTGGTTGAATTTTACATGCAAAGGAGAGGCGCGATGGCAGATGTTCCCAGCAGTGTTGACCCCGCAGCGATGAAATTCCTGGGCAAGGAAATGTACGTGTGCGTCACGCGTCCCGTACGCTCGCCGGAGATCGCCAGGCGCCTCGGCGAGCACCTCGCGCACCTGATCGAGCTCGAAAAGAAGGGGATCTTGTTCGCGGCCGGGCCGCTCTATCCCGCCGGCTCGGCGACCCCGGAAGCCGGGATGTTCGTCATTCGCGCCGGGTCTTTCGAGGAAGCCGAGGCCATCGTCAGGGAGGAACCGCTGCATAAGGCAGGCCTGCGCCGGTACACGCTGCAGAAATGGCGCCTCAACGAGGGCAGTTACACGGTGACCGTCAACTATTCGGACCAGAGCGTGCAGATCGCCTGATGGCGCGAAATCCGGGCCGGAGCGATCGCTTCCTAGTCCGAGGTCAGGCGGGGCACGGCTTTGTTCGAGAGCTCACGCTTCGGGAGCGGCTCCGGCAGAGCTCTGTCATGGTCATGGTCCTGTTCTGCGGCGACAGAGGGCAGGCGCCTCACGGGTGGATTTCCTCCCATATTCACGCTCAGCGAAAAGATATCGAACCGGTTGTAGTGGCCGGAGAAATCCTGCGTGATCTTCGGAATGATGATGTCCGAAATATTGACGTCCGCGTAGACGATCCCCTCGCCGGGACCCATCGGTCCCGCAATGAACTTCCCGCGGGGAGCGACGACGGAGGCCCCTCCGTGTTGCCGGGAAAGGAATGCCCGATCCTCGTCGGTTATCGGGAGCACTTCCCGCATGCGATCGTCGATGGCGCCGACGGCGTTGATCACGAACGATTTCGTCTGGTAGGCCAGTGCTTTGCTGGCCACTTCGATGATGTCTCCCATGGTCGTCGAGAGGCTGAAGTGGGCGGGCCAGCTGGCCACGTGCACCGTGGTTCCCTGGGCGTCCAGTGAAAAGATGGAGAGCGCGTTGGAGTTCTCGCCGCACATCAGGCCGCTGACTGCGCCGAATTCCGTCTGGAACGCCCGCAGCCCCTCCGCGTCTCCCGGGGCGTGCACGAGGCGCTCGCCGAGGGTGGGGTGGAGCTTGCGGTGGCGGCCCATGATGTTGCCGTGATCGTCGATGAACAGCAGGGTGTTGTAGAGCGTGCCCATTCGACCCGGGGTTTTCTCGCACAATCCCATGACCACGTAGATACGCGCCTCCCGCGCCGCACGGCATAGTTCCTCGGTGGCGGGTCCCGGAATCTCAACGGAGTTGCAGAACAGCTCGCGGCTGAATTGCATTGCCTTGACGCTGCTCGCGGCGTGAAAGTGAAACCATAGGGGATGCGAAGGGATGTAACCCTCGGGGAATCCCACCAGATGAGCCCCCGCCGCCCCGGCCTCGCGAATCAAGCCGCAGGCCTTATCCACGGTTCGCTCGCGGTCCAGGAATACCGGCGCCGCTTGCACGGCGGCCACGCGGATTGTGCGATAAGTGTCTCCCATTTCCATTCTCCTTTGTTGGCAAATCCTTGTTCGCGGTCTTTCGATCCAGAGTCCTCCACGGACCTTTTACGCCCGGTTTCTCCTGGGCGCGGCACCGGAAACCGACCTCAACAACTTCTTCGATCGTCGGATTTTCTGTCCGGATTGTCGACCTTGACGGCATCCATGTTCACATTGCGCTAAACTCTGCAGCCATCCCAGTCCGCTGACAATTGTACAGATCACGAGTCCGCAACGTTCTCGAGAGTGCAAATCCATGCATCGAACCATTCCCGTTCTCGTAGTCCTGTCCATCCTGACGGCGGCCGCAGCGGCCCCTGTGCCGGCGCAGGATTTTCCGTCCAAGCCGGTCAGGCTTGTCGTTCCGTTCCCGCCGGGCGGGCCGCTCGACATCGGCGGCCGGCTCCTCGGCAAGGACCTTCAGGAGCTTTGGAAGCAACCCGTCATCGTCGAGAACCGGGTCGGGGGAAGCGGCACCATCGCCGTGAATTCGGTGGTCAAGAGCGCGCCCGACGGCCATACGCTGCTGGTCATCAGCTCGACCCCCCTCGTCACCCAGCCCCACCTCTTCCAGAAGGTGCCCTACGACGTCGTCAAGGATCTTGCCCCGGTCATCCAGACTACGCTCTCGACCTTCGCGCTGCTGACCAATCCGAAAAAGGGGATCACCTCGGTCCGGGAACTCGTCGAGCAGGCACGCAAGGCGCCCGGTGTCCTGAACTACGCGAGCGCCGGAAACGGGTCAGGACAACACCTGCTGATGGAACTGTTCAAGAGCGCGGCCAACGTCAACCTGACCCACGTGCCCTACAAGGGCGCTGCGCCGGCGCTCCAGGGACTGATCGCCGGGGAAGTCGACATGATGCTCGAAGTCGCCGTCGCGGTGGTGCCGCTGGTAAAGTCGGGGAAGGCGCACGCCCTCATGGTGACCGGAGCGTCGCCGCTCGAGCCATTGCCGGGCGCTGTCCCGTTCGACAGTCTGTATCCCGGTCTGGACATCCCGACCTGGCACGGCATTTTCACTGCTCCCGCAACGCCCAGGCCGGTCATCGAGAAACTGGCCCAGGACATCCGCCAGGTGTTGCTGTCGCCCGCGATTTCCAGCCGATTCCGCGAACTGGGCATCGAGCCGTCGGGCGTGTCGGGGGCAAAATTCGATGCCATCGTCCGGCAGGATTACGAGCGCTGGGGCGAGATCATCCGCAAGAACAACCTCCGGGCCGACTAGGGCCAGCGTGCCAGGGCCGCATCGCGCTGCGCTGCGGTGCCAGAAGCGGCTCGTGATCTACCAGGAGTCTCGCCACGCCGTCGGCGAACTTCAATGGAGCCGCGCGACGCAGCGCAACTTGGCGAGGTCGATGCAGGCCACGTGATCGCTCACCGAGCAGCCGATGAACGCCGTGCCGCATTCGGGCACGAATACCGAATGCGACGAACCCTGCCCGACTTCGATGCGGGCAAGCTCAATCTGCGATCCGCAATCGTACACTCGCACATGGTTCGAGGCGAACCCGGTGGCAATCACGTAGCGACCGTCGGGTGAGATATCCAGGCCGTGCGGGTAGGCGTCGGTGACGAGCACCGCGACCCGCTCCAGCGTGCCTGCGTCGAACACGCTCAATGTGTCGTCGAAGAAATTGGCGACATAGACCCAGCGCCCGTCCGGCGTGGCTGCAATCGCATGCGCCCAGCGGCCGCTGAAGACGGAGGCCACCCGCTGCCCGTCTGCCGTGACGCACGAAAGCGTGCCGTCCCAGCTGTTGGCCGAGTACACGCGCGATCCGTCGACGGAAAGCGCGAGGTGCGACGGACCGTCGCCGACCGGAAAACGTCCGACGATCTGCGCGTCGCCGAGACGGACCTTCACCAGCTCGCCCGCGCCGGCGCAAGGAACGAACACGAACTCGCCGTCGCCCGAGAGCAGCGGATCGTGCGGATTGGCGCCAACTGCGATCGTGCGGGCGTCATATCCGCCGCCGCGGGGCCAGGCGACGGTCAGCGTTCCGGTCACGCCCCCGGTCACGCAAACGATGCCCTCGGCACTCGCCAGCGGAAGCTGCGGATTGCCGGGAGCCGGCCAGCGCTGCACCTCGCTCAGATCGTCGGCGCGCAGCGCGATGACCTCCCCCGCTCCCACTTCGGCGTCGGCAACAAACAGGCGGTTGGAGGATTCATGCAAGGCGAGGTGCGATGCCTTGCGCGCCACCGCTCTCGCCGTGACGATGCGTTTCTCCCGCCCGTCGATGCGCACCACGCGATGGCTGCGTTCGCACGCCCAGACGGCGCCGCTGGCGCCACCCACAAGGTGGTGCAGTCCCGGAACCGACACCAGCGCGGGGCTCAGTCCGCGTTCTATGGTCATGCACCAAGAGCCCTCGCCGTCCTGCACTGCGCTGTGTCGCGCACCGGCCTCGAGCAGCCACATCCGAAGCCCGATACTCCAGGTATCGGCATCCACCCGGGCGGTGAAAGTGTTGCCGGGGGCCGATGCGTTGAACGCCGCAAGTATCGTCGCTCCGGCCTCGGGCACGGCCTTGCCGCGACAATCGAGTATCGGGGATTCGGCGGACATGTCTGCTCCTCGTGTCGCGGATAGCGTGGGGTCGCGTCGCGAGACGCACCCCGGGCCGCGTCAATCCGTGCGTATATTGTTCTCGCGTATGAGCTGGCCCCAGCGTTCGTAATGGCGACGCACGATCTCTCCGAACCGTTCCGAGGTAACGACGATCGGCTCCAGGCCCATTTCGCGAAAGCGGCTCGACAGATCGGGCGAGAGTATGGCCGCCCGCACGTCGGCCGCGATCTGGTCGACGACCGCCTTGGGCGTCGCGGCCGGCGCAAAGATGCCGTGCCACGGATCGATGTTGAGACCGGGATAGACGCCGTCCATCGGCGGCACGTTTGGAAGACTCTCCATCGGTTTGGTGCCGGTCACCATGAGCGCGCGCAGCTTGCCGGCTTTCGCAAGCGGAACGATGGCGTTCGCGGTGCTGAAAATCATATCGACCTCTCCCGCCAGCAGCGCTTGCATCGCCGATCCTTCGCCCTTGTAAGGAATGTGCGTCAGGTTGATCCCGGCGGCGCTCTTGACCAGTTCGGCATACAAATGTATGCCGGTGCCGATGCCGGCGCTGGCGTAGTTCAGGCGGCCCGGTTCCTTCCTTGCGAGCGCGACCAGTTCGCCGACGCTGGACACGCCGGTCTTCGGACTCGCCGCCAGCACGAAGGTAAGCACCGCGGTCTGAACCACCCCGACCAGATCCCGGTTGAGATCGTAGGGTGTGCGCTGCACCTGCGGCGTGGTCACGATCAGGCTCGCATTGAGCACCATGGTATGGCCGTCGGGCGCGCTCCGGGCGGTGTAGTCGACGCCGATGGCACCGTTCGCGCCCGCGCGGTTCTCGACGATGATCGGCTGGGTCCAGTTGTCGCGCAGCTTGGCGGCAATCAACCGGGCCTCCAGGTCGAGCGTGCCGCCGGGCGGAAACGGCACCACGAGGCGCACCGGCTTGCTCGGATAATCGGCGGCCGCCGCCGCCATGACGCCCGCAGCCAGCAGCAGCATCGAAATCAGCAGCCTGTGCACACCATGAGCCATTTCTCCTCCCCTTTGTGATTCCGTCGGCGCTACGCGCCGACGTGGAACGGACCGCGCGGGGCCGTGTGCAGGCTCTCGGCACCGCTTTCGGTGATCAGAACGAGTTCGCCCGTTTGAACCCCTGCCCGTTGATCGCTGGTGATGACGTTCGGCTGGACCACGACCATCATGCCAGCCTCGAGCGTCATATCCGGCAACGGCTCGTCTCCCCGCGTCGGCGAGCCGATGACCGGCGGCAGGTAGCCGCCGCCGAAGCCGTGCACGAGGTCGTCGTAGAAGGTGAAACCCGCCGCCTCGATGACCCGCGCGCCGACGGCGAGCTCGCGCACGTGGCAGCCCGGGCGCAGCACCCGGAAGATCGCCGCGTAAGCGGCCTCGGCCGTGTCGTGGAGCTTCTGATAAAGCGGCGTGAACCGCTCGCCGACCGTGAAGGTCCGCAGCACCTGGCCGCCATGATCCCAGAAGCTTGCGGTGATCTCGCACGAGATCACGTCGCCCTTCGCGATCCTTCGGTTCGTCGGATGCTGGCGCGGCACGAAGACCTGCGGGTCATGCATCGAGGTCGCGCCGAAAAAATGTATGCCGTTGATGCCGCGCCACGGCTGGTACGCTCCCTCGGTGATCGCGCCGAGATCGCCCTCGTCCAGGCCGGGCCGAAGCTCGCGCCGCAATGCCTCGATCGACAGATCGCCGAACCGCGCCGCGATGCGATACCAGTCGATCTCCTCCGCTGACTTGACCATGCGCAGCCCGGAATGCGCGCGGTTGAGATCGACCACGTCCTCGAATAGTGCGGCCAGCGCCTTGTAATAGCCCATCGGCAGCAGACCGACGGCGCCCACGCGCCTGGCCTTGGCGCCACGTTGCTTGAGCTCGCCGATGGCGCTCTGGATCGTCGATGCGCCGCCCCAGCGAATATCGGCTTCCGGCATTACCGCCCGCGCCTGCGGCAGGTGGTTGTAGAACTGGATGAAGATCGTGTCCCGCTGCCCCGGAGTGAATACCAGGACCGCCTCGAAGGTCGTAAGCCAGCCCGACAGCCAGCAGACCGGTCCGCCGCGGAAGAACGACGCGTAGACGACCAGATGGTCCACGCCCGCCTGCGCCATGGCATCGGTCATGCGCTTGCGCCGGTGCGCCATCTCCGCGGCGCTGAACTTCGGATAATCCTGCTCGACGATGCTCGTGAAGCGCGGTTCGAGCTTCAAGTCGGGCTTCGGGCCGTAGGTGGACATGGAGTTTTCGCTTCCTATACGCCGTGATTCCGTTGCGATGCCCAACCCGGCTGCGCGTCCGCAGACACGCTTTCAGCCCAGAGGGCTCTTGACAATGCGTCCGCTGGCTTCGACATACCATTGCTCGTTCTGGAACGCTTTGCCCTGCAAGGTAGCCGCCATCCAGTCAGCCACCAGGGTGGGGGGAAACGGCCCGAGATTCGCCGCGGGCACGTTGGCGATCGAATGCCGGGAATCCTGGTACACCACCAGCCGCTTCGCGCCCTTGAGCGCCGCCATCAGCCGCCTGGTGTGGATGAGCGGCGACAACTCGTCCGATTCGCCGGCCAGGCAAAGGTATGGGGCGGTGATGCGTTCTGCGTGCCCTTCCCAGGTCATCGTTTTCCGGAAATGGTCAAACTCGGTCTCGTCTTCGATACCGCTCATGTACATGAAGCGCATCTTGAAGGTCGGCGACGCCTCCTCGAAAATCGTATGGAAACCCGGTTCATGACACACACCGGCCACTGCCACGGCGCTGATGCGCGGTTCGTGCGCGGCGGCAATGGTGCTGAAGAACGAGCCGAAGCTGACCCCCGACATCCCGATCTTCTCCGGATTCACATCGGCGCGCCTGACTAGCCAATCGACACAGGCTTTTCCGGCCGCCACCCAGGCGTCCATGGTGAAATGAATGCCGAGCATGGCGCTTTCATACTGCCCCGGTCCGTCGATCGCAAGCACCGCAAAGCCGCGCTGCAGCCACCGGTCGCCCTGCAGAGAGACGGTATGCTCCTTGAAGCTGTCCATTCCGTGGATGGCTATCACCGTGGGCAGGCGCCCGCCGCCGTAGCCGGCCGGCAGGTGGAACCAGCCCGGTAGCGACTGGCCCGACGGCAAGGGTATCCAGACTTCCTCGACGACGTGGTCGGCGTACTTGCCGAAATTGCGGTAGCACTCGCGCTTGCGGTCGTTGTAGGTCCTGTTCTGCTCGTTGTTCTCGTCGATCGTCCATTGCGCTGCGCCCCAGTGCACCGCCGCCATGAAGTAGTTATGGCAGGCCGTCACCAGGTGCCCCTCCGACTCCGCTGCCTGCGCCCTGGCTTCGCGCCGGCGCGCAACGGCTTCAAACGCAGGCGCCGCATCCGCATACTTGCCGATGCGTTGCCGCAGCAGCGCAAAGTCGGCATTGGCTTCCGGCCCGCAGGGCGCTGAAAGGTAAATCGAGCGCGGCTGATCCCAATCCATGCCAACGGCACGGATCGTGTTGTCGAGCAGCCATCGCTGTTCGATCCAGCGGCGTGTCAGCGGGCCCGAATGCCCTGCGTGCGCTGCACGGGGACCCTCGGTCACGGGCAGTCCCACGGTATCGGCCGAAACGCAGTGCAGTCGAAACGTCGCTGCAGATTGTCCGCGCTCATCGTTTCATTCGAGGGTAATGTTGTGTTTGCGGATAACTTGCTCCAGCCGCGCGAGGTCTCGGCGCATCAGGGCCTGGAGTTCTTGGGGCGTGCTGGTCGTCGGCGTCAGGCCGACATTCCCGAATGCCTCCTTGACGTCGGGCAGCGCCAGGATCGCGTGCAACTCGGCCCCGATGCGGGCAATGATCGCCTCCGGCGTTCCCTTGGGCGCCCACATCGCGTGCCAGAACTCGTCGTCGACGCCGGCGACACCGGCTTCCGCCATGGTCGGCACATCAGGCACTTTGGCGTGGCGGCGCGGACTGATCACCGCGAGCGGCACGATCGTGCCCGCCTTGATGTGGGGCAGGACGACATGGACCGCGGAGACGGTGACGGTGACACGGCCTCCGATCAGGTCGGTGAGGGCGGCGGCGTTGGTCTTGTAGGGAACGTGCAGCATCTGGATGCCGGTGACACCGTTGAACGTCTCGGTCGTGATGTGGAACGAGGAACCGGCGCCGCCCGTGGAAAAGGTGAGCTTGCCCGGGTTCGCCTTGGCCATGGCGACCAGTTCGCCAACGTTGCGGATCCCGCTTTTCGCGTGCGTCACCAGAATCTGCGTGCCCCAGGCGGTGAGAGAGATCGGTGCGAAATCCGCCAGCACGTCGAACGGCATCGAGCGGTACAGGCGGGCCGCAATCAGCATGGCCTGGGCATTCACCATCAGGGTATAGCCATCGGGGGCGGAGGTGGCGGCAGCGCCGCCGCCGATGTTGCCGCTCGCGCCCACGCGGTTCTCGACCACAACCGGCTGTCCGAGGCGCTGCGCCAGTTTCGGGCCGACGATCCGCGCGATCATGTCCATGCCGGTTCCGGACGAATACGGCACGATCAACTTGATCGGCCGATTCGGATAGGTCTGGGCTACCACGGTCGTGCCGATCAACGCGAGCAGGACGACGAAAGCTCCGGGGAAATAGGGCAAGCTGCAACGGAAGCGATGCAACCGATTATTGATGTGGGAAAGAAACATGGGTTCCTCCTTGGTCGTTCATCGCCGACTTGCCGCCATTTATACCATAGGCGTTCGTCCAGCGGACTGCGCCAGAAGGCCGTCCCAGCTTTGGCGTTGGATCTATTTTCCCTTGTGCGGCCGTGATTGTCGCGCCGACACGGATCATGGTACTTTCGCGCACAGCAAGTTAATTCTGAGAGCAAGGAGGAGGTCGTGGTGCCGTCTATCTCCGCACTGGATCAGGCCGCCGGGCCGAAAATGATCGATACCCATCATCACTTCTATGCGCCCGCTTATCTCAAGGCCTGGTTCGACTGGGAAGACAAGCGGAAAATCGCCCACTTGCCGGCGGCCGCCAACTGGTCGCCCGCCGGGACTGTGGAGGAGATGGACAGGAACAGCATCGGCACGTCTATCCTGTCATTACCATCCACGCCGGGTACCTGGTTTGACGCCGGCGCGCAAGAGGCCACCCGCATGGCCCGGGTGTGCAACGAGTTCGGCGCCGAAATATCCCGGAATTATCCCGGACGCTTCGGGCTGTTTGCGACCCTGCCGATGCTGGATATCGACGCAACGCTCAAGGAACTCGAATATGCGTTCGACGTGCTCGATGCCGACGGTGTCGGCCTGCAGACCAATTACGGCGACAAGTGGCCCGGCGACCCATCGTTCAGGCCGGTGTTCGAGGAACTCAACCGGCGCAAGACAGTGGTCTATTTCCATCCTCTGGCCGCGAGTTGCTGCGCCCGGCACGCCGTCGGCACCATCCCGGCGGTGATCGAGGTTCCCCACGACACGACTCGCGCGGTGACCAGCCTGCTTGTGAGTGGCACACTGGCACGGTACCGCGACATCCGCTGGCTGTTTTCCCACGCCGGCGGGACGATCCCGATGCTCGCCGGCCGGATCGATTACTTTTGCGGCATGCGCAAGGATGCCGCGCAGTTTGCGCCGAACGGCATCGAGAACGAATTCAGGCGTCTGTACTACGACACCGCCAATGCGACCCATCCCGCGTCGATGGCTGCGTTGCTGGCGCTCGTTTCTGAGTCCCAGGTGGTATTCGGCACCGACTATCCCTACGTGGCAACCGGACCGCAGGTCGCCGCGCTGGGCAAACTCGGCCTTGCCAGCGATCAACTCCAGGCGATCAAGAGCGGCAACGCGATGAGCCTGGTTCCGCGACTCAAGACGTAACGCTGCAGGGAATTCACGCGGGCAAGTACGGCGGGCCGGATGGCCCTTATGCAGTCTTGCCCTTCCGTTACATCGTGATGTGATCCATGACCCCGGCCGCGAGAGCGTTACAGGACCCCAATCACATTCTTACATCCCCAATATGCGCCCGATCTCCGCGATGTATCGGCTGCCCTTCAATCCCTCGGCGACAGCCGTGTCCATTGCATTCTCGAAAACATGCCGGATACTGTGCAATCCGTCCCTCACCCAGTGGTGCCTGCGAACCGGAGAGATGAGTACATTCTTGAGAGTCTGAACTTCGTCCCTCAGGCGCTGGATATCCTTTGGGCTACCCTGGACATTCGCAAGATCCTGCTCCAGGGCCTCCAGCAGCTTGGCGACTTCGTCCAGATCCATTTCCGGCGTATCTGGCTTGTTCGCGTCCGTCGTACTCATTGCATGCCCTCCTTCGGCATCACCGTTCCGACATGATATCCCGCCTCAGTGCGGCTGGAGCGCGTGGCGCTTGAGCGCCTGCAGCGGCACCAGCTTGAGCACGTTCGCGTGCGTCGCCTCCAGAACGACCTTGGGCGCCCTGCCCGCCTCCCAGGCTTCGATCCAGCGCAGCACGTGCAGACACCAGCGGTCGCCCGGCTGCAAGCCACGGAAGCGCATCTCGGGACGCGGCGTGCTGAGGTCGTTGCCGCGCTCGCGCGAGTACTCCAGAAATTCCGCCGTCACCCGGACGCAAACCAGGTGCGCGACGCCCTGCTCGCCGCGCGTGGCGCAGCATCCGTCACGGAAAAAGCCGGTCAGCGGCGCGAAACTGCACGCGAGCAGCGGCCCGCCGAGGACGTTTTTCTCTTTGGAAACGCCGTCGTTCATGAGAGGTGATCAGTTTGACGCAAAATTCCCACCGTTGCCATCGCGACGCGCGAAAGGGCGGGATTCCCATCCCGCCGACCGCCTCGGCACTCATCAGGTCGGCAAATGATTGCCGACCTCCGTCTGTTTCGGGGCGCCTTTCGTCAGCCCAGGAGGAACGTTGCCTGGCCTGCCACCAGCGCTGCCCAGGCCAGCAGTATCGCCCCGGTTGCCTGGGTGAACCATCGGGGCTGCCGCAAAAGTTTTTCCATCAGGACCAGCAGTGACAAGCCGGCGATCCAGATCAGGTTCATGACCCCGAATACGAACAGCAGCCCCATCAGCAGCCAGCAGCAACCGGTGCAGTACGCGCCCTGACGCAACCCCATCGCGAATGCGCCCGGGAAGCCTTCGCGCCAATGATTGAGCAGAACGCTCAAGGGAGAACGGCAACGGGCGAGGCATGCGTGCTTCAGCGGCGTGAACTGATACATGCCCGCCGCCGCAAGCAGCGCGGCGCTCAGGATGGGGCTTGCGCTGTTCATCATCGACGAGACCAGCCGCGCCTCCAGCAAACCCCACTGCGCGAGCGTGGCAAGCAGACTGAAACCGCTCCACACCGCGAGATAGCCGAGCCCGAAGACGCCGGTTGCGAGCAGAGCGCGCCGCCGGCCGTAGCGCTCGGTATTGATTTTCGCCAGCAGCATCAGCAACGGCGCGGACGAGGGCAGCATCATCGCCGCCATCATGACCGCCCACATGATGAAGACCAGCAGGAGGTCGACGACGCTCCAATCGATCATGCTCGGCATGAGGAGCGAATCGGCAACCGCGTCCATATTCTCCATCCCCCAGACCATGTAAATGACATAGGCCCAGGAGACTGCCAGAACGGTAACGATGCCGGCGCCGACCGGCAGCCTTGCTCGCCGAAAGTTCGCCGCCTCGGCGCCCGGCAGCGCGCGCCATGAATAGGAAATGGCGCGCGCGGTCTCTCGGCTAGGACTGGTAAGCGAAGGCGGAATAGAAGCCATTCTTGCCGCTGAGGTCGAGCGAGATTCCGTAGTCGTTGACGCTCAGCCGCTTGGAGGTCGAGACCACCGCGGGTTGGCCGGGAACGGGCGTAAACGGATGGTTGGAGATGGTGACGAGGGCTCCACCCTGCCCTTCCAGCGCCTCGATGTCCGCTTCCACGACCTTCGGAATTCGCAGGCTGCGCTGTTTGCCGCTTGCGGAATACTCGATGGGAACTGCCTTGACGCCCATGACTTCGCCGATGAGCGGTGCCAGCGCGGCGAGGTGGCCGCCTGCCTGGCCGGAAAAGATGCCGCCCAGCGCTTGCTGCTGCTCGGCGCTCGCGCGCTCATCCAGGTACAGCGCGACTTTCCACTTCGTCTGCAGCATGTGTCCGGGCGAGTGAGCGAGCAGCGCCACGTTGAGTCCATTCAAAGACGCGCTGCCGAAACTGCCCTGGTCGATATGCCAGGCCACGAGGGCCGTGCACTGTCCCTCGGTCGGCGCGCTCAGGAAAACACAGGGACAAGCAGTGGCGCAGTTGCATGCTTCGAAATAAGTGCCGTTGACTTTCCAGGATTCTGCCATGACGCCCTCCTAGTTTGACGGTTGGTAGAACGCAGCCGCGCGGCTGACGAGGTTCGGCGCTCTTTGTGGCTGGCCTTGGCTCTGCGGCAGACCGCAATCTGAGCATACACCGGGCCGGGCGCGCGGGCCAAGCCCCGGATCTCTTCGCTACGGAATTACCGGCAACAGCACGCTCGCCGGCCGGGACGGGCCGAAATGCAGCGTCACCTTGCCGCCGAAGATCGCCGGCGGCCGGTCGGTGGGGTCATCGTGCACGAAAGGCCCGCAGCCGCGCATGGGATTCTTCATGTTCGACAACGTGGCCGCCTCGCCTTCGTACTCGTAGTCCCGGCCGCGAATAGAGAGCGCAATGCGGTAGCCGCGCGGCACGACGATGCAGGTCGGCCAGATCTCGACGTCGAGTTCGACCACCTCGCCCGGCGTGAGGGACTGCTTCTCGTCGTGACTATGATACGGTCGCCAAGGCAGCGACAGCTTCGGGTCGAGCTTGCGCTGCGAGGCCCGCAGCCAGCCCTGGCCGATCGGCGTGTGCGGATCGAGCGCGCCCTGGAACACGACTTCGCGGCCGTCCGGCGCGAACACGCGCAGTACGGCGAAGATGTCGGCGTCGCTCGTGGACGAAGAGACAAACAGTTTCAATGCCGAAGGCCCGGTGATTTCGGTTTCGGCTTCGAGCGGCGGCGTGGAAAAGGTCAGGCCCTCGCCCATCGCGTCGTAGCTGATCGACTGCTCGGCCGTGGCCGGAGCAAGCGAGAGGCGCATCCCGTTCGGATCGAGATGGAAGTGTGTCCATTTGGTGCGCGCGATTGGCCATTCGTTCTCGTGGCGCAGCACGAACTTCTCGCCGGGGTGGCGTACCTGCAGTTGCACGCGCGGCTGCCGGTCCCAGCCATTGTCGATGCCTTTCAAAAAATGATTGAAGAAGCGCTTCTGCAACTTGACGCCGTAATCGGTGTAGAACGGCGCCCAGTGCGAGCCGCCGTGCACTTCCAGCCACTTCTGCGTCGAGGCCGAACGCGTGTAGCCCTCGAAGTTGCCGCGCGTGTGCAGCCCCTGCCCGCCCCAGTTCGAAGCCGATAACAGCGGCACCGTGACCCTGGAGAAATCCGGGGAGCGCTCGCGGTAATACGGCCCGTCCAGCGGGCGCGAGAGCAGCTCGGACCACATGTCCTCTCGATTGTTCAGCAGTTCCTGCTCGGAGAGCGTTTCGGGACCGCACACGAGCTCGCCGGTGACGCGGCTCTTGGCGCCGCGCTCGCCGACGCCGTGCTGCACGGTCTTCACCTGCATATCCTGCCAGTTCTTGCGGAACACGCAGATGATGCCGCCGTGGCGGTTGCCATCGCGGTAGTTGTCCGACCAGCCTTCCCAGACGCAGATTGCCGCCAGGTGCGGCGGTTGCGTAGCCGCGACCCGCCACTGGTTGGAGGCATAGTAGGAAATGCCGTTCAGGCCCACCTTGCCGCTCGACCAGGGTTGAGCCGCCGCCCACTCGATGCAGTCGTGGAAATCGCGCTGTTCGCGCGCATTGTTGTGGCACAGAGTGCCCGGCGAGCGGCCCGCGCCGCGCGAGTCGATGCGCACGCACACGTAGCCGTCCGGCACCCATTTCTCGGGATCGACCACCTCCCAGTTCTGGTACTTGTTGGTGGAGCCCGCGAGCGCATCGGGATTCTCCCGCGCCATGATCTCCCAGGCGGTCTTGTAGCCCTCCTGGAACGCGAGCCCCTTGCCGTAAGGGCCGTAGCTGACGATCACCGGGTAGCGGCCATCGGCGACCGGGCGGAACACGTCCGCGCGCAGCGTGAGGCCGTCGTCCATCGTGATCGGCACGTCCCACTCGATGCACATGCCGTCGCGGATTTCGGGTGCGGTCATAGTTTCGATTTCTCTTCCTGAATCGGTGAGGTAAGGAACGTCAATGAAACATGGCCGCCCAGTCACGGTTTCCACGGACGCATGATAATCATAAAATGTTCACGGCCTGCCCCTTTCGCGGGGCCCGTCGAGCAGCCATTCGTAGGCGGGCTGCGTCTCGACGCCGGGCCGGGAGGCGGCCGGAAGCTGGTCGAAGGTGAGAACCAGCAGGCGCTTTTTCGCGCGGCGGTACTCCTTCGCCGCCTCATCGAGAGCCCGCCACTCCCGTTCGAATGTCTCCCGCGAGGTGGTATCCGCGCAGACCTGAATCAGCTCCTCGCGTCCATCGGAAAACCGCGCGTGAAAATCCACCTCGAATCCGCCGCGCGTGCGCACGTAACCGACATCCGCCTTTCGCCGGTCCAGTTCGTGCAGCACCGCCGTTTCGAGGGCGTGGCCGGCGTTTGCGCGGCCCGACCGGTCGAAAGCTGCGATCAGCCCGGTATCCACCGGATAGACCTTGCGCGGATTGGAGTTGCGCCGCCGCTCCGAATCCGTGGCAAGC
>Ga0209343_10002689_pt1 | contig 22759 bp, 21 predicted proteins | sample RifCSPlowO2_02_FD_184026 | JGI IMG/M metagenome (GOLD analysis project Ga0209343, IMG submission 184026) | Groundwater microbial communities from Rifle, Colorado - Rifle CSP2_plank lowO2_0.2 (SPAdes) (version 2) | ecosystem: Environmental > Aquatic > Deep subsurface > Groundwater | place... | reverse complement strand
AGTAGGGTATGGGGTTTTGTGCCTCGCGAGAATTTAAAAGGAAAGGCCTTAGTTATTTGGTTTTCTCTCGATTCAGACCGTGGGGGAGTGCGCTGGAAACGATTTGGACACAAGATTATTTAGGAAGTCGTGGATACTGCAAAATTATTAAAAATCAGTTTTCTTCATTTTTTTTATCGCTTTAAGTTGGACTGAATCAGAATAGTCGGTAGGACGATTTGTGTTTTTTGTTTTCAAAAGGGTGTCAATGTCCACATAACGCACATCAACGTTTTGTATTTTTCTTCTGAGGCTATTTTTATAAGCTTCATCAAACTTAACCTGCCCCGCAACAGTTAATAAATCAACCCGTGGTTGGTCTCCAATAATTGTAAAAGGTTTTTTAGAAACTTCTTCTGCATCTAATTCTTTTGCCAATCCCCAAAACAAATTTTCAGCTAAAACTTCTAAAATTTTTTTCGTATTAGAAATATTTTTTGGAATAAGCAAATCAATATCACGCGTAGCCCTGATTAAACCATGTAAATTACAAGCTATCCCACCGATAATAACATAATCAACATGAGCTTGATTTAGCTTTTCTAAAACTTGAAGTAAAGCATCAATGGAATCAGGGCTTTGATTACCAATATCGCGGGTCTTTTTGTTTTTTTTTCCATTTTTCATATTCTTTAAATGAAGAAAATGTTTTAACTACAGGATGAAATAAAAAGGGAGTAAGTGCCTCAAACCTTTCATAAAGGGAAATACTTTTTTTAAGACGGTCAAAAGGCGTTAAACGAAGCCCTTCTTTTAAAAGAGTTTTATCAAAAAAATGGGGAAGAGTCTTATATTTCAATATACTAGATATTTTAACTAAAATTAAATTAGGCCACAAGACATATTCCAAGCCTAGAACATTTTTAAAGTAAAAACGTTGACTTCTGGGCTTATTTTCGATAGTTACTGAAAAGTTTTATTGAAGGAAAAAATGATACGGTTTTGCTCTTACACAAAAACAATGGGTTTTTCGCAAACCTCCCAAAACTAGGGAGGTTTTTTTTTATGAAAAAGATACTTAATGCCAAACAATTAGATGAAGTGCTTAAACAGCTGGCTGCCCAAATTGCAGCAGATTCTGGCAGGGAACAAATTGTTCTGGTTGGGATTAGAAGACGGGGTATCCCTCTAGCCCAAAGACTTGCCCAGTTCTTAGAAAAAACACATCACTTACAAGTACCCGTTGGCAGTTTAGATATTACTCTTTATCGGGACGATTTATCAAAAATTGCAGAACATCCCATTGTGGGTAAAACAGAAATCTCAGTTTCTCTGGATGATAAAAAAGTTTACTTGGTTGATGATGTTCTTTTTACAGGCAGAACTATCCGTGCTGCCATGGATGCTCTTTTTGATTTGGGAAGACCAAGTTTCATTAAATTGCTTGTTGTTGTTGAAAGAAATGGCAGAGAACTCCCCATTCAGTCTGATCTCAAGGGATTAAGCCTTGATGTAGGGCCAAAAGGTAATGTGAAAGTAAAAGTAAAAGAGTTTGATGAGGAAGAAGGGGTTGATGTTATTTAAAGGGAGATAAAATCGTTCGATGCAATTAAAAAATAAAGATCTTCTCGGCATAGAACAACTTTCAATCGATGAAATTTTAAGTATCATTGAAACGGCCAGATCTTTTCAAGAGGTGGCTACTCGCACTGTTAAAAAAGTTCCTACTCTTCGTGGAAAAACAGTGATTAATCTTTTTTTTGAAAGTTCCACCAGAACCCGCACTTCTTTTGAAATAGCCGGGAAAAGGCTTTCTGCAGATGTAATTAATATTTCACAAAGTGGTTCAGCAGTTGAAAAAGGCGAAAGCCTTCTTGATACTGCTAAAAATTTAGAAGCCATGGGGCCTGATATTATTGTGTGTCGGCATAAGGCCTCTGGTGCCCCCCACATTTTAGCCAAACATCTAAAGTCATCGGTTATCAATGCAGGAGATGGAGCCCACGAACATCCTACCCAAGCTCTTCTCGATATGATGACCATTCTCGATTATAAGAAAAAAATCGAAGGATTAAAGGTGGCCATTGTAGGCGATATTGCTCATAGCCGGGTTGCACGTTCTAATATCATTGCACTTAAAAAAATTGGAGCAAAAGTCACTGTGGTGGGACCTTGTTCTATGATTCCCAAAGAAGTAGAAAAATTAGGTGTGAAGGTAAGTCATGATCTTTGTTCCGGTATCGAAAACACTGATGTGATCATGATGCTTCGTATTCAAAAAGAAAGACTTGGATTAACACCTTTTCCAACCCTTCGTGAATATGCCAGGCTTTATGGACTTAATTTGGCCAAATTAAAGAGTGCCAAAAAAGATGTTACCATTATGCATCCTGGCCCTGTTAATCGTGGAGTGGAAATTGATCCAGAGGTGGCTGATGGACCTTACTCGGTTATTCTTGATCAAGTTGCCAACGGAGTTGCTATTCGTATGGCCGTGCTTTATTTGTTGTCTGGAGAAAACCCGGGGAGGGGTGTCTTATGATAGTTCACATTAAAAACGGACATTTAATCGACCCGCAAAACAAACGGAATGGCGCCTTTGATCTTATCATCGAAAAGGGCCGCATTGCCGATGTCATCAAAAGTGGCAAAAATTATAAGGAAAGCAAAATTCTTGATGCCAAGGGGCTTATTGTTTCTCCTGGTTTTGTTGATATTCACACCCATTTACGTGAGCCTGGTTTTGAATACAAAGAAACCATTGAGTCTGGCACCGAATCAGCTGCTTGTGGTGGTTTTACTTCCATTTGCGCTATGGCAAATACCAACCCTGTAAATGATCAAGCACAAGTGACTAACTATATTGTTAACAGGGCCAAGGAAGTAGGCAAGGTGAGGGTTTACCCTATTGGGGCAGTAACTAAAAACTTGGATGGTAAAGAATTAGCAGCCATGGGTGAATTAAAAGAAGCAGGTTGTGTTGCTTTTTCAGACGATGGCAAGTGTGTGGATAATGCTCAAATGATGCGCTTGGGGATGGAATATGCTCATAGTTTTGCACTTCCTATTATTTCTCATGCTCTTTGTTCTTGCTTAGGTAGCGGAGTGATGAATGAAAGTTTTGTTTCAACAAAACTTGGATTAGTTGGTATTCCTAATCAAGCCGAAGATACTATGGTAGCCCGTGATATTATGCTTGCAGAATTAACTGGAGCCCGTCTTCATATTGCCCATCTTTCAACCAAGGGTTCGGTTGAATTGGTAAAAGCTGCCAAGAAAAAAGGTTTAAAAGTCACAGCTGAGGTAACTCCCCATCATCTTTTTTTAACAGACCAAAGGATTAAAAATTACGATACCAATGCTAAAATGGCTCCTCCCCTCCGCAGTGAAGAAGATCGTAGAGCAGTTTTAAAAGCTTTATCAGAAGGAATTATTGATGCCATTGCAACAGATCATGCACCTCATGCCATTATTGAAAAAGAGGTGGAATTTGATCAAGCAGCTTTTGGTATTGTGGGTTTTGAAACAGCTCTAGGACTTGCCATGAGTTTTGTACATGCAGGTGAACTAAAAATAGAAAGAATGATTGCAGCTTTAACCACAGGACCAGCAAAAATTTTTTCACTTCCGGCTGGAAGCCTTGAGGTTGGGGCTTTGGCGGATATCACTCTTTTTGATCCAAAAAAATCCTGGATTGTGAAACCAGAGCTTTTTCGTTCGAAAAGTAAAAATACCCCTTTCGGAGGGATAAAATTGAAGGGAAAGGTGGCTTACACTTTGGTTGGTGGAGAAATTGTTTATCAAGACATATGAAAAAAGCTTATCTCATTTTAAATGATGGCTTAGTTTTTGAAGGGTGTTCTTTTGGTTATGAGGGAGAAACATCAGGTGAGGTTGTTTTTAATACTTCGATGATGGGATACCAAGAAATTTTAACAGATCCTTCCTATCAAGGCCAGATTATTGTGATGACATATCCTGAAATTGGCAATTATGGAATTAATCCTCTGGATATCGAATCACGAAAAATATTTGCATCTGGTTTTGTTGTTAAGTCTCTTTCTCCTATTGTCAGTAATTTTAGGGCCAAGGGAAATTTATCGGATTATTTAAAGAAAAATAAAATCCCAGGGATTTATGGCATTGATACAAGGGCTTTAACAAAACACTTGCGTAACGAAGGAGCCAGGCCAGGGAGCCTCATTGCTGGCAATATCAATCTAGACAAGGCCAAAAAGAAGGCGGCTCTTCTTCCTACAATGGATGGCCAAGATTTAGCTAAAGTGGTGAGTTGCACCAAACCTTATTTGGTAAGTAAAGGCACCTCTCAAATTATTAATTTTGAAAGTAAAAAATCTAAAAAAATAAAACCTAAAAATAAATATAAAATTATTGCTTACGATTATGGAATTAAAAACAATATTTTGCGTATGCTTTACGATTATGGGTTTAAGGTCAAGGTGGTGCCTGCCTGGTATGCAGCAGAAAATGTTTTAAAAGAAAACCCCGATGGAATTTTTCTTTCCAATGGACCAGGTGATCCAGCCGTGTGTGATTATGCTATTGCTAATGTTAAAAAACTTTTAGGTAAAAAACCTATTTTTGGAATTTGTTTAGGACATCAAATTTTATCTCTAGCTTTGGGAGCTAAAACTTTTAAACTTAAATTTGGACATCGAGGTGGCAATCAGCCTGTGATGGATTTAACGACGGGCTGTGTTGAAATCACAGCTCAAAACCATGGTTTTGCTGTTGATCCACAAAGTTTACCAAAGGATGTGAAGGTTTCTCATGTTAATTTGAATGACAAAACAGTGGAGGGCATTTCTTATCCTAAATTAAAAGCCTTTAGTGTGCAGTATCATCCCGAGGCGAGTCCTGGGCCACATGATTCCCATTATTTATTTAAAAGATTTTCAGATTTGATTGGAAAAAATTAAATGCCGAAAAGAGAAGATATTCAAAAAATTCTGATCATTGGTGCTGGCCCAATTATTATTGGGCAGGCTTGTGAGTTTGATTATTCTGGAACTCAAGGCGTAAAAGCCTTGAAAGAAGAAGGCTATCAGGTTGTGCTTATTAATTCTAACCCTGCCACCATTATGACAGATCCCGATTTAGCCGATGCCACTTATATCGAACCCATTACCCCTTTCGTGGTGGAGATGATTATCGAGAAAGAAAAACCCCAGGCACTTCTTCCCACATTGGGAGGTCAAACGGCATTAAACACGGCAGTGAGTTTGGCTAAAATGGGAATTCTAAAAAAACATGGAGTGGAATTGATTGGGGCTCAAATCGAAGCAATCGAAAAAGCAGAAGATCGGCAACTTTTTAAAAAGGCCATGGAAAAAATTGGTTTGCGTGTTCCGCGTGGAGGTTTGGCCCACAGTATGAAGGAGGCCTTAAAACTCCTTCCCCTGGTTGGTTTTCCGGCCATTATTCGTCCTGCTTTTACCTTGGGTGGTACTGGAGGCAATGTTTGTTACTCGATGAAGGAATTTAAAGAATATGCGGCTTGGGGTTTGGAATGTTCGCCTGTTTCTCAAATCTTGGTTGAACAATCCATTTTAGGTTGGAAAGAATACGAATTGGAAGTGATGCGCGATAAAAAAGATAATGTGGTGATTATTTGCTCAATCGAAAATTTTGATCCCATGGGTATTCACACAGGCGATAGCATTACGGTGGCTCCTGCTCAAACATTAACCGATAAAGAATATCAAATCATGCGGGATGCTTCTATTCGTATTATTCGTGAAATTGGAGTTGAAACAGGTGGATCTAATATTCAGTTTGGAGTTAATCCAAAAAATGGCGAGTTGATTGTTATTGAAATGAATCCGCGAGTTTCCCGTTCTTCTGCTTTAGCCTCTAAGGCTACCGGGTTTCCCATTGCAAAGATTGCAACTAAACTAGCCATTGGTTATACCCTGGATGAAATTGAAAATGATATTACACGTTATACACCTGCTTCTTTTGAACCAACCATTGATTATGTTGTAACTAAAATTCCGCGTTTTACCTTCGAAAAATTTCCTCAAGCCGATGATCGTTTAACCACGCAAATGAAATCGGTGGGAGAAGTGATGGCGATTGGAAGAACTTTTAAGGAATCCCTCCAAAAAGCCATGCGTTCTTTAGAAACAGACACCTATGGTTTTGAGGAAAAAAAATTAACAGCTAAAAAACCAAACCTTCGTAAAAAGGAACTGTTAGAAAAACTTAAAATTCCCAGGGCAGATCGCTTATGGTGGATTGGACAGGCTTTTCGTGAAGGGATGACAGTAGAGCAAATTTATAAAACCAGTTTTGTAGATCCATGGTTTTTAAAACATATCGAAGAAATAATTTCTTTTGAGAAAATCATCAAACAAAAAGCTTTAAAGGATGCACCTGTTTTGAAACAAGCCAAACAGATGGGTTTTTCTGACAGGCGCATCGCTGCGCTTGTTTCAAAAACAGAAGATGACGTTCGATATTGGAGAGAACAGAAAGGGATCTTGCCTGTTTTTAAAAGGGTGGATACTTGTGGTGCCGAGTTTGAGGCCCATACACCTTATTTGTATTCTACTTACGAATGGGAAAATGAAGCAAACCCTACGCATCAGAAGAAGGTAGTTATTTTAGGCGGTGGGCCTAATCGTATTGGGCAGGGTATTGAATTTGATTATTGCTGTTGTCATGCCAGCTTTGCTTTACATGAAGAAGGTTATGAAACAATTATGATCAATTGTAATCCCGAAACAGTTTCTACCGATTACGACACCTCAGATCGATTGTATTTTGAACCACTCACCAAAGAAGATGTTATTCGTATTCTTCAAGAAGAAAAACCAGATGGTATTATTGTGCAATTTGGAGGGCAAACTCCCTTAAAACTGGCTGTTCCCTTAGAGAAATGGGGGGCAAAAATTTTAGGAACTTCTTCTGATTCAATTGATCAAGCTGAAGATCGCGAGAGATTTTCTAAACTATTAGACGAACTTAAACTCAATCAACCCTCTCATGGTTTGGCTCGTACTCATGAAGAAGCCATGCTTGTTGCCGATCGTGTTGGATATCCTGTTTTGGTTAGGCCTTCTTATGTGTTGGGTGGAAGAGCCATGGAAATTATTTACGATGAAAAAGATTTAAAACGTTACATGCACTCTGCAGTTCAAGTGTCTGAAGATCGTCCTGTACTTATAGATCAATATTTAGAGGGTGCCATTGAGGTAGATGTTGATGCCATTTCTGATGGAGAAATGGTGGTTATTGGTGGCATTATGGAGCACGTAGAGCATGCCGGAGTTCATTCGGGTGATTCTGCTTGTTGTCTTCCTCCTAATTCTTTGGATGCAGCACAGATTGAAGAAATTTCGCGTCAGGCAAAAAGCTTGGCTTTAAGGCTAAAGGTTGTGGGACTGATGAATGTTCAATTTGCAGTAAAAGATCAAACCATCTATATTTTGGAAGTAAACCCCCGAGCTAGTAGGACAGTGCCTTTTGTTTCTAAGGCTATTGGCGTGCCCTTGGCCAAGCTTGCAGCCAAGGTTTCCGTTGGGCGTAAGCTGACTGAACTTGGTTTTACCAAAGAAGTTACTCCGCCCTATAAAAGTGTTAAAGAAGCTGTGTTCCCTTTTATTAAATTTCCGGGGGTTGATACCCTGTTAGGACCCGAAATGAAATCAACAGGCGAGGTGATGGGCATTGATGTTGATTTTGGAACCTCATTTTTAAAAGCCCAATTGGCCGCAAACACTCATTTGCCAGTGTCTGGTGTGGTGTTTGTAAGCGTACGAGATAAAGATAAAACAGAGCTTGTTTCTGTTGTTTTAGATTTAACTCGTCTTGGTTTTTCCATTATTGCTACCCGAGGAACAGCTTATTTCCTAAGTCAAAAAGGAATAAATGTTTCTGTGATTAATAAGGTGAGTGAAGGGTGTCCCCATATTGTAGATGCCATGGAGGATAAAAAAATTGCCATGGTCATTAACACTCACGAAGGAAAAAATACGGCACGTGATTCTTTTTCTTTAAGAAGAACAGCATTAATGGAAGGCATCCCTTATTTTACAACCATGGCGGGAGCCAAGGCTTGTGTTTTGGGCATTGAATCCCTTCAAGCTAAAAAACTGGGGGTTTTAAGTCTTCAGGATTATCAATCTGGCCGCTTAAGCGTTAAGCGGATATCTTTAATTTCCAAGCCAGCTGATTTTTGAATTTTTTCTAGAATTTCTTTTCTTTGTAAAGAAAGCTCGTTAAGCCAGGCTCCATTGACAACTTCTACTACCAAAATCTTGTTTCTAATAAAAAGTGGAAAACTTTTTTGTGAAATTTGATGGCCAACCAGGTTGGCCCAATTTTTGGTTAAAGCATAAGCGGAATAATTTTGATCGGGCTTTAAAACATCTAGGGAAGAGGCTAGGATGTCAGATATTTTTGAAAAATCTCCGTTTTTATGGGACATGTTAACCCCTTTTAACCTACAGATTGGCGATTGACAAATTTAAAAAATCAACTAACCTTAACCCTTATTTTTGGAGAGGAATGTTAGATGAATAAAAAAGATCAAAAACATTTTCAATCAATTTTAGAAAGACGCAAACAGGAAATTTTAAATCAAGCCGAAATAACCAAAGAAAAAGGCATGGCCTTTGACCCTGATGACTTGCCCGATGAAGTTGATTTAGCGTCTTCTGAGGCTGATCAATCGATGAATTTAAGGTTAAGGGATAGGGAACGAGTTCTTTTAAAGAAAATAGACAAGGCCTTAAAAAAGATTGAAGATGGCGAATATGGTATTTGTGAAAGTTGTTCAGAGGAGATTGGCGTTAAGAGATTAGAAGCAAGGCCTGTTACCGATTTATGTATTCGCTGTAAGGAAGAGCAAGAGCAAATGGAAAAATCCTTTGCCGAATAATGATTGATAAACAACGTTTGAAATCACTTCTTTTAAGCCTCTCTTATGAAAAACGTGAGGTTGTTTTAGCTTCTGGAAAAAAAAGTAATTTTTATTTTAATGGCAAGCAAACTTCTCTTCATCCCGAGGGGTCCTATCTTTTAGGTCATGCTCTTTATGATCTTATTACTACGAAGTATCCAACTGTAGAAGCTGTGGGTGGTCCAACTTTGGGGGCAGATCCTCTTGTTACTTCCATTGCTTTTGCAAGTTTCGGGAAACCAAAAAAACTACCAGCCTTTATTATTCGCAAGGAGCCTAAAACACATGGAACACGTGCCTGGATTGAAGGGGATAAAAATGTGCCTCAGGGGAGTCATGTGGTGATTGTAGAAGATGTGATTACTTCGGGTGGTTCTGCCCTAAACGCTTGTAAAAAAGCCCAGGAATGTGGCCTTGATGTTATTGGAGTTGCTACGATCATCGATCGTGAAGAAGGGGGCAGAGAGGCTTTAAAAAAAGCAGGATTTAATTTAGAAGTTTTATTTGTTAAATCAGATCTTATTGGGAGTCATGCATGAAGAAATTGATTTTGTTTTTAATTCCCCTGGTTTTTTTGTCTTATTCTTTGGATGCAAAAGAAAATTATCGCAGAGTTCAAAAAAAATTGACACGATCAGACCAAGTATATCGTTTAAAGGATTTAAATGCAGTTATTCTTTGGAGTGCCACTTATCTTTCCGATGAACTTTTAAATTCCGAGGCTGGGTGGATAGCCAAACACTATAATTTAAGCCAAACAGAAAAAGCAGATAAGCTGGGTGAACTTAATGCCCAAAAAGATGAAATGGGATATTTTTTTGTTTCATTTTTTTCAGACCAAAAAAAATTTTCCGATTTGGCCAATCCTCGTGATGGTTGGGATCTGCGTTTGGAAACGGCTGGAGAAAGACATAAACCTGTTCGGATTCAAAAAGTTAAAAAGCCTTCTCCGTTAGAAATGAAGCTTTATCCCTATATTAACTCTTGGTCAGAAAATTATTATGTTTGGTTTCCTATTAATCCAAGCACACCCTTCCAATTGGCAGTTTATGGACCTAAGGGAAAATCCCATCTTTTATGGAAGTAGCCATTGAAGTTGCCGATGCAGATTTGGCTTGTTTAAACATCTTGGGCCTTCCCGTCCTGATTAGGACTATCAAGGTTTTAATAAGAAAAGGGGCAGGGATTACTTTGTTTGGAAGAGAGGCCAACAAAGCCTATGATTTAGTTTTTGATTATTCTCTTGAAAATCAAGTTCGTCTTGGTAATCCAGAAAAACCTGTTTTAACTCTCAGTGCTTCTTATCATTATGACCCAAGCCTTTTATGTATCCTTCTTAAAAATCGTCCCCAAAATGTTTTAAGTGCCATGCAAACCCTGCCAGAACATTTATGGCAGCTTCTTTTATACAAACCAGAAGTTAAAAAAATTATTGAGAAAAAATTATTTAAAACCATTCGATTAAATACCGAGGGTCTTATTGCTCCTGCCATCAATAAAAGGGTTTCTTTTTTGCTGACTCGTTTTTTAGTTAAAACAAAAATAACACCCAATCAGATTACCTTTCTTAATTTAATCTTGGGGATTCTTGCAGCTTTTCTTTTAGCAGATGCTTCATGGAGCACGCGTATTTTAGGTGCCCTGGGGATCACGGCTAATTCTATCATCGATGGGTGTGATGGAGAAATTGCAAGACTGAAAGTGTGTGGAAGTAAAATAGGAGCTTGGTTTGATACTCTAGCTGATGATCTGGTAAATAATCTTTTCTATATTGCTTTGTTTGTAGGGCTTTCTTTTTCATTGCATTCTTCTTTTTATCTTTTTTTTGGATTTCTGGGACTTATTTTTTCTTTAAGTGTAACCGCTGTTATTTATCATCAATTATTAACGATGAAAAAAGGGGCTCATGCAGCTAGCTTTACTCCTGCTTGGGAGGGAAGGGTATCGAGGAGATGGTTTGAAAAAGTGAGGCCTCTTTTAAAGAGGGATTTTTTTATTTTTGTTTTAACAATTGGATTTATCCTAGATGTGCGTCTTTTTCTTTTTTGGTTGGCCTTTGTTGCTAATTTAATTGCAGCTTCCTTGTATGCAGTTTCATTTTTTAAAACTCTTAAAAATCGTAAATAAAAAATTCGGCCCCACTTCCTGGTGCTGTAATTCCGCCAGCCTCGGCATCATCTCCACCCAAATCGATAGGGGCATTAAGGGAATCAGCATTAATTTCTTGTGGAATATTAAATTGAGCCACGGGCTTGCCTTTTAAAGCTTCTTGCATGTAATAAACAAAAATAGGAGCTGCGGTTTTTCCTCCGGTTTCCCGGCCTCCAATTTTTTTAACTTGATCAAAACCAACCCACACACCGGCAACAAGATTAGGGACATAACCTATAAACCAGGTATCGGTTTCATCATTTGTGGTTCCTGTTTTTCCTGCTGCGGGACGTTTTAATTCTTTTACCTTGTAGCCTGTGCCATAATTGACAATGTCGTTCATGAGAGAAACCATCATGTAAGCTGTTCTGGGTGAAATAACATAACCTTCGGGGATATAATCCCCATAAAGAATTCGTTTTTCAATCTCGCTTATGCTTAGTTTTTCTTTTTGAATGCACTCTTCTCCTGCTTTCAAAAGGTTTTCATGATATTCCTTTGAGTTTGGTGATGGGGTATTGTTTAGGTTATTTTTTAATTGTTCAGTAAAAGGGACAATATGTCTTGGTTGATGTTCTTCTAGTATACGGCCATAACGATCTGTCATGCGAGTGATGTAGATATTATCTGGGAGAATGCCACCCGTTGTAAAAGTTCCAAAAGCCCTGGCTACTTCATTAAGCTTCATATCATTGGCTCCAAGAGCCATAGAATAATAACGTTGTATTGGAGTTGTAATTCCTAGTTTGCGAATGTAGGCTGCGGTATAATCTGTTCCAACATCCATTAAAATACGTACTGAAACAACGTTACGAGAGTTAACAAGAGCATTTCTAAAAGAAGTAGGGCCCTTGTAGCCACCCCCATAGTTTTGTGGAGACCAAAAGCGGCCAGGAGAAAATTCGTAATAAATGGGGGCATCCTCAATAATGGTAGAAGGTGTATAGCCTTTATCGAGGGCTGCTGAATAAAGAAAGGGTTTGAATACCGATCCTGTTTGCCTTAAAGCTTGAGTTGCCCGATTAAATTCACTTCTTGTGAAATCATAGCCACCCACCATGGCTTTTACAAAACCTGAGCTAGGCTCGTATGAAAAAAGAGCTATTTCGGCCTCTGGTTCTTGTTCTAAACTAAAATAAATAATGCCATCTTGGTAGCCTTTGGTTTTGGCTATTTCAGGTTTAATGATTTTTTGTTTAACCAAGACAACATCGCCTATTTTAAAAGTTCCCGCAGGATCTCTCACATAGTAAACATCATTATAGGCTGATGCATTGGTATTTCTTGTTCTGGCCCAGGTATAGTCGTGCACACGGATAATACCTTTTTGATGCCCAACTGTTATTTCTAAATTTTGATTTTGACGATCAACGTTTGTAATCAAAGCACGATAAAAAGAAATATCATCTAGTGGAGTAGGTTTTTTGAGCAGTTCTGAATCGACGGGCATATGAAAAGGATCTTGATCGATTTCTTCTATTTTTTTGATAATGGTAAGATGTTCTTCATCTGCAAAGGTTTTAAAGTCGGAAGCTTGAATTTGTTTAATGGGGCCCTGGTAGCCCTGCCTTTTATCCAACTCTAAAAGGCCTTTTCTTGTAGCAAAATCTGCTGCTTTTTGCATCGTTAAATCGAGAGTGGTTTCAATTTTAAGACCATGAGTGTAGGGCACTTGTTCCCCGTATTTTTCTTGAACCATGCGTCTTACGTGTTCGGTAAACCAAGAAGCGTATTGGTTGTTATATTCCTTGTCGGTTTTAGCACGATAAACTTTCAAGGGAAATTTTTTTGCATTTTCTGCTTGTTCTCCAGTGATGTAGCCCACTGTGTACATGCGATCGATAACATATTCTTGTCTGGCTTTAGCTCTGTTAGCATTGGCAAAAGGCGTAAAGATAGAAGGGGCTTTAGCCAGACCTGCAATCATGGCAGCTTCGGCAATATTTAATTCTTTGGCAGGTTTATGAAAATAGTTTTGTGCTGCTGCTTCTACCCCATAGGCTCTGTTACCGAAAAAGATTTGATTTAAGTAAAGATAAAGAATTTCTTCTTTGGAAAATTTTTGTTCAATGCGTGTAGCTAAAATGGCTTCTTTTATCTTTCGTGATATTTTTCTTTCTTTAGTGAGAAGGAGAGATTTAGTGACTTGTTGAGTAATGGTAGAGCCGCCTTGGACAATATGCCCTGCCTTCAGATTTTCGATTAAAGCTCGTAAGATTCCCTGATAGTCGATACCCTTATGCTCAAAAAAACGATCATCTTCACTGGCAACTACTGCTTCAATAATTCCTTTAGGTAATTCTTTGGGAGAAAGGAGGTAACGTTTTTCAGTCCAAAACTCGCCAATTTTACTTCCATCATTGGCAAAAACTTCTGAAACAACCGGAGGGTTATAATCTTCGAGGGTATCTAATTTTGGAAGATCCCTCGAATAATTATAAAAGAGAATCATGCCACCTAAGATAGCAAGGCAAAACAAGCCAACCAAGGAAACAAGGATAGTGCGGACAGTTTGAAAAAGATGAGTCATAATTGCGAAACATTAAATGTACACATTCTTTGTATTGCCTGCAAGCAGAAGTAAAAGGATTTGCTTTTCATGGGAAATAGATTATGAACTGATGCATAGGGCGCGAGTGGCGGAACTGGCAGACGCGCTAGATTCAGGGTCTAGTGGGCTTTATGCTCATGGGGGTTCAATTCCCCCCTCGCGCACCCAACTTCGCCGAGGCTTCGTCGCGGCAGGCTACTTCAATTGTGAATTCTAAAATAAACTTTAACTCAACTTTAAAAGGCAGCATCAAAATACATCGTGATGGCTTTGGTTTTTTTATTCCTGAAGATCCGGAAGAAAAAGATCTTTTCATTGCCCCCTCTCATTTAAATAAGGCTCTTCCAAATGATGTTGTGTTAGTGCGGAAAATCCCAGGAAAATTTGATCATAAACCCGAGGGGCATGTTGTTAAAGTTATTGAAAGAGGGCGCAAACATTGGATTGGGCGTATTGAGAAGAAAGGGAAATCCCTTGTAGCCCACATTGTTGGGAAGGGTTTTGATTTTTTTATTCCCTTAAAAAAAGAAAGCAAGGGGCTTCTTAATCAAAATATCATTATTGATTTAGATGGACACGTCATTCAAGTATTAAAGGATTCATCTTCAATTGAGGTCCTTAAAATTTTTACAGCTCATGATATTCCAGAAAAGTTTCCAGATGAAGTTTTATTAGATGCTAAAAACCTAGAAAATATTTCATTGCATAGTGATTACCGCAGGGATTTACGAAAGTTACCCATTCTGACCATCGATGGAATTAAAGCGAGAGATTTTGATGATGCTGTTTATGTACAAAAAAAAGCTGATGGTTATGTTCTTTTTGTTTCCATTGCTGATGTGGCCCATTATGTAAAACAAGGAAGTAGTTTGGATAACGAAGCAAGAAGTAGGGGTACATCGGTTTATTTTCCACAACTATGTGTGCCCATGCTTCCCGAAATTATTTCAAATCATTGGTGTAGTTTAAAAGCAGGGGAAGATCGTCTTACTTTAACTGCTGAAATTCATTTTTCATCTCAGGGGATAGCAGAAAAGGCTTTTTTTTATGAAAGTATCATCCGAAGTGTAAAAAGAGGAATCTATGAAGAAATTCAGGCTTTCTTTGATGGAGATGCAAATGTTTTAGAAGGAGAGGGTGGTTCACCCAAGGGTGATTCACCCGGGGGTGGTTTAAAAGAAAATCTTTTAATGATGCGAGAGCTCGCCCAGCTTTTGATAAAACAAAGAAAGATAAGGGGAGTTCTTGATTTTGATTTGCCAGAGCCCCAGGTTAATTTTGGACCTCAGGGAGAAATTTCTTCTATAACGAGGGGAGTGCGTCTTTTTTCTCATCAACTCATCGAAGAATTTATGATTGCAGCTAATGTGGCTGTGGCGCATGCCTTAACAAAGTTAGGGCATCCTCTTTTATTTCGAGTACACGATAAGCCCGATGAAGAAAAAATGTTTCAATTTTGGGAATTTTTAAAAGAAAGTGGCATCAAAATTCCTAAGACTAGTTTGTTTTCACCCAAGGAATTAGCTCAAAATCTGGAACCTTATCGATCACATCCAATGGCCCCCATTTTTCATCAAATGCTTCTTCGCTCGTTGAAGCAGGCCAGCTATCAGCCAGAGCCCATCGGACATTTTGGATTAAATCTTCCCTATTACTGCCATTTTACTTCACCCATCAGGCGTTATCCTGATTTGGTGGTGCATCGGGCTCTCAAAGATATTTTTCAAAATAAAACACTCGAAGTAAATTTAAATCACTCCCTTCCCAAAAAAGTTCATTTTAAAGATGATGAGTTTTTTCATAAATTAAAAAATCTTGGAAAATATCTTTCGAAGCGGGAACGTTTAGCCATGGAGGCCGAAAGAGAGATGCTTGATTACACCAGGTGCCTTTTTGCCTCACAATGGATAGGGGAAAGTTTTGATGGTATTGTGCGTCGGATGAACCGTACAGGATTTTTTGTTGAACTTGCTCCTCATTTTGTTGAGGGCTTTTTACCAAAAAGTGCATTAAGAGGAAACTATTTGAATATGGGTGATTTAATTCCTGTTGTGGTTAAGGATGTTTCCATGATTGATCGTCTTATTTTTTTAGAATTAAAAGAAAAGAAAGCCAAGCATTTCAAACGGGTTAAGTACCGAAGACGTTGACAGCTTTGGGTTTTCTCTGTATAAGTTCTAGTTTATATGTTTTTCGCTACGGCGAAGGCGGGAGTAGCTCAGTTGGTAGAGCTCTTCGTTGCCAACGAAGAGGTCGCGGGTTCGAATCCCGTCTCCCGCTCCATGAAACTTGAAGAGGTCGTCCCGTAGTACGGGATCTACCGCTCCATAATTTATGAACCCCATCTTAAAACATCGCAAAAAAATTGATCATATTGATTCCCAAATCTTGAATTTGCTTTCAACAAGAGGCAAGCTTGCCAAAGAAATTGGGCGTGTTAAAAAATTAAAAGGGGGTGTGGTATATGTTCCCGACCGAGAAAAACTTATTTTTAATCGTCTTTCTCGTATCAACCATGGCCCTTATAAAACAGAATCTATTCTTTCCATCTTTCGTGAAATCATTTCGGCTACACGTGCCCTGGAGGCTCCTCTGCGTATTACTTACTTAGGTCCCATGGCCACCTTTACACACATGGCTGCTGTAAAATATTTTGGAAGTTCTTCAGAATTAACTCCAGCAAATAGCATTTCCATGATTTTTGAAGAAGTAGAAAAAGGGCATACTGATTATGGAGTAGTTCCTATCGAAAATACAACTGAAGGTGTGGTGAGTCATACTTTGGATATGTTTACTTCTTCAACTCTCAAGGTATGTGCAGAAATTGTTTTAAAGGTTACTCATCATCTTTTAAGTGTTGAATCTAATTTAAAAGCAATTAAAGAAGTTTATTCTCATCCTCATGCTTTGGCTCAATGCCGTCAATGGTTACTCACACATCTACCACAAGCAAAGTTACGCGAGGTAGAAAGTACAGCTAGAGCTGCCCAAATTGCCGCACATAAAAGGGGAGCCGCAGCTATTGCTTCGGAAATAGCATCAAGTGTTTATGGTCTCCCTATTCTTAAAAAAACAATTCAAGATCAAACTAAAAATTATACGCGATTTTTAATTATTGGAGAACACGATTCTAAACCAACAGGTGATGATAAAACTTCTATTCTTTTTATTGCTAAAGATGAGGTGGGGGCTTTGTATAAAATCTTAGAACCTTTTTATAAGCAAAAGGTTAATCTTACTAAAATTGAATCACGCCCTTTAAAGAGTAAGGCCTGGGAGTATGTATTTTTTGTTGATATTGATGGTCATTATCAGGATAGGCGTGTTGCTAAAACATTAGAGTTAGTGAAAAAGAAATGTACCTTATTCCAGGTTTTAGGTTCTTATCCTAAAAGTCCCATTCTTAACTAGTATGCAACAACTTTTTAAAAACGTTGCCCTTTTAGGATGTGGATTGATTGGCGGATCCCTTGGTTTGGAAATGAAAAAAAGAGGGATTGCCAAAAGAATTATTGGTTATTCTCGCAGCCAAGCCAATTTAAATTTAGCAAAAAAAAGAGGTTTGATTCACGAAGGAAGTAACAACCTAAAACAAGTTATTTCCAAAGCAGATTTTATTATTTTAGCTTCACCTCTTTTAGCCTCGCTTGATCAACTTCAAATGATAGCTCATTTTGCAAAACCCAATACTTTGGTGATGGATGTAGGTTCTACGAAGTTTCAAATGGTAAGGAAGGCAGAAAAAATTTTCCCCCAAACTCTTTCTTTTATTGGAGCGCACCCCATGGCTGGTAGTGAAAAATCAGGTCCTCTCTCTGCTTATCTTGGATTATTTAAAGGGAAACCCTGTATTTTAACTCCGGGTTCTTCTTGTTCGAAGTTAGATTTAATCAAAATAAAAAAATTATGGAACATGTTAGGATCCAACGTTGTTATTTTTTCTTCTTTAAAGCATGACCAGTTGCTTTCTACTGTAAGTCATTTGCCTCAGGTCATTTCTTCTGTGCTTTTTGCAACTGTTACAAAACTTGTTTCTATGCAAGATCTCGAAAAACTTTCAGGGAATGGTTTTAAAGATACCACTCGTATTGCAGCTTCAGACAGTTTGATGTGGCGTGATATTTTTGTAACAAATCGTAATTTTGTTTTAAAATCAATTCATGTTTTTGAAAAAGAATTAAAGAAAATACAAAAATTAATCCGTCAAAAAAATGCAGCCCCACTTTATCGTTATTTATCCCAAGTTTCTTCGATGCGAAGGGGGTTTTAAATGATAACGGTTTTTCCAGCCCAGTCTTTTCAGGGCACTGTCACTATTCCCGGTGACAAATCAATTTCACACCGAGCTCTTTTATTTTCTGCTTTTTGCAATGAATCTGTTCCCATTTCCAATCTTCTTTTAGGTGAGGATGTTTTAGCTACTTGTTCTATTCTTCAAAGCTTAGGTGTGAAAATGTCACACAAGCCCCATCAATTAAAGAAGGGAGATATTTTAACTGTCGAAGGGTGTGGAGGACGTTTTACAAAACCAGAAGGAGTGCTTGATTGTGGTAACTCAGGCACTACTCTTCGAACTCTTTTGGGTCTTCTGGCGGCTCAACCTTTTGAATCTGTTTTAACTGGGGATGATTCTCTCAATCGCCGCCCTATGGAGCGCGTGATTAATCCCTTAACTCAAATGGGTGCTTCGTTTAAAGAAACTTGGGAAGGAGGGCGTCGTTTTATTTATGTTCAAGGAAATCCCAATTTGAACCCTATTGATTATACAATGCCGCAAGCTTCGGCTCAGGTTCAAACAAGTTTAATTTTAGCAGCTCTAGCGGCTAGAAAAAAAATCACTCTCACGTGGTCGGCTTCTTTTCGTGATCATACCGAACGTTTACTTTCTTACTTTAAGGCCAAACTTGTTCGAAAAGGAAATACACTGACTGTAGAAGGAGGGCTAGAAGGCGCTGCTATCCAAGTTCCTGGTGATTTTTCTTCAGCCTCTTTTTTTATAGTGGCTGGCCTTTTAGTTCCTCGTTCAAAAATTATTTTGAAAGCAGTGGGATTAAACCCAACACGTACGGCTTTACTTTCTGTTCTTCAATCGATGGGAGGCAAAATTGAGATTTCTCATTTTAAGGATGTGGGACAAGAGCCTAGGGGTGATTTGATGTGTGAATCATCCTCTCTTGTCAGTTCAAAGATAGTTGGAAACCTTATTCCCAATTTAATTGATGAAATTCCTATTCTTTCTATTGCCCAATCTCAAGCTTCTGGATTAAGCCATGTGCGGGATGCTTTAGAGCTTAGAGTGAAAGAAAGTGATCGTATTGCAGTGATGAGAAGTGAATTGAAAAAGGTAGGAATTAACTTAAAAGAAGTGAGTGATGGTTATGATATAAAAGGTTCGCAAAAATCCCTGGGTGGTAGCATCGAAAGTTATGGGGACCACCGTATTGCGATGAGCTTTGCCATCTTAGCCCTTGTTTCTAAAAATTCTATTACCTTGAACAATACAAATTGCGTGAGTACTTCTTTTCCTGGATTTTTTGACCACTTAAAGGCCCTAGGAGCTTCCCTTCAATAGTTAAAAAAACCCAAAAAATGTTTGACAAACAGCCGGGGTACCCGAAAGAGGCCAGAAGGCCTGTTTCGGGTCGGCTGGCAAGGTGTTGCAGAATTAATGAGGTGTCTAAAAAACCCAAAAAATGTTTGACAAGTTAAGGGTTTACGTTTAGTTGAGCCCTTCAGTTGTGAAAAGGAGATGTGAAGTAAATGACAACAGCAGCAAATCAAGATTTTAAGACTCTTTTTGAAAAATATTGCACTCAAACCATACAAATCAAGGAAGGTGAGGTTTTAAAGGGCAAGGTTGCTGCCATTAATCGTGATCTTGTTTTGGTTGATGTTGGCTTTAAATCCGAAGGGCAGGTGGCTCTTTCTGAATTTATTGATTTGGATGGTAAGCCCAAAGTTGCTGTGGGAGATGAAGTAGATGTGATGGTAGAAGAAGTAGAAGATGAAAAAGGTCACATTATTCTTTCGAAAGAAAGAGCTGATGCCTTAAGATCGTGGGATCGTGTGGCGCAAGTTTATGAGACTGATGGCATTATTGATGGTGTGATTGTTAATAAAATCAAGGGGGGCATGTCGGTTAATTTGGGAGGTATTAAGGCTTTCTTGCCTGGTTCCCAAATTGATTTAAAACCCGTTAAAAGTCTTGATAAATTAGTAGGTCAAAAATTTTCTTTCAAAATTTTGAAACTCAATAAGCTTAAGGGAAATATTGTTCTTTCACGTAGAACTATTTTAGAAGTGGAAAGAGAAACCCAAAAGAAAGGGCTTTTAGAAAACTTAAAGGAAGGTCAAATCATTAAGGGTTGTGTAAAAAATATCACAGACTATGGTGCTTTTGTTGATTTAGGTGGGGTGGATGGACTTTTGCATATTACAGATGTAACTTGGGGTCGTATTAATCATCCCTCAGAAATTTTAAAATTAGGGGATGAAATTGAAGTGGCTGTTTTGAAGTTTGAAGCAGGTTCTGAAAAAGTGTCTTTGGGCTTAAAACAATTGAAGCCAGATCCTTGGGATGAAGTTGATCAAAAATTTATTGTTGGTGAAAAAGTATCAGGCACCGTTGTTAACTTAGTTGATTATGGTGTGTTTGTTGAATTAGCTGACGGTATTGAGGGATTGGTTCATGTTTCTGAGCTTACTTGGAAGAAAAATATAAAGCATCCCTCTAAATTAGTGAATGTAGGTGATAAAGTAGAGGCTGTTATTTTAGATTTAGACAAAGCGAATAGACGTATTTCTTTAGGTGTAAAACAGTTAGAAAAAAATCCATGGATTGGTTTGGAAGAAAAATATCCTCCGCAAACTCGTGTTAAAGGAGTGGTTCGCAATGTAACTGATTTTGGAATTTTTGTAGGAATCCAAGGAGAAGAAATTGATGGGCTCGTGCATATTTCTGACTTAAGTTGGGATAAAAGTGGTACCCATCCTTCTGAATTTTTCAAGAAAGGCCAAGAAGTAGAGGCCATTGTTTTGTCAGTTGATAAGAGCAATGAACGTTTTGCCTTAGGAATTAAACAACTCAGTGAAAGTCCTGCAGATGCTCTTTATAAAAAGTGGCCTATTGGTTCTTTGATAACAAAGAAAATAAAAGAAATGCAGCCTAAGGGCATTGTGGTTGATCTTGATGATGAATACCAGGGGTACATTGCCAATAACGACCTTTCCCACACTCACGCACAAGAGGTCAGAGAAAAACTCAAAGTAGGTGATGAGATCACGGCTCAAATTAAAAAAATTGATGAAAAAGATCATAAGGTGATTTTGAGTGTGAAAATATACGAGAAAAATCAGGAGAAAAAAGATATAAAAGAGTTTCTTTCTAAACAAGGAGATGCATCTGTTAAGTTAAAGGATGCCTTCAAGATTTCTGAACCAAAGGAATAACGATGAATCGTCATCCAGTGATATGGTCGCTGATGATTGTAGGGGTAGTTTTCTTTTTTATTATAGGGGGATTAACGATTTTTCTTTTTTTAAGTGGGTCTCATTCCAAAGGTCTCTTAGATTTTGGTGAAATTGAAGTGATCAAGATAGAAGGCCCCATCTTTGATTCCCTCCACACGATCAAAGAACTCCATCGCCTGCAAAAATCCAATTCAATTAAGGCTGTTGTATTGCGTATTGATTCTCCTGGTGGGGCTGTGGCTCCATCTCAAGAAATTTACGAGGAAGTTAAAAAGCTAAAGGCTGTTAAAAAGGTTGTGGTTTCCATGGGAACCATGGCTGCTTCTGGTGGTTATTATATTGCCTGTGCTGCTGATAAAATTTTAGCTCAGCCAGGAACCATCACTGGTAGTATTGGTGTTATTATGGAGTCTTTTGGTTTTCAGAATTGGTTAGAAAAATCACAACTTGAAAATCGAGTATTAAAAAGCGGGATGTTGAAAGATGTTGGCTCGCCCTTCAGGAGCATGACTCCCGAAGAACAAGCTTATTTACAATCTGTGATCGATAATATGTATGGGCAATTTACAGAAGCGGTATCTCAAAGTCGAAATATTTCTCCTGAGAAGATTAAAATTCTTTCTGATGGGCGTGTTTTTACAGGAGAGCAAGCTTATGAGACAGGATTAGTAGATGGTTTGGGAACTATTTATGATGCGATTAATGAAGCTAAAAAATTAGCAGGATTGGCTGCCGATGCAGGTGTTATTTGGCCGCATGAAGAAAAGGGTGTGCTGGATTTTTTATTTCCAACAAGTTCTGTAAAGAGCAAAATTGAAAATTTTTTAGGTAATTTTAAAGGGTTCCAATTACTTTACATGATTTCTTATTGAGGTGCTTATGAATAAAAGTGATCTTGTTTCTATGATGGAGGCCAAGCTTAAAAATCTTTCTCGCCGCGAGGTAGAAATGATTATCGATACTATCTTTGATCAAATGACTCATGCCTTGGTTACGGGTGATCGTATCGAGATTAGAGGTTTTGGTAGTTTTGAAGTGCGTGTGAGGGAACCTCGCAAGGGAAGAAATCCTAAAACAGGTTCTGCAGTTTATGTAAACACACGAAAAGTGCCTTTCTTTAAAGTAGGCAAGGAATTAAAAGAAAGAGTGAACGAAACTTTAGGCTCATGACTCATATCATCAAATATCTTTTTTTAGCCTTTCTCCTTTTTGCTTCCTTTTGTCTTTTTTATTCCAATCTTCCCAATGTTGTTTCTCTTTCTTTTGAAGTGCCCTTTATTACCAAGATTTCAACCCCGCCCATTTCTATTAATTACTGGTTGATGATCAGCTTTTGTGCCGGAATTGTTTTTGCAGCTATCTTAGGTGCCTTGCGAGTTGGCAAGGTACGTGAACTGACAAAACAAATCCACGAACAAGAAAGATCTATTCATCAAGTTCTGGAATAAAAAACTTATTTTAAAATCTCAAAAAAGAAAATGTCATTGCGCAGCCCCTGTCTCGTCATCGCGAGCGACCAACGGGAGCGTGGCGATCCAGGTTTAATTAACCTGGATTGCTTCGTCGCCTAAGCTCCTCGCAATAAAAGAATGGACCCGCCCTGGATTTTGGGCTTCGATGAGCCAGAGTTGATCCAATAAAGGATCAAAACATACCAAGGAGGATCCATGAAGACAGTTAAT
>Ga0209343_10002687_pt1 | contig 22773 bp, 21 predicted proteins | sample RifCSPlowO2_02_FD_184026 | JGI IMG/M metagenome (GOLD analysis project Ga0209343, IMG submission 184026) | Groundwater microbial communities from Rifle, Colorado - Rifle CSP2_plank lowO2_0.2 (SPAdes) (version 2) | ecosystem: Environmental > Aquatic > Deep subsurface > Groundwater | place... | reverse complement strand
GTGATGTTATCAAAATGATTAAAGTACGTGCCAGTCAGGTTCCATGTTATTTGTCCTGTAAAATCCGAATTTTTATACCATTTATAATTTAGTGTTACTGTGTCATTGTCAGCATCAGTTGCGCTACTATTTGTACAATTTAAAATGGTTGTTTCATAAGCTGTTGCTGGCGCAATTGTAGTGCTGGCTACAACAGGCAGAGTATTGGAAATCATAAGAGCGCTGCTGTTTACAGCATTGCCCTGATAATTATGTTCATCTACTGGAGTGATTTGACACGTTACATTGTCAAAATGATTAAAGTACGTGCCAGTCAGGTTTCTTGTGGTTTGTCCTGATACTTCGCTTCCATTAACATACCATTTATATAAATTTATTATAGAATCCGAATCAGCATCAGAAGATGTATTGGTGCAGTTCAAAACACCGGTTTCATAGGCTGTGCTTGGCACGATGTCTATGCTGTTAATATAAGGAATGTGATTTACATGAAATGTCCCTGATGAATTTGTTATATTGTAGCTGTCGTACATGAATATGAAATAATTATATATTTGCGATGATTCACCCGGCTGGATATTATATGTACAATGTTTTGGGTTTGTATTATCAATAGTAGTGCACCACTCACCGCCAATACAGCCGTTTTTATCTGCGTTATTTTGCCTGCATACATATAGAATTGTATTGTCGTTGTCAGCATCATTATATAGAACAGAAAAATTTACATAGCTGTTATTATTTAATGGATTTGCTGCACTGCTTATTATTTCTGAGTTTCCATTAGTTGCATTGAAATCAATAATTTTGCTGACATTATTCTGGATGAAAAAAACTGCATTGTTTCCTGTATTTCCAGCTGTATCATTTATCCAGAGTGTTATATTGTTATATCCGTGAGCTGATATTATTTCTGTTCCATTAACACAGCTAGTTATTGTTATGTTTTCATTGTTGTTGAGGCTATACCAGCATCTGTCTATACTGCTTTCAATTATAGTGAAATTTAATTTTAATGTGCCATTCTCGTATGTGATGTTCCCTGGGTATTTTATTGATACAGCAGGATCTGTCCTGTCAATAACTAATTTTGTGCAGTTGCTCCAGTCTCCGGAATTATTTAACCCGTCATATGATTTTACACGCCAGTAAAACTCTCCTTCGGATAATGAAACTGAACTGGAATTCTGGCTGAATAGATAACTGGCTGATGTTGTTATACAATTGTTGTCAGTAAATATTGTAAAATTATACTGCCCGATGGAATTATTGCATCCAATATCATTGGGCATGCTCCATGAAAATAACACTGGCATTGCACTGGTATTTGTATTGTTTGCTGGATTTAATCCTGTAACTGATAAAGAACCAGTAAGATCTACTGTATAGTTGCCAGAATATGCATAAGATGACCAATGGCCAATGAAATCTTTAACCCGGACAGTTACATTTACACTCTCACCATGATTTAATGCATTCCACGTATAAGTATTTCCCTGCGTTACTATGCTCTGAACTGACCCGTTTTTATACGGAGTATATTCATAGCTTGTTGTATTGATACTGCTTTGCGTATCACTGGCTATAACAGTATGAATCGGAATTGTATTATTTGTGCATGCATTTGAAGCTGGTGTAACAGAGATTATGATTGGCAGTGCAGCATCACAGGTTTTTAAAATTATTGAAGTTTGATTTTCATTTCCTTCACTGTCAACGGCTTTTATACCCAATGATAAACTCTGGCCATCTGAACAGGATATGCCAGTTTTCACGCATGATGTATTTGTCCACACTGCATTAGCCCATGTGTTCCCGTTTACAGTGTAATAGCAGGCAGATATATTGTATTCATCAGAAGCTGTGACTGAAAGATTGAACGTTTCATTTACATAGCTGTTATAAAATGTTTCTATATTCAGTATGCCCAAAATAGGCCTGCCTAATTCTGTTATTTTCACTGTATCATTTGCACTCCACAATTCATATTCAGAAGCATTGCATGTTATGTTAAATGTTGTGTTTGCCAGAACGCTGAAAGTTTTGTTGTATTCATATAATTTACTTGTTGAATTATATGTCATATTAACTGGATCTGTCCATGGTGAAGTTGTATTAAATCTTACTGAACAGTTCCCCAGAACAGGATCATTGCCTGTCGTATTTGTATAATTTGCATAAAAATAAATCTGTTCATTGATTAATGCCGGTGAATATGTATCATTCTGGTCCCATGTTACAAGCTGTGATTCATAGCCAATGCCACCTGCATATGCAGTGAAATGGTTAACAACAAAATAAATTTCATTTCCACGGTCTTCAAATTTCAGCCCGGTTTTTTTCCATGTTTTACAGTCAGATGAATCGCAGTAAAATACTCTATTTACAAATCCGTTTTTTTTCAGTTGTATTTCAGCTTTTTCGAAATTCATATCCTCCTGAATATAGAGCACTGGCGTAGTGATATAATCTGCTTCACTGCCAAGGAGCTGGATGTGCATCAGGGATGGATTTTTGATTTTTTTTATGCTGATCTGTCCGTATTCGGTTTTCATATAAAAGTCTTTTTCATCTTCTCCGCTTATCATATATTCTATTCCACTGAATTTCTGCTCGGTGTTTTTTTTAAGGTCAATTTCGTATATTTTGTTTTTTTCAATACAACCGCTTGCAAAAACCAGCAGAACAGCCAAAATTATATAGGTATGTCTATTCATAATGTTTCACTAATTAATTTAGTTTTCCTTGCTTTAAAATTTCGCATTGAACTGAAATAAACTATTTAAATCAGGCTCTATTAATGAATAATAGTGGTGCCTGATGAAAGGTATATCGCCCTTAATAGCTAGTGTGATTTTAATCGCATTTACTACTGCCATAGCTGGAATTATGGCTACTTGGGCAACTACTTTTGTAAGGGAAAAAACAACTGGAATAAGCACTGAAACAAAATGCATAGGTGCATTGGACATTACAACACTTTCTTTTTCAAACGGCAATGTCAGTTTTACAGTTAAAAACACCAATACTCAGATCTCTTTAACTACGTTGAAAGCTTCTATAATCTATGCTGATCCTCTAAAAAACAGAGAATATATTTTATCTGATTATAGTGTTTCAGATCCGATGCCGCCTGCCAGCATTGATTGGGCAATAATAAATACTTCGGATTCAGAAAAGCCGCTTTCTGTAGAAGCAATTTCTATGAACTGTCCTGATTATCCTGCAGCACTGCACTTCTCATAGGTTTTAAACGAAATTGCTGAAGCATTATTTCCATAACCAGAATAAAATCCTGTTTCAATGGCAGCAAGGTTATATTCTAACCACCCACCCGGAGAACAGAATGGCATGCTTTCTAGTTCCATGACATTACAATGACTGCCAATGCCAAAATTGACTTTCGGATACATCAATCTTTCAACATCAACTATTAATCTGTTCCAATGCTTTACTTCTTTCCAGCCTTTTGATTTGATAGATTTACTTAATTTTGGAAACATGTCCATAGCCACATATATAAGGTGCAGTAGACTCTGTTAACGAAATATTCCATTCAGATGTCCTTCTAACATCTTCTATCAGGCCTTGATATATTTCATGTATTAAAGCTGTTCTTTTATCCTGTCTCTGTGTTGTTTTAGAACAAAGTTCTGCAAAAACAGAAATCGCAGCTACCTTATTTGCAAAATCATCAATATGTTCAAAAAATTCGCCAGAATTCATGAAATTATTATGTAATTTAAACTTTAATTTGTATAAATTTAATTTTTATTGGGCCTGTAGCTCAGAGCCTTTTCTTCTTTTTAGGAAAAAGAAGAAAACCCTCGGGAAATCTTCAAGAAGAAAAAATTTAAATTCAAAATTAACCGTGCGGTTTGAGGAAAATGCTTCCTCAGAGATGAGCAATCTGGACAGAGCGTCTGGCTTCGGACCAGAAAGTCGCGGGTTCGAATCCCGTCAGGCTCATTCTACCTTTTCTTTTAGAAAAAGAAAAGGTAAGATATCAAAAGAAAAATATAGAATAGTGCATATTTAAATAAAATGCAAATAAAGTTTTACTAAAAAAAGAAAAACAATGATTGTGTGTAAACGAGAAAGCGTTAGTTTTTTCTTTTCACAAATACCCTCGGTTTCAGGAACTTTGTTCCTGAAACTCCAAGACAGCCTTCGGCTGTCGTCAGATTTTTGGAGAATTTCATAAATAAAAAGAAAGGTTAGAAAGGTGTCTTGTCTATGGATATAATGTTTCTTCTCGAAAAAGAAAAGCTTAAAATAGATGCTGTAATGGAAAAATATTTTCCAAGGATTTATAGCAAAAATTCACTGGAAAAAATAGCTGGAAAATCTGAATATGATTATGATGTTGCTGCTGTAAACAAATCAATAGCTGATCCTATATGGAACCTTCTGGATAGGGGTGGAAAGAGGTGGAGACCATTTATGTTTCTGGTTATTTTGGAGGCCTTGGAAGCTGATGTCAAAAAGAATTATGATTTTTGTGTGATACCTGAAATAATACACAATGGAACGCTTTTGATAGATGACATTGAAGATAAGGGTGAAACCAGACGTGGAAAACCCTGTGTGCATAAAATTTTTGGTGATGATATCGCAATAAATGCCGGTAACATGATGTACTTTATGCCACTGTACTTGTTCAAAAATTCAAATCTGAATGAAAAAATCAAAACAAGACTTTATGAAATTTACATTCAGGAAATGATAAATATTTCTTTTGGACAGGGAATGGACATTGCATGGCATAAAGGTCTGTCCGAGAGTGTCAGTGTGAAACAGTATCTGCAGATGTGCGCATATAAAACAGGGACACTTGCACGGATGTCTGCCAAATTAGCTGCTATAATTGCCGAAGCTGATGCTAAAACAACTGAAAAGGTCGGTTTATTCGCAGAATCACTGGGTATTGCATTTCAGATACAGGATGACATATTGGATGTTGTTTCAAAAAACAGGAAATCGTTTGGAAAAGTCTATGGCAATGATATAATCGAAGGCAAACGCTCGTTGATGGTTGTACATACATTAAATAAAGCTAACAGGGAAGATAAAAAACAATTGATCTTGATTTTGAATGCTGAGAAAAAAACAAAAGAACAGATTGAAAGTGCAATTAAATTGCTCAAAAAATACAATTCGATTGAATTTGCAAAGAAAAAATCAAGAGAGATATTGTCAAAAGCCTGGAGCAGACTTGATCCTGCACTAAATAACAACAACGGCAAATCAAAACTAAAGGCACTGGGAGATTTTTTGATTGAAAGAGAAATATAAATGGAGAATAAAACAGACTCAAATTTGGTTTTTAATGGGTGTTCAGATGCTTGTTATGGGAATTGATGAAGCTGGTCGCGGACCTGTGATAGGACCACTGGTAATGTGCGGCTATGTTATTGAAGGAAAAGATTCTATTAGACTTAAAAAATTAGGCGTGAAGGATTCCAAGAAGCTTTCCCATAAGCAGCGAATAAACTTTGTACCAGAACTAAAAAAACTTTCAAGTTCAATTACAGTTCATAAACTCACTGCAAAAGAAATTGATTCAATGCGAACTACCACTAATCTGAACAAAATAGAGATAAAAATAATGCAGGGCATTATCAACAAAATAGAACCGGATAAAATAATCATAGATGCAATTCAAAGTGATGTTGAAAAGTTTCATAACTATATCATGTCCGGATTAAACAACAAGCAGGTTGAACTTATCTGTGAAAATTTTGCTGATAATAAATATCCTGAGGTTTCTGCTGCATCAGTCATAGCAAAAGTGGAGCGGGACAGAGAAGTTGATATGCTGAAACATTATGGCTTTCGCGGCTCTGGTTATACATCTGATCCTGCAACTATTGCATTTTTAAGAAAATGGCTGGAAAACAACAAGACATTTCCTGATTTTGTGCGAAAATCATGGATAACTTCTCAGGAAATGATAAAGAACAGGGAACAAAAGACATTAAGAAGTTTTAATTGACTATATAAAGATTTTGGTAGAAATATCGAATAGTGGTGTGTATATATGAAATTTACAGCTATAATCAAAAAGGGACTCGATAATTAAGCTGTGGAACTTTATATAGAGAAATGGGAATGCCAGAGGAATCGTGTTCTGAAGAAACAATTATAGCAAATTTCGAGGTAGGGCAACATGTCAAAACTTCCTGTGTTGTCAGGAAATGAAATAATCAAAATCCTTTTATAGAAATTATATGGCAATGTGGAATGAAGGAGGAGTTCCTGATGCTGTTATGAGCTAAAGAAAATGCGGGGATACCCAAGTCTGGTCCAACCCTTTTTGGAGAACAATGTTTTTGCAAGATTTGAAATCAATAACTATGCAAAAACGTTGACGAAAAATATATTACTACCAAAAATGGTTACAGATAAAGGGGCTAGGCTTAGGACCTAGTAGCTTAGTGCTTTCGTCGGTTCAAAACAATCTTTTCCTCTTCAAAACATTGGCAAAAAAGAAAAAGATGGGAAATTCCGACTCCCCGCATACCTGCTTTATTTATTAATTATTGTAAATACATCTATTATGATGGCATCAGCAAAAATAATTATCAGTGACAGCAGAAAAATGGAAGAAGTAAAGAACGACACGATTGATTTAGTCGTAACCTCGCCGCCATACTGGCAGATTAAAGATTATGATGTCGAAGGGCAAATAGGTTATAGACAATCCTTGCACGAATATCTCAAAAATCTGTACATTGTATGGAAGGAATGTTTCAGAATCCTAAAACCAGGAACAAGATTATGCATAAATATCGGTGACCAGTTTTTAAGAAGCATAATCTACGGAAGGTACAAGATAGCTCCGTTGCATTCTGAATTTATAACCCAATGTGAAAAAATCGGGTTTGATTACATGGGTTCTATAATATGGCAGAAAAAAACAACCATGAATACTACAGGTGGAGCAAGTGTAATGGGTTCTTACCCATATCCACCAAATGGTATAATAGAAATAGATTATGAGTTCATTCTAATTTTCAAGAAGCAGGGTAAAAAAGAATTTTCCAAAGAAATCAAAGAGAAATCTAAATTAAGTAAAGATGAATGGAAAGAGTATTTTTCAGGGCATTGGAATTTTAATGGTGAACGACAGGCAGGTCATGAAGCCATGTTTCCCGAAGAGCTGCCAAAGAGGCTAATCAAAATGTTTACTTTTATCGGCGACACTGTCTTGGATCCATTCTTGGGAAGTGGAACAACAATTAAAGTTGCTCTTAACCAAAACCGAAATTCAATCGGATACGAAATAAACGAAGGATTCCTGTCAATTATTAAAGAAAAAATAGGCTTGAACGGAACTTTGATTGCTTTAAACAATAAAATCGAAATTGTAAAACGAGACCAACCTATTCGGGTTGAAGAGGATATTGATTACACTCCAAATATAAAAGATGCTAAACCAGTCATTTCTCCTGATAAGTTTAGGTTTAATAAAGAAAGATTATATAAAGTAGTAAGTGTTTTGAGCGAAGATATAATAGAATTAGATACAGGACTTAAAGTAAAATTGTTGGGCGTGGATAGGGTTTCACAAAAATCTGATGAAACACTAAATTATCTTGAGGAATATGTTAAGGGAAAACAAATATTCCTGAAATTCGATCCATTATTTAAGCCAAAAGGGGATATAATCCCTGCTTATGTATTTCTTAAAAATAAAATCTTCATAAATAAAGAACTGATTAAACAAAAGTTAGCAAAAATCCCAGAGCATAACTTTAAATATAAAGATAATTTCGTAAAACTAATAGAAGGCATATCAAATGGCTAAAGAATGGATATTAAATAGTGCAACAAATCGTTTTCAATTTAATTTCTCAAGAAATGTAGGTAAAGTTTCTGAAGAAATAAGGAAGTGCTCTCCAAAAAAGAAAGAAGATTGGGAAGGATATTAATACAAAAACGTTATGACAGAAAAAGAAACAATATACGGACAATTACAGGATATTCTTGGTGTGAAAATTGAGCCCGCACCAGACGAATGGGATAGATTATACAATGTGGATTTCTTTATCAAAATTAAAGACAAATTTATAGGGCTTCAAATAAAGCCTGCTGGAGAAGTATCACACATTACACAGATTTATCAGGAAAGAATGCAACAAGCCAAAACCCACGAAAAGTTCACTGAAAAATTTGGCGGAAAGGTATTTTATGTGATTTCAATTAAAGCGGGAGATAAAAAGCAGATTCATAACACAGAAGTAATTGAAGAGATAAGAACAGAAATCAAACAGCTACAGAGTTAACTGGTGAAAAGCAGACATAGCTGCTTGTGCACTTTTAGGACAGAACTGCTTGTACTCTACAAGTAACAGATTCGAGTCCCCGTCAGTCACTACAAAAATTCCATTTATCACATTCTACCAATACCTTCTGCCTAAATCATCCATTCATCCCGCCTTCTGAAAGAACTTGGATATCTTCTTCTCTGAGAATTTCTTCTTCTCACTGATTGTGGAGTTTTTTGTTCCTGGAAATATTCTATTCTACCTATGCAAACATCCCCATATCTAATTTGATGAATCCCTATATCCAGACTTCCCGAATCTAACCCACAATTCTCACACACCCTGTCAATTTCATCTGTCAATACACGACGATTATAGTATACTTGATCTCCGACCATGTATAATAACTGTAATATTTTTTCTCTGTCTTTTAATTCAGATAATTCGCTATATTCATCCTGATCAGCAACGAATTTAAGGCTCATAGAGAATATTAATAAAAACGAAAGTATAAATTAATATCATGCAGCGCATTTTATTGCTGATTGACGGCCTAGGCGATAGCCCTGAATTTTTTAGAAAATGCAGAACACCGAATCTGGATAAGCTTGTGAGCAAACATGTTTTGGGTTATTTTAAATCCAGTAGTATGCCGCAATCTGATACAGCTATTCTGAAGTTATTTGGCGCTAAGCTTAACAATCGTTATACAGGCCGAGGACCTTTAGAAGCATTGGGTGCTGGAGTTTTCAAAAGCAATTCAACAATGCTCAGGGCAAACTTTGCAACAGCTTCTTTGACAAACTCTATCTGGAAAGCGAAAATAATTGACCGCAGGGTTGGTCGCAGCCTGAAAAAAGAAGAAACTAAAAAATTAGCAGCTTCAGTTAACAAGCTGGGTTATGGAATTTTTACGCCAACACTGGAACACAGGGGTGTTTTTACTATTAAAGGTATTCATAAAATAAAAGATCCTGATACAGCTTACCTTCCTTATAAAAAAGAAGTTATATCAAAAACCAACCTGAAACCTGTAAACATGTTTTTGGAGCAGTCTTATGATGTTTTGAATAAGCATCCCATAAACGCGCAGAGAATAAAAGACAATCAGCTTGCAGCTAACTGTATTCTGCTGAGGGGGGCTGGATCTCATATACCGGAAATAAATATGAAGAAATGGCATGCATGCATTGGCGCGCCATTGGAAAAGGGTATAGCAAAGGCAGCTGGTATGAAAATTATACATTATAAGTACCCGAAACAGGGAAAAAACTATCTTATGAGATCCCTGCACACTGAAATAAGAACAGCTCAGAATGCCTTAAAAAAATACCCGAAATTGTGGATACATATAAAACCTGTTGATGATGCTGGCCACGATAAAAACAAGCTATTGAAAAAGAAAATGATTGAGCTTTTGGACAGGACACTTGTTAAAAAATTATTGAACGTGGATGTGGTTTTGATAACAGGTGATCATGCCACACCAGTTTCCAAAGGCGTCCATACAGCCGACCCTGTACCAGTAGTGGTAAAAAATCCTTCAATTCAGAAAAAAACAGGCAAACTTCAGGGTTTTTATGCATTCAGGCAGTCTAAAATCATATTCAGGCAGCAAAATCTTGTCTCTTTTTTGGGTGATTGAATGGAATTTCAGGAAATCTGGCATCTGGCAATTTCTATAGCTGTACTTACACTGGTGTTTGCATTCCAAGGCATTGACAAGCTGGATGTAATGATTCATCTTCTGCCTATTCTATTTGTTGCTATGATTTTCACTTTTGTTTTCCACGAGCTTGCTCATCGCTATGTTGCGAGGCATTATGGATTTGTCGCTGAATACAGAATGTACCCGTTTGGCCTGTTGTTAGCTGCTGTAATTGCTCTGGCTACAAATGGCTGGTTGAAATTCGCAGCACCTGGCGCTGTTATGATTCATCCTAAAATTGATTTGTGGGGCAGGTCCAGACAAATGAACATGAAAATTCAGGGAATTATTGCCTTATCCGGGCCATTAGTAAACATAATTATAGGTGCATTGGCATTGGTTTGGACATTCTTTACTTCAGCATGGAATGAATATGCAATGGCTGTGGCAAGCATAAATATTGTGCTCGCTTTGTTCAATCTTATACCATTTCCTCCTTTAGATGGCCAGAAAATATTTTCGTGGAATAAAATTATCTGGATCGCAATGATTGCAGTAACTGCAGGAATGCTGTTTTTTGTATAAAATCAGAAATTTTTTTCGAAAATATCAAAAATTATTTATACTACTTCCGCACATTTTATATTATCATTACATGCAAAGCATGTAATGTGAAATAAATTAAAGGAGTGAAAAATCATGGCAGGAAAAAAGAAGAAAAAGAAATAAATTTATAATTAACTTGCGAAAAACTTTTTTTCTTTTTTATTTTAATTCCAAATTTCTAAAAAATTATTTATACTACCTGTATGCATGTATTATCAGTAATGTTTGCAGAAACTTTTTTCTGTATTAAATCAAAGGAGTGAAAAATCATGGCAAAAAAGAAAGCAAAAGCAAAAAAGAAATAAACTTATAATTAATCTGTGATTTTTATTTTTTCCGGCGCATGTTTTTTGCGCCGAATCTGATTTTTTCCGGCTTCATCGGAAATTTGGTAAACTCAGATTCCAACTCTCATATATGATTTTATTGTCCCGAAATTTTGTATCTCTTTGAAAAACCCAACTGGATTATATATCAACTGTTAACCCCTTTCTCATTATAGACAGCATCTATCCCATTATACGTATTAATTTTGCTTCAATAACTCATCCACATGTTACCTCATCCACATGTTACCTCATCCATGAATTACTTCTTCATTGTTCTTCAGTGGCTCTATTTTTCTCCATTCTTCTGAAAATCTTCTGCAGATATCCATAACTGCCTGTTCAATGTCGCTGTTCCAGAGATCCCATGCTTTTTTTATCCAGTTTCCTGAACTTTCCTCTGAAGAATTTATGGAAAGTATGTGGTTTTCCCATTTAAGAGATTGGATTTTCTTATAGATTTCAAATAGTTTTCTGCGGTCTTCATCTGATATCATATGATGCTCTATAAAACCATGCAAGGTATCAGGCTCGCTCAGCAGCGGCTCCAGAACACGGTCTGAAAAATCGAATATTTTGTCGGACAGCTCCTCGCGTATATTTTCAATGACCGGAATTTCAGAATCAAATTCTATTTTAAACTTCTTCTGAAGGTCATTGATATGAGGAAGTTGAAACTTCCTCTGGATTGTCTTATACTCTTTAAAGAAACTTGCTTTTGGATTCATAATTTAGATTTTATTGTTAAATTATTTAAATCCACAACCCAATAGCTTAGTATGAAAACAGAAACCAGAAAGGCAGATCACCTTAATATTTGCCTGAAAAATAATGTTGAAATCGGCTCTGCTGGATTTTCAGATGTAATACTTCTTCATAATGCACTTTCAGGCGTGGATCTGAATAAAGCAGAAACAGAGGTTCGGTTTTTAAATAAGAAATTTTCATTTCCTCTGATGATATCATCAATGACTGGCGGCCATAACAGGTCCTATAAAATAAATACTGTACTGGCTGAAGCAGCTGAGAAATTTAACATACCATTTGCTCTGGGTTCGCAAAGAGCTATGCTTGAGAACAGAAAGTCAGTTTCAACATACAGAATAAGGCATCTTGCTCCTGACGTATTTTTGATCGGTAATCTTGGCGTTACAAACCTAAGCGAATATAAAAAATCTGATTTTGAATGGCTGATAAATGAAACAGGCATTGACGCATTATGCATACACCTGAATCCTGTTCAGGAAGCATGTCAGCTTGAAGGCAATACAGATTTCTCCGATTCAATGGAAATGATAGAAAATGTTTGCAGGGATGTTGGAATTCCTGTAATAGCCAAAGAAGTTGGAAACGGAATAAGCCAGTTTGTTGCAAAAAAACTGGAAGATGCTGGTATAGAAGCTGTTGATGTTGCTGGCTTTGGCGGAACATCGTGGCCTCTTGTGGAATCCTATAGAAAAGGCTTGTCATCCTTTTCAGAATGGGGTATTCCAACTGCTGTTTCTGTAATATTATGTAGTCATGAACTGGATGTTTCTGTTGTTTCCAGCGGCGGAGTTAGAAGCGGTATAGACATTGCGAAATCAATGGCACTAGGTGCTGACATGACTGGAATGGCATTGCCAATTTTAAAACAGGCTATGAAAGGACGCAAATCGCTATTTGAATTCATGGAACAAAAGAAAAAAGAACTGAAAATTGCAATGTTTGCAACCGGCTGTAAAAACATGAAGGAACTGGCAAAAGCCAGGGTAATAATCACTGGCAGGACGCGTGAATGGATAGAATTATACGGAATCAGTACTGAGAGCTACGCTAAGAGATGAGAAATCAAATGTTTCGGAAATTTGACCAATAAACATCATGTTATACTTCTCATTTCAATGAAAATCCATAATTTGCAAGTGTCTCCTTGACACTATCACATGGATCATAATGACCACGAAATGAGTTCAGAACATTAGAATACCGCGAGGTGAATGAAGCAGATAATATTAACAGGTCAGGTTCTGTCAACTCGCAAAGCTCGCCAACTGTTTTTATTCCTTTTATTTGAAGGAATTGATATGCTTGTACTCGACAATTAGGCATAAGCATAACAAAATCCGCAATTGAAGTTGATGAAGTTAGCTTATCAGGCACATCACTTTCATCTCTGAGTTTATATCCACGATCTCCAAGCTTTTCTTCAACTTCAAAGGAACACTTCCGGCCAAAACCTTTGATTGCCTCTAAGTCATTTTCAGAGAATATGATCAGATCACCCACTGTATCAATGTTTACTTTTCTCAGGCAATTATATGTTCTTAGAGAAAGATCCAGATATTCAATTAATACATTCAATTCTTTTGGGCTTTTGTCAATGCCAGCCATTCTAAACAATTCTTCTGCAGTGTATTCGCCGAGATAATTCCTGTCCATAGGAACAAGAACATCCTGGAATTGAGCTTTGTAATCTCTATATCCTTCAAGAGCACTGCCAGATAACTCTAATTCAACATCAACGCCTCTACTTTCCAGCCTTTGTAATGCTTCGTATAAACCGGTTATTAGTTGAACATCGCTACTCATATCAAGGCTATTTTCAGGACGATACCCGAATGCACCATCCTCAGTTAATATGTTCACGTTCATATTTATTTCTCCCTCAATGAAAGCCCGTGTTCTCCGAGTCTTTCCTTTACATCATAAAGAGATTTTCTACCAAATCCTCTTATGTTTTTTAATTCTATTTCAAGCTTATCAGTCAGTTCGCCAATTGTGTTTATATCCTTTTTTTTAAGGCAGTTGTATGCCTTAATCCGTAAACCAAGCTCTTCAATCGAAGCATCCATTATAGGTTTGTCTCCTCCAACAGGATAGGCTTCTCTGAACTGCTCATACTGTCCTGCATCTAAAATTTCTTCTGGAGTTATTCCCAGCTCCATTTCACGGAGAGCTTTGTAGAGATCATCTCTTTTAATCACACCATCTCCTTTGAATACAATATATTGTGCAACTTTTGAAATGCATTCTTCGAGTTTCTTCATTCCTTTACGAATACGAATACTTAGATTACTTCTTGATATTATTCCGCCTGTTTCCTGATTTTGCGCAATTTCAGGTGTTTCACCAATTTGTTTCATAGTCATGCCATCTATAAAATAAGCATGAATAATACCAGCATCTCTTTTATTCAGAACCTGTTCAATTGCTTTGTCAATACCTGTTTCATCCAGTATCATAAACCCGGGATATTCTCTGACACGGGTTAGTGCACGCTGTTTCATTTGCCCCAAGACCTCATCCAACGATTCTTCAGTATGTTCCAATAAGTAGGTATTAAGTTCTTCCCAGAGAGTTGATTCAAAATTTCTTGGATCCGACATTCCATAGAGTTCTATGATAAATCTCTCATAAGGAGTTAAACTTTCAGCAACATCACCACTTCCCAAACTCAGCATAGTTTGATCTGTTAATGGAATTATCACTTTAGCCCAGATAAGTTCCTTCAACTTGTAATCAGGATGTATGAAATCATCAGGAAGTTCTTTATAAGTCCTCAGCCCTCTGCTGACCCGTTCTGCTTCAAAACCCGGATTATCTCCATAACTACGAAGATATTGTTTTACAGCATCTTCTCCAACGCCAAATGTTTCCATAAAATATTTTCGGGGAACCCCGCAGCTGTATGCACGAGCAATGAATTTTCTCTGTTCAGGCGTAGTTTTATTTCGTAGCATAATCATTATTTAGTAACGAAAGGCTTAAAAAGGCTTCTATGATAAAATCCCATCTATCAAAGTCTCGTACTGTGAATAATAAGGCTCAGTCATACTGCGAATCTGACTTATCTGATACTCTATCTGCCTCCTCTGATCTGTATTATCAATTTTTTCCAGATGCCTGTTCATTAATATCGGATATGACATGAGCATTGCAATATTTTCACTCGTATCTGTAAAAGGTGAAAGAGCAACTCTGTCAAAAAACACACCACACAACACAAGATCATAAGGCACAAACGAGCCAAAAATATACGGAGGTTCATCCGGCTCTGAAAGTACTGTCATTTCACCCCATGTCTCAAGAGCTCTGATTGAAGCCAACTCATATAAAGGATTTTTTTCAAAAAGCTTTATTAATTTTCTATACTCGCCGGTATTAACAAAAGGCGTTGCCCAGTCTGAAACTGTCAGATATACACCATCACCACGATGTTTTCTATCACCATGTTTTCTTAAAATTTTCAGCGTATTAAAAACTGTTTCCAGAACTTCTTCTGGAACAGAGTCAACGGTTTTTAATAGTATAGGCACTCCTGGATGCAGTCTGGTGTTCACCATTTCATGTATCACATTCATAGCCTCTTCAGACGTATACCTGTATTTATTCATTTTCCTTAGCCCATTGTGACTGAGATTATCAACTCCAACTTCTATTGTTATAAATCCAGCATCAACCATCATTTTCATCAGATATGCCTCAGGCTTTCTATAGCCAAATTCGCCGTCATCAAGAAACATGTCAACAGATGTTTCAGCAACATATGTCAGGCCGAAATTTTCTTTCACCAGTCTTCTTGTCAACTCTTTTGCACCGTCTCTTCCACCGCCATACAATGAATCACCAAAGGCAAAAAATTCTATTCCAGGAAGTCGCGAAATTTCTCTCATTATCTGCATTCTTTTTTCAAGGCTCAACTCTCTGTAAGACATGGATGGTGAAAATCTGCAATAACTGCAGGTTCTGTTTGGGCAGCCTCTTGAAAACACAAAATCCATTTTATTATAGCCAGCTTGTTCCCATGATTCATGCATCAAATCATAATTAATGTCTATATCTTCCAGTTCCTGCTGGCTAAGTTTTGGCAGTTTTCTGCTATTAGCAGTTTCAATAATCTCATTACTTTTCCTTACATACACACCATTAATTTCTGCCAGATTTTCCAGAGGCTCTCCTCTGCATAGCTTTTCCATAGCCTGCCTGTATGTAAAATCAGCTTCGCCCCTGAATGCAGCATCAGCACCAGTTAATCTGAGCATGGATTTTGGGATATCTGTAACAGACTGTCCGCCTATCATTTTTAGTGCTCCGGAAGCTGTTTCTGATACCATGTCAAAATATTCTCTTACTTCTTTCCAGTTCATTTCATACGGCGTTACACAAACAACATCAGGGCCATATGTTGTTAATGCACGTTCTCTTTCATGATTAGTCATTCTATTCAGTTCATCAATTCGCACCTCTGCTGGTAATTCTCTCATATTGAAATTTCTCTGATGCCCGAGCATGGAACCTAAATACAACATTCCAGTAGATGGCCTTACTTTGGCATCATCGTTATAATCAGCAGACATGGGCGTCGTTGCCAGTAAAATTTTCATGCCGTTATTATCGTGCTAATATTTATAAGCCTATCCTACAAATGTATTTTCATGGATTCCTTGTTGTTCGGTACAGCCGGCATCCCGCTTTCAACCCAACCACGGGACACTTTGCACGGCATTGAACAGGTTTCAAAATTAGGCTTGCATGCAATGGAACTGGAATTTGTACATAGCGTAAACATCTCAAAGCAAACAGCACCTGTTGTAAAAGAACAGTCTGAAAAATTCAATGTTGTATTAACATGTCATGGACAATATTATATTAATCTGAATGCTATAGAAAACAAAAAAATAAAAGAATCCTGTGAAAGAATCCTGAATGCAGCCCGAATTGCTGATGCGTGTGGTGCATGGAGCCTGTGTTTTCATGCAGGATTTTACCTGAAAATGGAAAAAGAAGTAGTTTATGATAATATCAGGAAACAGTTAAAAGAAATAACATCGACTCTGAAACAAGAAAATAATAAAATATGGCTTCGGCCTGAGCTTACAGGAAAGCAGACGCAGTTCGGAGATCTGAAAGAACTCATCAAGCTAAGCTCAGAACTGGAACAAGTAGCGCCATGCATTGATTTTTCGCATTATTATGCCAGAACAAACGGGAAGCAGGACTATGAAAAAATCCTTGAAGCTGTGGAAAAATATCTGGGAAAAACAGCTCTGCATAATATGCATATGCACTTCTCAGGCATAGCATTCAGTGAAAAAGGCGAAAAAAACCACTTGACCCTGCAGGAATCTGGATTTGATTACAAAAAACTTATAAAAATCCTGAAAGATTTTAATGTTAGAGGCGTTTTAATATCTGAAAGCCCAAATATAGAAAAGGATGCATTGGTAATGCATGAAAGTTTTAACAAGTATGATGGTTGAGTTAAAAATCAGCATGATTCATTGTAATTCTTTTGGAATTACATGTTTCGGAAATTGGAAATTGATTGGAATTTCCAAAATTTCAGCCTCCAAAACCATGACGCACTTATGAAGTTCACAAAGGTGCGTCTTTCGAAACCCATGACGCATTTGACAAATTTTTATAGGTGCGTCTTCGTTTCGTAATTGGGCATCTTCGAAGACCATAAGGTCTTCGAGACATTGAATACCTTCGGTATTCAAATGAATAAAATCTTCATGCTCAAGGAACCAAAGGTTCTTTGGCATATCAGAAAGCATAGCTTTCTGAATATCATGCTTAAAATGAACTCAATCATAATGAAATTAACCAATGATCTAAGTTGAGGAGAGTATGTTATGAAAATCCTACAATCTAAAAATTCTATTGTTAAATCTGTAAATCCGGTTGTCTTATTATTAACTGAAGAAAGTATTCAGAAACATACAATTTACAAGGCTCTGGTTAAAGCTGTTCCAGATTCATTCAAGGCAAAAGAAAAGCAGTTTTATGTTGCTGAAACAGATCAGCCGCCTAAATTTGTCGTACTGCTTGGTCTTGGAAAAACCAGTGATATCATTATAGAAAAAATCAGAAAGGCAGGTGCGTCTGCTGTTAATGTTGCAAAATCAATAGGATTTGTTAAATTCAGTGTCTACGTAGAATCTATAAATTCTCTGCCAGAACATGATGTTTCAAAAGCTCTTTCAGAAGGCATTGTTCTCGGCAATTACAAATTTGACAAATACAAAACAAAAGAAAAAGACAGTGGGGAAAAAATCATAGAACAAGTTGAACTTTATACACTTGCAGATTTTAAGCCTGTTATTGAGGCAGCACGCGTTTGCGATATTGTAAATGAATCCCGTGATACAGCTAATGAAGGTGCTGACATAATGACACCAATAGAAATTGCAGCTATAGCAAAAAGCATTGCTGGAAAATATTCATCTGTGACCTGCACCATTCTTGACAAAAAACAAATGGAAAAAATGTCAATGAACCTTATTCTCGGAGTCTCACGTGGAAGTGAATATGACCCCGTTCTTGTAATTCTTGAATACAAAGGAGCTGGAAATGAGAAACCAGTTGCTCTTGTAGGAAAAGGTGTAACATTTGACAGTGGTGGATTGAATCTCAAGCCTTCAGGATACATTGAAAATATGCATACAGATAAATCAGGCGCAATAACTGTTTTATACACGATAAAAGCAGCAGCTGATATTGGATTAAAATGCAATATTATCGGTGTTCTTCCGTGCTGTGAAAATATGATAGGATCAAAAGCCCAGAAACCAGGCAGTATTATAAAATCTTATTCTGGAAAGACAGTTGAAATAGGAAATACAGATGCAGAGGGCCGGCTTATTTTAGCTGATGCTTTTTCATACACAGTTGACAAATTAAAACCTGAAACAATTATAGATATCGCTACATTAACAGGCTCCTGCATGGTAACATTTGGCGAGCATGTTGCAGGCATGATTTCTACTGATGAAAAACTGGCGAAAGATATATTTGACGCAGGCCAGAAAACATATGAAAGAGTCTGGCAGCTTCCATTATATAAAGAATATGAAGAAGAAATGGAAAGCGAGAAAGCTGATATAAAAAATATAGGCTCCAAAGACCGCTATGCAGGAACTATCACAGCAGCTGCATTTCTAAAAGCATTTACAAAAGACAAGCCATGGGCTCATCTTGATATAGCTGGAACAGCAACAACTGACAAGCAAAAAAGTTATATTTCAGCTGGTGCAACCGGGTTTGGCATTCGCTTGTTCATTGAATTCTTGAAAGCAAGGGAGAAGAAAAAGTAGAGAATTAATTGAACACGTCAAAAACAGTCTATTTGTGTAAGATATTCTGTTTTTAATAACAATATTTTTATAAGTTTCATATCTATATTTTAATTATGATGAACAAGAAAGGAAGTAGTTGGTGGACTTGGATATGGATAATTGTATTTGTAGTTATCATGATAAGTGTTGCTAGGCATTCTTATTATCGCCAAGCCACGTATAATGACATAACTGGAAGAATAACTAACGATTATAATGAAGAATTACAAAGACAACAAGAGGAAACCTATTATCAACAACAAATACAAGAAAAACAGCAAAGACAATATGAACAAGAACAGTATGAAAAGGAACTAAGACGCCAACAAGAACAGCAAAGGCAGTTGGAAGAAAAATTACAACAGCAAGAAGAAGCACAACAATACATTTCACCATCATGTCAATCTGGATACACAAATGAATACAAATGCTCTGGTGATTGGTCACAAAAAAAATATCAATATTCTGATTGTAGTTCTGTTTGGATAATGTACGAAGGCTGCCAGTATGGTTGTGGTGAAGATGGTAAATGCCGGGCAACATCATTATGTACGGTTGGTTTCAAATGCAAAGATTCAAATTATAAAGGCTATCAAAAATCAGATTGTAGTTGGGATTTTTTAGAATATTGTAATTATGGTTGTGAAAGTGGAAAATGTAACCCAGAACCGCAACAGCAATGTTCATCTGGTTGGGAATGTAAAAACAGCAGTCATTATGGTTATCGGTATTCAGACTGTTCATGGTCATCTCTAAATTATTGCAGCGGTGGTTGTGAATATAGTAGTAGTGGCTATACTCAATGTATTACAAAAATTCCTTGTACCGATTCTGATCATGGACAAGATTATAACATAAAGGGGTGTGTGATTTATGGTTCTGCTGTTCTAAAAGAAGAAGCTACAAAATGTGATAGATGTGATTTGAACCCAGGATATGAAAAATATGTAATAGAATACTATTGTACTGATAATGGAGTTAGTTTAATTAATCATAAATGCCTGTATGGCTGTTCCGATGGCAAATGTAATTTAGAACCGCAAACAAGCACAATAACAGTTTCGTATGTTTCTGATGGAGATACGATTAAATTATCAAGCGGTGAAGAGGTTAGATTAATTGGGATAAATGCACCAGAATTGGGACAAAGTTGTTCATCGGAAGCAGCAAATAAACTAAAGGAACTTGTTCTTGGAAAAGAAGTAACTTTAGAACAAGATGTAGACAACAAAGACCAGTATGGAAGATTATTAAGATATGTTTATGTCGGAGACACGTTTGTAAATCTTGAGGTTGTAAGATTGGGTCTTGCCCATAAATATGAGTATGGCTCAAATACAAAATATTCTTCTCAATTTGAACAAGCTGAGAATGAAGCTAAGCAAAATGAGGGCTGCTTATGGAAAAGTTCTCAAGAGACTTACATAAGTGACCAGTGTATCTACATAACAAATTTCCATTTCAATGCAGCTGGAAATGACAATTACAACCTGAACGATGAATATGTAACTTTAGGAAATAGGTGTTCTTATTCAATTGATATGATCAGTTGGACAATTAAAGATGAAACTGCCTCACATCTTTATACGATTCCAACATTTACATTCCAATCTGGTTCAACATTCACTTTGTTTACAGGAACTGGAACAAATACAAATTCCGCATTATATTGGGGAAGAACATCAGACAACTATGCAGCAATTTGGAACAACAATGGAGATACTTTATTTCTGAGAGATTCTAAGGGGAATCTAGTTTTAAGTCAAAGTTATTCTGGATACTGACCAAATAAAAAGTCCCTGCTCGTTTCGCCAGAAAAATCTTTTGCTGAAAATTGTCGGTGATACAATCGATCTCAAGTTTGACAGTTGCATAGTCACCTGAAAAGAGCATGGTATAACGCATTTTAAGGGCTGTTAGAAGGCTGTTTTTTTGAGAACGAAATTATTATACTACATTTTTCTATTTCCCCTATCAAGTGAGGGAAATGAAAAAACTCAACTGAAAATAATTTTCAACGGTTCTTCGATATTCATTTCCTTTAGAATTTTCTTTTGGTCATCTGAAAGTTCATTTCTTCTGTAAATAGTTTCTTCGTCAATAACTTCTTCATTGACACGCAGCCGCCTTAATTCCTGCAGTGCCTTGTCTGCAGTCATACCACAGCTGCGTTCTATTAATCTTCTTATGAGCAGGCTCAATACGCATACAAACACATGTCCTTCAGTTCGCTCATCAGTACTGTGATTCACAGGCCTTACTTTTATAAAACTTTTCAGTTCTTTGAATGCACGTTCAATGTCCTTAAGTTCTTTGTATTGTTTCATCGCTTCTTCAGGTTTCATGTCCTTTGTTGTGACAAGCATAAATTTTCCTGCGATCTCATTTTCATATTTCCATGCTTCGTTGTTTAGTGAGAACGACAAACCCTTACTCGTGTCATAATTGAATAATCGCTTGTTTTTTCCAAGAATCTTAACAACTTTTGCATTCAGGTCTTTTTCTGTCCCGTTCATTTCGCTAAGTTTTTTTTCAATGTCATGGCGTATTCTTTTCAGTGCTTCAAGTCTCCCTTTTCTGGTATCTGTATCAATGCAAAGTATGTAATGTCTATCCTTCTTCTCTTTCCCATCACCTTCTTCTGTATGAACTTTCTCAGCATAAAGGCCATTTTCTGTAGTTTCTATTGACTTAAGCATAAGCTGTTCTATTAAAGAATCGCGCCTTCGCCTGGTAGCAATTATGTAATCGTATTTTTTATCGTCAAGCTCGTCAGCTGTGATAAGTCCTCTATCAGCAACGAATACAGTGTTCCTGATATTGAAATCTTTTTTGAGATTTTTTACAGCTTCTTTAAGGGTTGTCTTATCTGTAGTATTTCCTGGCCATATACGATGTGTTATCGGGATACCGTCTGCAAGAACAAGACCAAGAACAAGCTGTTTTTTTCCACGCTTTATGCATCGTGAAAAACCAAAACCTGCAGATTCTGTTCCTTCACCTTCAAAATAAACGCCTGTCAAATCATAAAACACCACGTCAACTTTTAAGTCAAGATTCTTTTTCAGGGACTTCAGAAGACCTTTCTCAATATGAAGTTTGTGTTTCTTAAGTTTGTCCAAAGCCCGGTAGAGATATTGCAATTCGATTTTAACGCTTCCGGTGTAAGCATCGTTTTTCATCCACTCATATGCACACAGATCACTTGATGGATTGTGCAATCGATTTACTGTAAGCAAAAACACAATACGTTCCATATCAAATTCTACATTAGTTTTGTCAGCAACATTATCAAGAATACTTTTCATGCCGTATCGTTTCCAAAGCTCGTCAGCAACATAAATGATGCCATAATCGCGATTTCGTTTAGTGTCCAAATCTTCTAACATGATCATTGTTTTTCCAGCTTTTAGTTTCTCAATAAGTCTTTGAGCTTTCTGTATATCTTCTGTTGTTTCCAGATATCCCAAGGATTTTATGTGTTTGTGTTTTATCTTTCCGTTTTCTCTGTAAGTCTCAACAACCGACCCATACTTTCGTTTCTTGCCTTTGTGTGTCGTCCACGTAACTTTAAGGAACATGATATATATTTGTATGCTGTGTTGCACAAATATCAAATAGCTTGAGCTAATTGAATTTCTATGCATGCGTTTCGGCATAAGTTTTCATTCTGTCATAGACCCAAAACTTTCTTTTCACTTCATTGAAGGCATTTTCGATCTTGTGCGACCGTGTTTGTTCGCCGAATTTGCGTTTGACAGCAGAGAAGATGCCTTCAGTGCCGTTCCACCGAAGGCCGTATTGCCGTTTCCGTGCCCATT
>Ga0209343_10002686_pt1 | contig 22777 bp, 19 predicted proteins | sample RifCSPlowO2_02_FD_184026 | JGI IMG/M metagenome (GOLD analysis project Ga0209343, IMG submission 184026) | Groundwater microbial communities from Rifle, Colorado - Rifle CSP2_plank lowO2_0.2 (SPAdes) (version 2) | ecosystem: Environmental > Aquatic > Deep subsurface > Groundwater | place... | reverse complement strand
TTAGGCATAAATTCAAATCAATTTAAATTAGTTATTAATCTATGCCTAATATTACAACGAAAACAAAGTTTTCACCAACCAATTTTAAGTATTAAACCATTAAAAAGGGGTTTATTAAAACCCCCTTAACTATTTATATGATAAACTATTTTTAAGGCGTTGGCAATAACGGCTTTATTTATTCACTAAAATTTGCCTGATGATAGTATGGCGCCGGCTGTATTTTTTTCTGGCGGTAACGGTGATCAGGTTGAGGCCGTTCTTCAGGTTTATAAGTTGAAAAAAATCGCCATTTTTATCGCTTAAAACACTCTCGCCGTTAATGGTTAAATTAGCTTCAGTTTCAGTCTTGCCCGTGACCAAAATGGAGGTCTGGTCGGTGATGATGTCCAGGCCGGGGTTGTTAACCAGTAAAAGCGGCGACGAAATTATTTTGTTGATGCGATAGCCCAGATAAATAAAACAGATCACGATGACCAGGAAGATTATAATATTTTTGAGGATTTTTGGCAGGGCCAGAAAGTAGCGCCTTTTTATAATCTGTTTGGAGAATATTTCTTTTCGCCGCTTAGGCTCCAAGACGCTTATTTCGGCTTCGTAGTCTTTCGCCAAGCGGCCGTAATCCAAACCTAAAAAAAGCGCGTATTCGCGCAGAAAGTTTTTCCCGTAAACCCCATGAGGTAGCTGACCGTATTCGCCCTTTTCCAGATTGTTCAGATATTTTTCACTGATGTTTAATTTTTTAGCTGCTTCTTTAAGTTTGAAGTTTTTGGCTTGGCGGCGGGAGCGGAGCCGCTCGGCTACGGTTTCGGAGTCTAAATATATTTTATTGGATCTAAAAAAATTCATGAATTTGAGAACTAAGTGTCCAAAAGATAAACATGAACCCAACTATTTGCTCGGCCCGGGAGAATTATTTTTCCTGTTTAGACGAAATTTGGGGGATTTTCTCTGAAAAAATGTTTGCTAGTTGACGTATATTAATGAAATTTTTCAGGGAAAATCTCTACAATTTCGTATGTGCAATAAAAATAATTTTCCCGATCCAGGCAAAGCGAATTTAAGCTAATTATCTATTTAAACCAATTAGATATAGCCCATTTTCCGCCTTCGGCCGCGGTTATGCCCAAAGCACTGAAGACTAATTGGATTATCATGAAACTGGTAAAAACTATGGCTAGGCCGATAACCGCGCCGATTATAGCACGCTTGCCTGTCATTACTTTTTCAGCATCGCCAGCTGAAAGCAGCCACATTATGCCGCCATAAATAAAAGCGAATAATGACAAGGAGCCGACCAGGGCCAGAATAATATTAGAAACATTAACGGCGACTAACATGAAGTCATTTAATTGGCAATCGCCAGTTTTTATGCAGGCCGTATTTTCATTCAAATTAGTGGTACTGTCTTTGTCGTTAATCAGCGAGCCTGCGCTAGCCGTTAAAACAAAAACCAAAAGGGCATTAAAAATTAGCAGGCAGATGATTGACAATTTAATAAGTTTTAACATTCATTGAAAATTGAAAATTGTCCGCCGGAGGCGGATCTCCGCCCAAGGCGGACCAGCCTCTGGCTGGCGCGACAAACTTGGACGGAAAAATTGAAAATTTTAATTTCAATGTCAAAATTCAAATATATTACTTTATATAAGATTAGTTTTCTATCAGTTGCCGCTGACTTTGATTGTCTGTGCGACTTTGCTGGCCGCTAAATTAATAATGGCGTCCAACTTGTCTTGGCCCAGAACCGCGGCCTCAATCATTTCGGCAAAAATTTTCTCCATGGCCGCCGAATCAGCGCCTTTATACCAGCTTTTGGCGGTTAGCACCTGCCCAGCAAAAACGCCGATATCATTATCGTTAATCTGTTCGTTGACCAGCGCCCGCAGAGCCGTCGGCCTCTTGGCTTTAGCCAAATAGGTCTTTGCCTCTTCGGCCTTGGTCTCAAACTGAATAAAATCCCAAGCTTCGCTCAAATTTTTGCTTTTAGCGGAAACCGTTTCCACCCAATAATTGGCAAAATTAACCGGTGTGTTGCCCTCGATTTGCGGCAATTTGGCGACAGCGAAATTTAATTTAGGCGCTTGCGCCTTGATGGCGGCCAAATGATATGAATAGCCAAGCATAATCGCCAGCCGGCCTTGGATAAATAAAGTCAGGGAATTTTCCTGATTTTTATTCCAAGAGTAAACCTCTTTGGACGGATTGGCGAAATCGGTATAAAAACGAAGCGCTTCCAGGCCGGGGTTATATTTTTGATCCTTGAAAGTCGGCGGGATGCTGGCAAATAAGACTCCGCCCTCGTCCGTCATGGCTGACCCGTTCTGCATCATTAAGACCGACAAGATATCGCTATAGCGATCAATATTGCTTGAGCCGCCCAGGGCCGCGCCTGATTGAATAATTTCCCCCCGGCCGTCTTGTTTAGTGGTTCTTCTCACGTCCTGTTGAAATTCACTGTTCCAATAGATCGGCGGCAGGGCGATGCCGGCGTTGTTGAACAGATCTTTATTATAATATATGGCCAAAGTATCAACAAATAAAGGTAGGCCGTAAATTTTTTCTTCGTATTTTTTGGTTTTTTCATCAAAAGCCAAGATAACCGCGTCGCTGAAAACCGCGTCAACAAAATTATTTTTTAATTCATTCAGACTTAAACTTTTGGTCGTCCTTAATTCGGGAATAACTTCTTTTTTTAGCGTGCCGCGGGTGATAGGGTAGGCCATGGTTATACTCGGCGGCAGGGGTGCGATTTTACTTTCATATTTTTTCATCCAGGTGTTATGGACAGAAAAGATATCAGGTCCGCGGTCTTCAGCCAGGGCGTTCAAGAGTTCGCTTTCATATTCTTCATAGCGGAATTTGCGGTAATTAATGGTGATAAAAGGGTGAAGTTTTTTATAAGCCTGAAAAATTTCATCAAAAGCATCTGGTCCGTCCCAAACTCGCCAGTAATTCAAGGTGATCGGCTTCATGGCTTCTTGGGTTTGTTTATTTACTAATTTACAGCCGAAGCCTGAAGTTAATATAAAGGCTAATATTAGCAATAAAATTATAATTTTTCTTTTTATGTTTTTCATAGATTTTTTGTTAAAAGTTCAAAATGTAAAAATCAAAATGTAAAATGACAATGCAAAATTAAAAATTTTTAATTTTACATTTTAAATTGTCATTTTTAACTTTGAACTCTAAATTTTAAATTAGTGTTATTAGTTAATAATATTATACCATAATTAACTAATAAGAAAAATAAACAATTTTACTCAACGCGTGGCCGATACTGCAGGGCTTCGGCGATATGAGGGGTTAAGATTTTTTGTTCACCCGCCAGATCGGCAATGGTTCTCGATACTTTGAGCACGCGGAAATACCCCCTGGCCGATAAATGCAATTGATCAACGGCTCGATGGAGTAAATTGGTTGAAGCACTATCAACCTGGCAAAAATGTTTGACCGCCGCGGATGACATTTCCGAGTTGGTTATAAAATCAGTGTTTTTAAAACGTTCGGTTTGTTCAAGCCTGGCGCTTTCCACTCGGGCTTTGATGTTAGCCGAATTCTCGCCGTCGATGTCTGAAGCCAGTTTATCGAATTTTATTCTGGGCACTTCGATGTGCAAATCAATCCGATCTAAAATCGGCCCGGAAATTTTCTTTTTGTAGTTGATTATTTGTGCGCTGGAGCAAACGCAGTTTTTTTCCTGATCCCCCAGATAACCGCAGGGGCAGGGATTGGTGGCGGCGATTAAGACGAATTTAGCCGGAAAACTTAAATTACTGGCGGCCCGGCTGACATGGATTATCCCGTCTTCCAGCGGCTGTCTTAAATTTTCCAGCACCTGGCGGCTGAATTCGGCAAATTCATCTAGAAATAAAACGCCGCGGTGAGCCAAGGAAATTTCTCCGGGCCGAGGCCAGGCGCCGCCGCCAACCAAGGCCACGCCGGAAGCGGTATGATGCGGCGATCTGAACGGTCGGGAGGTCATGAGCGGCGTCTGGGGCGGTAGTTCGCCGGCCACGCTGTAAATTTTGGTAATTTCCAAAGCTTCTTTCAAAGACAGGTTAGGCAGAATTGAGGGCAGGGTGCGGGCAATTAAAGTTTTTCCCGATCCGGGCGGGCCGCTCATCAGCAAATTATGCGCGCCGGCGGCCGCGATTTCCATGGCGCGCTTGACATGCTCTTGGCCCCTGATGTGAGCCATGTCAAAATTAATTTTAATGTTGGAGAAATTAAATTCGGTGTAAGGTGCGCACGGAATAGTTTTAACGCCTTCCAGATGGCCGACCAGTTCCGATAGGCTATTTATCGGTATGACCTCGATATCTTTAACCAGCTTGGCTTCAGCCGCGTTGGCGGCCGGCACGAAGATAGTCGTTAAACCGCTAGCCCTGGCTTTAAGCGCCATGGGCAATAGTCCGTTAACCGGTCTAAGTTCCCCGTTCAAAGCCAGTTCGCCGACAAATAAAAAATTATCAAAGTTGGCGCAATTAATTTTTTTGGTCGCGGCCAAGATGCAAACGGCGATGGGCAAATCATAGCTTGGGCCCTGTTTTCTTAGATCAGCCGGCGCCAGATTAACCGTGACTTTTCTTTTGGGGAAATTAAAGCCGGAATTTTTTATGGCGCTTCTGACCCGCTCTCTGGCTTCGGAAACGGCCGCATCAGGCAAACCAACGATAATAAAAGCGCCCAGGGGAGCGTTTAAAATGTCGGCTTCCACTTCAACCAGCTCGGCATCCAGGCCGACCACGGCGGCGGAGAAAATTTTTGAGGACATAAGTTATAATGTCATTGCGAGGAGCGTCAGCGACGAAGCAATCTCACGAACGCGAATTTAGTAAATGGAAAATTTTATCGCTATTCATCGTGCCTGAGATTGCTTCCCCCGGGTCAAGCTCGGGGCTAAAGGCGGTCGCTCGCAATGACAAAAAGCAGTTAATTTTTCACCGCCTCTTTGGCTTCGTCCAACTTAAGGCTTAATAGCTTTGAAACGCCGCTTTCTTCCATGGTGACGCCATAAATAATGTTGGCGCGGCGCATGGAAGCGCGGTTATGAGTGATAATAATGAATTGGGTTTTATGGGATAAATCATCAAGAATTTTAGCCAGTCTTTCTGAATTGGCTTCGTCCAGCGAAGCATCTACTTCGTCTAAGACTACGAATGGCGCCGGGTTACAGCTAATGATAGCGCAAATTAAACCAATGGCGGTTAGGGCCCGCTCACCGCCGGAAAGCAAGGCAATTGATTTTATTTTTTTACCTGGCGGCGTGGCCAAGATTTCAATGCCGGCCAGGCCGGTAGCGCTATATTTTTGTAAATATTTTATTCTTTTTAAGTTACTGGTGCATTTATTCTCAACCGTTTGGCTGTCAACGGCCGGTTCAATGATTTTAATTTCGGCCGGCGCCTCATTATTGCCGTCGACTTTATCGTCGGCCGGCTCTTCGTTCATCACTTTAATTATTTTAGCCTGTCCGCCGTTGAAGAGGATTTTAAAATATTCTTCGAACTTGGCGGAAATATTTTTAAATTCCTTATCGAATTGCTCTTTAATAATCAGGTCCAGCTCTTTAATTATTTTTTCCAAAGAGCGGATGGCGCTATTTAAATCATGGGTCTGGCCGCTCAGGTAATCAAAACGTTCTTTGGTTTCTTGGTATTCTTTTTCTATTTCCGGGTCTAATTGGCCGATTTGGTCGATTTGGCGCTTGAGTGAACTGATTTTTTCCAAGGCTGATTCGGGATCAAAAGTTCCCTCCGCTTTTGTGTCCATAATCTCATTTAATTTAATAAGATTATTCCTGATCTCAATTTCTAAATCTTCCAGTCTGGTCTCATGGCGGGTGGAATTAATTTTTAATTCGTTTAACTGATTTGTCAGGCCGTTAATCTCATTTTGCAGGGATTGTAAATTTTTTTGCAGGGAAAAGAGCCTGGCTTTTTGTTCGCCTTCCCTGGCATTGAATGAACTTAATTTTTCTTTTAAACCGCTGATTTTTAGGTCAAGCTCGGCCAAGCTGTTTTTAATGACAGCCTGGCTCTTTTTATTGCCGGCCGAGTCAATTTCCGTTTGGCTATGCTTTAATTTATCTTTTATGCCTCGGGATTCTTTGGCCAGTTGAGCCCATTTTTCTTTTATGAGTTTAACTCTTTCCGATCTGGCGGAGATTCTAAAATTACTCTCGTTGATTTTTACCATGATCATTTCTTTTTCCTCTAACAGCGACATTAGATTTTTCTGCGTCTGTTCCAGATTTTCACGCTCTAAAGCGGCGGCTGAAAGATCTAGAATCTGTTTTACTTTTTGGCAAATTTTCGTTATTGTCATTTTAACCTTGATCAAATTATCTGTATCGGCGGAACTTTCAAGCAGCCGATACAAAGCTTTTAATTCCTGGTTGATTTTACCCATACCTTGTTCCCTTAAATCCGCGTCAGGCTTAAGCAGTTCATTATTAAGTTGGCTTATTTTTAAATTTATTTCATTTTTATCTTTTTCCAAATCAACCAAAAATTTTTTTTCCTGGACGATATTTTTTTCTAGTCCCATCGCTTCTTCGGCAATGGCCTTAAGCTCCATTTCAATTTCGTTGTTTTTGCCGTGGAGCCAAGATAAGTCGAATTTGCCGCTGGCTTCTAATTTTATTTCTAATTCAGCTTCCAGTTTGGCCAATTGCCTGGTTAGCGCCTCTTTTTGGCTTTGCAGTTCATTTAATTCTTTCTGCCAGGCGTTAAATTTATCACTGGTTTGATGCTGTTTCTCCAGCAGGTTTAGCTCTCTGTTTAAGCCGGCGCTTTTTCTCTCTTTTTCCATTTTTATCTTTTCCATCTCCAGGAATTTTTTATTGTAATTTTTGAATTGGCCGTTAATTTCGCGCCACAGCCTACCGTAGTAATTTTTCTGCAGTTCTTTCAGCTCTTTTTCGGTTTCATCCCGTTTTTTTAATTTATTAACTTGTCTGGTCAAACTTTTTAAGCGCGGCTCAATTTCCGACAAAAGCATTAAAGCTTGATTTAAATTTTCATAGCAGTGGATTAGTTTGCTTAGGCTATCGTCTCGTTTAATTTGAAATTGTTTAACGCCGGTAGCCTCGTCAAAGAACTCTTTTCTTTCGGCCAGATTGATATTTAAAAAGCCTTCCACCATGCCTTGGCCGATGACGCTATAGGTTTTTTGGCCGAAATTTGATTTGGCCAGCATAATTTGGACGTCGCTTAAGCGCACCCGGGCCTGATTAATGGCATATTCGCTTTCTCCGTCGCGGTAAAGCCGGCGGGTTAAGACCACGTGCGAATAATCCAGGCCAGCTTGATGGTTTTCATTGTTCAAAAAAAGCGACACTTCAGCCATGCCGCCTCGCCCCTTTTTATCTGAACCGGAAAAAATGATGTCTTCACTCTTTTTTCCCCTTAAGGTCTTCAGGCTTTGCTCGCCTAAAGCCCAGCGCACCGCGTCGGCAATGTTAGATTTGCCCGAACCGTTGGGTCCGACAATTGAGGTCATGCCATGGAGATCTTTCCCCAGCAAACCGGGGAAAGTTAAGACATTTTTATTAGCGAAAGATTTAAAACCCTGGATTTCCAGCTTCTCTAAGTACATAAATTAAAAATTGTAAGTTGAAAATTAACTTTATATATTATACAACATTTTTAACCAAAACAAAAACACCGCTTGGTTGAGTCCCGCGATGTCTTTGTTGTCTCCATGCTTGCCTTACCACGCTTAATGATAAAGCCAGAAGGGGAGCTGTGCTAATCAGGAAATTTTTTGATTTTTTTTGCTTTCTGTTTCTAACCAGCACAGCTTCTTCATCTGTTTTTTATGGCAGATGTGTTTAACCCTCCTGTTAGCGTTGTTAAAGAACGAAGTTCGCGGTCAGTTTTATTTTATGCCGCGGTTTATATAAATTTATATTTTTTGATTAAAATTACCCAAGGAATTTATACAGTTGGCCGCTGGCGACTGAATGATTAACAAAGTTTAGGGCCAAAGCGCTGATGATAACAACAAAAAAAGCAATGGACAGGCTAATTAAGAGTCCAGGCCAGCTGAACTCCTGTTCCACTGCTTTTTTTCTTATTGAATTGTAATATCTCTCGCCCGCCTGTCCGGCAGACAGGCCAGTTTGCTCTAAATTAAAGCAATCGGCTTGATTTTTTATTAATGACATTTTATTTTTGGTTTTTGTTTTTAAGAAATAAAAGAGTTTTGTATTATCTAATATAATTTTAGCAAAAATTTTGGAATTTGTCAATGATCCTAATTAGTTTTTGGCGTTCGGCGCCTGGTTTTGCTTAATAATTTTTTATAGAGCTTTAAATATTCTTTGGCCGATTTTTTCCAGGAAAAATCCTGTTTCAGGCCGTTAAGCTGAAGTTGCCGCCAGACTTTCGGTTGATGGTAATAAATTTCCAGAGCCGTCTCCAGAGTTTTGTAAAATTCGTCAGAATTAAAGTTTTCAAAAGTTAAGCCGGTAGCTTTAACTCTCCTGGCCCCTTCGCCAGAGGCGGATAAATTTATCAAGAGGGAATCACTCCATGGGGTGACCGTGTCTTTCAGGCCGCCGGTGGCGCGCACTACCGGAATACTGCCATAACGCATGGCAATCATCTGGGTCAAGCCGCAAGGCTCAAAGCGCGACGGCACCAGAAAAATATCCGAGCCAGCGTAGATTTCGTGCGCCAATCGTTCGTCAAATTTAATTAGGACTTTGAATTTGGCTGGATATTTATGGGCTAACTTTAATAAAGCCTGCTCGCAAGATTTTTCGCCGGTGCCTAAAAAAGCAAACTGGCAATTTAACTTGGCAAATTTTTTAGTAATTAATTCAACGCCCTTTTGCCAGACAAACCGAGTGACTAGGCCGACTAGAGCGATATCTTTATCCGGCGGCAGTCCTAGTCTGCCTTGCAAGGCCGTTTTATTGACGATTTTTTTTTCTAAAGTTTTGCCCGAATAATTTTGTTTGATAAATTGATCGGTCTCCGGGTTGAAAAAGTCAGTATCAATGCCGTTCAGGATGCCGTAAAGACGTTTTTTTCTTTTAGCCAAGATTTTTTCCAGCCCGGCGCCGTATTCTTTAGTTAAAATTTCTTCAGCATAAGCCGGGCTGACCGTATTAACCAGGTCAGCATTCAGAATCCCTTCGGCCATGTAATTATTTTGTCCGGCCGGCCCCTGGTTGGCTAGGTTGTGGATGGTATAGAGAGTTTTTATTTGTTTAAAATACTGGTCGTTTTGATAATCAGTTTTAAGCAGTCCGGCCGCGGCCGCGGTGTGCCAATCGTTTAAGTGAACAACGTCGGGCCTAAAGTTAATGGCTTTAAGCCCTGCCAAAATCGCGTTTGAAAAGAACAGATATTTATTAATATCACTAGCATCGTCGGCCAGAGCATTAGAGTAAATTTCTCGGCCGTTAAAAAGACCGTGTTCAATTAGATAAACCGGCACGGCCGAATCAGGCAGAGTGGTTTGCCAAAGATCGATTGAGTCGTCACCGACTTTTATATTTTTTCCGGTTAATTCTATTTTATATTTATTTTTGTCAATGGCGCCGTAAAACGGGATAATCACCCGCGCGTCTAAATTAAGCTTCTTCAGAGCCTTGGGTAAGGCGCCAATGACATCGCCCAAACCGCCGACCTTGGCGATCGGCGTAACTTCAGCCGCGGCGATTAAGATTTTTAATTTATGATTTTCCATGTTTTTCAAATATCAGCAAGTTTTTTGTCAGCCACCAGACCACTTTTCGGTTGATCATCTCTTGCCTGATTTTTTCCGTTAAGGCTTGATTGATTAAATATTTCCGTTGTTGAAACAACTCGATCCAGTAGGCGAAGGGCTGTTCGTTAATGTGGCCGATGTTTTTCGGCCCTTGTCCGGGCGTGGCGGCGGTAAAGATTATGGTTTGGGACAGTCTGGCCAAAGTTTCAACTAAAACTCCGGCGCAGCTTTTCGGCAGATGTTCCGCCACCTCAAAGCAAAGGCATAAGTCAAATTGACGGTTTAACTTCAGCGGTTGGCACAAGTCATGTAGTTTGATGTCTTTAACCAGGGAGTCGGCAATCGCCGCCGGCGAGCCGTCGAAACCGGATATTTCAATTTTGAATTTTTTAAATTCGGCCAAATAAACGCCCACGCCGCAGCCGATATCAATGACCGTTTGGGGTGCGAAGTATTTAATCAATATTTTAACCATGGCTCGAGCCGAAGCGCGTTCTAATTTAACCGTGTTATTAAAAAAACGATCATCATAAATTTTGCTATCGATTGGCATGTAAATTGGGCTGGCGGCAATATAGCAATGCCGCCGGCTGGTTAGCCGATAATTTTATTTACGCCGACTAAATATTTCGGCTCAATTCTAAAATAAGAATAAACATTTTTTATGGCGGCCGCCTCGGCTTGGTCCAGATGATAATTCGAGCCGCCGGTCATAATCAATTTATATTGCTTGGCCAAGCGCTGCAATCGCATAACCGCGCCGATATTGTGATGCGGTGAAATTACTTCAATGCCATCAAGGCCTAATTTAATAAGTTGGGAGATTAAGCTTTCATTGATTCGGCCGGTTTTCCCCGGATGGTTTAAAACAAGTTGGCCGCCGATTTTTTCCTTGAGTTTTAAAATATGGCTAAAGCCAACATAACATTCTTCCAGCCGGTTGACTTTTTTATCTTTAAAAAAATGTTTTATAATTTTTTCATCCAGCGGGTTTTTGGCGTCCAGACGTTTAGAAATTTTTTTACGGTTATCGGCTAATTGCCGGATATCTCTCATCAGGCGGCTTAAAGAAATATAATGACGGTATTTATCTAAAATTTTGTTTTCATTCATTTCCAACCCCAGCCTTTTTAATTTTAGCAGTGCCCGCTTTATTTGTTTCCGCCTTCTGGCCTGTGTTGACTGTAAAAATTTATGCAGTTCAGGATCTTTATCATCAAAATTATACCACAGCAGATTAAATTTTTTATTATTTAATTTTACGTAAATTTCAATCCCCGCGATCGCCTTGATCCTATTTTTTTTACAGGCCAGCCTGAATTCATCCAGGCCGCCGACGGTATTGTGATCGGTTAAAGAGGCAATTTTAACCCGATGCTTTAATAAAAAATCTGCCAATTTGGTTGGTGTCAGACTGCCGTCGGAATAGGTGGAATGAAGCTGCAAGTCAATTAGCATGGATTTTAGACGTTTATGCTTATTTTAAGATCTCGGCAAATTTTTACGATTAACCCGTGCGATCGCCATGGCTCCGGCCTTTCTTTCAACATAAAAAAGGTGGCGGTGCGCAGAGCCGTCCAGTTATAGTAATTGTTGATTCTTTCTTTGGCGTAGTCGTTCAGCTTGATTCTAGAGTTTTGCAGGTAATTTTCCAAAAATATTCTTTTAACCTTTTCCAGATAGGCCGGATCATTGATTTTTTTTGAAGCCATAAACTCAAGCTGTTGCATAAATGAACCGAGGTCTCTGGTAAAGTCGGCCAAGCAGGTGTCGGTAAAATCTATAATCGCAATTTTGTCTCGGCTCATTTTAATAACATTTTTAGGGTGGGCATCGCCGTGGATCAGGCACTGCCTGCCGTTGTTGCCGAAATATTTTTTTTCTTTCTCGTTGATTATTTGATAAATTATTTTACAAGGTTCGAAATATTTTTGATAAGCGTGATTAATTTTTTGCAGCACATTCATTAAGCCGGGCACAACTGTTTCAATCCGGCTATTCTCCGGGTTAAAATTTTTCGCTCTAGCTATCGGCGTCCGATGGAGCTTGGCAAACCAGGCGGCGGCTTTAGCGACGACGTCTTCTATAATTTGGTAATTTTTCTTCTGGATATAATAATAAAGGGTTTGACCCCGGACACCGCGATAAAAAAAGCCGTTAAAATTATCGGAAAAAAACAAGGGGTGTGGGATAGCCAAATCGCCGCGGCCGAAACCCGCTTGCCATAAAAACGAGAGCGCGTCAAAGGAGTTGATTCTCGGCTCGCTGGAATGGGCCGTGCAATAAATCGGCAAGTCGACCGTCTGGCCATCATGAGTCAAAAAAGAAGTGGCGAATTTTACCACTACATGATAAGTGGTTTTCCAGACGCTTTTTTTTACCGGAATAATTTTAATTTTTTTTATCATCTTGAATTCAGGATAAAGCGGCAGAACTTTTTGGTTGAACAAATCTAAAACGGAGGTTTCGTCAAAAAGACTAAGAATTTTATTCATATATTAGAAAGGCTAAATAAACGAATCAAAAACGAAATATTTTCCGGATTAATTGCATGATTCGTGTTTTTCGTTCCAGCTTGGTTTTTTAGTGTCTATTTTTTTAACCAATAATAATGCCAATGTTTATACCAAATTAATCGTTTTATTTTTAGGTAAAGCCTTTCGCCGGCGATTTTGTCCGTCCGAGTGCTTAGCTGGGCCAAAGAGCGGAGGCTTTTGATTAGCTCGTTAGCGCCGCGCTCGATTTCATCGGGGTTCCAGGAAATAGAGCCGAATAATTTAAAATCCCGAGCCGAAGCCCACCAAAAAGTGCAACTTGATAAGCCTTTATTTAAATGAAGCCTGGCCCAGGAATAATTGGCGTCGTTTTGATGCCGGTTAACCGTGGCGATGGCTAAATTGGCTAATTGCCAAAGCAGTTTTTGAATTTTATTTTTGTCATTAAGCCAAAGCGTAAAAGGCGCGTCTCGCTTAAGCTCGCCGGTCGATGACTCCCACGAGGAGGCGAGCGGCCTGATTTCAACTTTCTCTTTTAAGCCGGCCAGAAATTCACTGACGGTTAAAGTTATTAATGTCGGCTGTCCCAATAATTTTTCGAGGACGCGGTCGTTATCGTTATGCCTTAAACCGTAAAGTTCGGCGTCGGTGGCGGTCGCGGCCAAACCGCCATAATTCAGGGTTATTAAATCTAAAATTGTTTTGGGCACATAGCTTTTTGACAATAATCTGCTGCGGAAGAAAATTTTTAGGCCGCTATTTTTGTCCAAATATAGTTTACTAAAATCAATTATATTTAATTTGCCGTTGGCCGCGATTTCGTCTAAGATAATCCACCGGTAGCCGAAGCCAGCTATTATTTCGGCGGTTTTAGCGGCATAGGCAAGTTCCGGCAGGAAAAAACCTTGAGCGGAAAAATTTTTACCGAAATATTTTTTCAATATTTCTTGGTTGGCTTCGATATTTTTTATAATTTCTCCCTCGGGTATGAGCGGCAGGATCGGGTGGAAGGCCGCGGTGCCGGTAAGCTCGATTTGTTTTTTATCCTTAAGAATTTTTATGTCCGCGATTAAACTCCGGTAGCCGAGTTGGTTTAGTTTTTCCAGGAGGCAGCCAGCCAGATTTATGGTAAATTTGATCCGAGGGTTTTTTTTAAGGGCGTCGATAATTAGCCGATAACTTTTTTCCGCGGCTTCAATAACCGTCTCGTTGGAGGCGGTAGGCGGCTGATAAAAATGTAGCAGGTTGACCCAGGTTAATTTATCCGCCGCCTCGGCCCCGTCAAGCGATTTTTTTTTGGCGGGACGAAGATTTTTATTTTTAAGAATTTTCATAAAAAATTATTATTGGCTTTCATGGCTTTTCGATATAGCGCCACATATTTTTTCGCCGGTATTTCCCAGCTGTTTGATTCTTTCATCACTCTGACGATTAATTTATGCCAGCTCGTTTCATAACGATAATTTTCTAAAGATCTGACGATGGTGGCAAACAAGGAGTAGTGGTTGAAGGCAGAAAAATTGAAGCCATTGCCTCGATTGGTTCTGGGGTTGTAGTTGGTCACCGTATCCTGGAGTCCGCCGACGCGGCGCACCACCGGGACGCAACCATAGCGCATGGCGATTAATTGATTGATGCCGCAAGGCTCATGGTGCGATGGCAATAATAAAATGTCCGAGCCGGCGTAAAGCAAAGTTTCCGACTTTTGGTTTTCTTTAAAAGGCAGCCAAGCGATTTTTTTAGGATGCCGCTTGGCGAATTTTTTAATTTCATTTATATATTTTTTATCGCCATCCCCCATCATAATCAGCTCCAAGTCAAGGTGGAGCAGGGGCTCTAAGATACGCAAAACCAATTCAAAGCCTTTTTGAAAAGTCACCCGCGAGGTCAGGGCGATAACCGGCAATTCCTTGTCAACCTTTAATTTTAACAATTTCTGTAAATATTCTTTGTTCAATTTTTTATTGTTGATTTTATGATAATCGTAATTTTTAAACAAACCCGGGTCATTTTGCGGATTATAGGTCGCGTAATCGATGCCGTTGATAATGCCGAATAACTTGTCTTCGCGGTTTCTTAAAATCCGGTGCAAATCCTGGCCGAACCCAGTGGTCATAATTTCTTCGCGGTATTGTTCGCTGACCGTGTTGATAATATCAGCGTTTTTTATGGCGCGTTTGGCAAAATTAATAGTTTCAATATCCGGATCCGTGATGTGCGGGATTTTATTATTGCCATAATCCTTTTTTTTCAGCGGCACCTCCCACCAGTTATGGCCCAACTGAAAAGCCAAATTGTGGATGGTGAAAATAGTTTTGGCATGACGCAGGGTTTCCGAGTATTTAAAATCGGTTTTCAAATAATAAGGGATCAAGCCGGTGTGCCAGTCGTGGCAATGAACGATGTCGGCTTCGTATTTTAAGAGTGAGATTAGTTTTAAGGCGGCCACGTTGAAAATTAAAAAACGCACGTTTTCTTTGGTCGAACCATATAGATTTTTTTGAGCGGAAAAATATTTTTTATTTTCTATGAAGTAAATCGGCAGATTATTAGTCAAATACCCCCGCCAATAATTAATTTGCGTTTTATCCGCGGAATTTAAATAAATTTCCACATTTTCGCAGATCAATTTTAGATTGTGTTTTTTAATATCAATGACATGACCGTAAAGCGGGGTGATAACGATAACTTCATGCCCCAGTTTTTTTATGGCCTTGGGCAGGCTGCCGGTCACATCAGCCAAGCCGCCGGTTTTGGAAAACGGGGCGACTTCAGCCGCGATGGAAACTATTTTTAATTTTTTAGTCATAAAATATTTAAGTTCTAAATCCGAAATTCTAAATTATAAACAAATTCTAATGAATCAAATAGCAAACAAAAAATAATAATTTGTGATTTGTAGTTTAATATTTGTTTAGAATTTAGGATTTACTATGCTATTGGCGGCGCAGACGGCAATGGCCAAGGCATCGGCCGCATCGTCGGGCCTGGGCAGCTCCTTGAGATTCAAAATCAGCTTAATCATTCTTTGCACTTGGTTTTTGCTCGCGTGGCCGTAAGTTGAAACCGCTTGTTTGACCTCGTAAGGAGTGAATTCCAGATTTTTGATTTTATTTAATTTAGCCGTCAACACGGCTACGCCTCTGGCTTGGCCGACGATTAAGGCGGTTTTGGCGTTATTGCAGAAAAACAGCTCTTCAATAGCGATTAAACTCGGCTGATATTTTTTAATCAGTTCGGTAATTTCCAGGTAAATAATTTCCAGCCGGTCTCCCAATTTTAATTTAGCCGAGGTTTTGATCGAGCCGTAAGCCAGGCAGGCCAATTTACCATTTTGGCTTTTGATTACGCCATAGCCGGTGTCGGCGATGCCCGGGTCAATGCCCAGAATTATGGAAGTAATTTTTTTTTGCATTTATATATCGACGTTGGTATAATAGTCCGTGACGTATTCGTTGTTATCAAGATTTTCTATGAATTTTTGAACTTTGGCTTTTTCCTCGTCCGCCGGCCGGCTCCGGTCTTTAGCCACGTATTCAATTTCGGCCGATTCGGTTTTTATATTTTTTGTTTCTAGAAATTGTTTGACTTTTTGCAGATCTTCCGGTTTAGTTAAAATAGTCGCTCCGGCGTCGTCTTTTATAAAATCTTGAGCGCCGGCGTCGATTAATTTCAGTTCAAAGCCATCGTTATTAATTAAATTTTTATTTTTTAATTCTTCGGCGGCGATTAAAATTACGCCTTTTTGCTCAAAGTTCCATAATACCGAGCCCAAAGAGCCGTCGCCGTCGGCAAACAGGTGCCTGATTTCTGCTGCCGTCCGATTTTTGTTATCGGTTAAGCATTTGACGATAAATTGAGACTTGACCGGGCCGAAGCCTTCGTAAATTAATTCCTCGATTTGCGCGCCGTCCAGTTCGCCCGCGCCTCGCTTGATGGCGCGTTCGATATTTTTTTTAGGCATGTTGGCGTCTCGGGCTTTTTCAATGGCCATGCGCAAACTGAAGTTAGTTGCCGGGTCGCCGCCCTTACGCGCCGCAACAGTAATTAAATTGCCGTACTTAGTGAAAATAGTTCCTCTTTTAGCGTCAACCACGGCTTTTTGTCTCTTAGTTGTCGCCCACTTTGAATGTCCGGACATAGAAAAAATGTCAAATCTCAAATATCTCCGCCGGAGACGGATCTCCGCCCAAGGCGGACCAGCCTCTGGCTGGCGCGACAAACTTTGGCGGAAAATGTCAAAACTTATAATTTTAAAAAATTTTAAATTTTGAACTAAGATTTTGAGATTTGAGCTTTGACCTTTACGGTTAATTATATGGTTAGAATAACATGAATGACGATAAAAAATCAAGCTTTAAAACCGTGAATCCATAAATTAATTTTTAGCTAATGATAAATATAATTTGTCATTGCTAGGAGCTCGTACTCGAGCGACGCGGCAACCTTAGAAACATTGAGCAGCGATAAAACTTGCCATTATTTGAATTCGCGTTCGTGAGATTACCGCGTCACCTGATTGCAGGCTCCTCGCAATGACAGAAAAATTGCTTACTTTAAATAAAATTTTAATTAATGGATTCACGGTTAAAATTGATGATAAATACCGGCAAAGTCAGACGAAAAAATATAAATTTTACTTGGCTGTTCATTTATAAAAATTTTAATTATCAAAGCGATTTAAATAATCAACCAGGGCAGAGAACAGGACATGAAACAGCTTAGGCTGTTTGAATTTTGAATTTAACGCCCTGCGCTCCCTTGGCGCAGGGTAATTTACAATTAATTCACAAAGATATGCTATAATTGAAGTATAAATTAACTCAACTACAATCCCCCGAACACTCCCCCCCCAGCCCGACAGAGTCGTTCTGGCGGGGTCGTTCAGGCGGGGATCAAGTGGGAATAAAATATGCATAATTTAGATGATCAAAAGGTCTATAAAAAATTGGACTTAAGCCAAGTCGCCAAGTCCATTGAATCTTTGGCCGCGCAGATGAGGCAGGTTTTAGATCAGGCGGCTTCCATCAAAGTGCCCGACGATTACGGCCGAGCCAGGCAGGTAGTGGTTAACGGCATGGGCGGTTCAAATATCGGCGTTAGCCTGGTGAGCGCGGCTTTAAGCGATAAAATAAAAGCGCCGATAACGGTTATTTCCGGCTACCAGGTGCCGGCCATGGTCGATAAACATACCTTATATTTACTGTCGTCTTATTCAGGCAATACGGAAGAAGTTTTGAGCGTCTACGCGGAAGTGAAAAAGCGCGGGGCTAAAATAATGGCGATTTCTATGGCCGGAGATAATCAGCTGGCGCGGCTGATGCTTAAAGACAATATCCCCGGCTATAGTTTTGTTCCAGAGCATAATCCTTGCGGCCAGCCCAGGCTGGGCTTGGGCTATTCAGTCTTGGGCGTAGCCGTCTTGCTCTCTAAGGCCGGCCTGCTTGAGCTTAAGGAAAAAGAGGTAGAAGGTTTGATCGCCAATTTGGAGCTTAGTGATCTGAAGTTAAGGCCGGCTGAACCGACGAACATCAACCAGGCCAAGCAACTGGCGTTTAAATGTTACGGCAAAATACCGATAATCGTGGGCGCGGAATTTTTGTCCGGTAATTTAACGATTTTAAGAAATCAATTCAATGAAACCAGCAAAAACTTCGCCAGTTTCCTGGCCTTGCCGGACTTAAACCATTACGCCCTGGAAAGTCTGGCTAACCCTAAAAGTAATAAAGATAATTTAATCTTTTTTTTCATTGATTCGGCGCTTTATCATCCGCGCGTGCAAAAACGGTCGGCCTTGACCAAGCAAGTAGTCAAGAAAAATGGAATAAAATATATTGAACATAAATTGACCGGCGCCACAAAGTTAGAACAAGCTTTTTCCATGCTGCAGTTCGGCGGCTGGCTGACTTATTACTCGGCCATGCTAAATAATGTCAATCCGGTCAAGATTCCCTGGGTAGATTGGTTTAAAAAGGAACTTAGGAGCTAGAGCTTTTGAAAATTTATCATCGAAAGATCATTCAGCGACAGTTCCTATATTTACGGCCCCAAACATCGGGCCGAACGGATTCATTTTAAAGCCCAAAAGATAAATGAAATTAGTCCCTCTTTCCCAGCGCTTTCAATATTTTCAGATACATGGTTTCGACAATTTTTCTTTGAGCCGGGCCGGTCGTCACATAATGGTCAAGCCCTGGAGTTGCGTTGATTTCAATAATATAATAATCGCATTTTATAGGGTCAAGCGTAATATCTCCCTTTCTAATCATGATATCTACGCCGGCTATACGTAGTCCCATCTCGCGCGTAAGTTTGGCGGCGATTTTATGAAAGCCGGGGTGGATCGCGCCCGTTACATCCAAGGCTTCGCCGCCGGTTGATAAATTGGCGTTAACCAATAAAAATATTTTTTGATTTTTTAAGAGAAGGCGGTTAAAAGAATAACCCTGTCGTTTTAATTTCTTTATTATTCTCCGGTCATGGAAATTTATTTTCGTATCCCGGCCCTGCTTGATAAAATTTTTTTGTTTTTGTTTTAAGAGCCAGAGGATTGAATGTTGGCCGTCGCCAGTAACTGAAAGCGGCAGACGTTCATAGGCGGAAATAATTTTTCCGTCTAAAACCACGATTCGGTAATCTTTGCCCGGCAAATATCGTTCAATTAAGGCCACCCGGTCGCTTCTGAAGATTTCCAGCAAGGCACCGCGCAATTCTTTAGCGCTCCAAACCAGCTGCACGCCGGAGCCCTGGCTCTGGCTGTTTGGCTTGGCGATCACCGGGTAGCCTAGCTTGTTCGCGTAATTTAAAGCGTAAGCCATATTACGCTGACTGTTTACTGTTTTTGCCCAATTTTTTTCAAAAACAGTCTGCCCTTCGGCCACGGGGTAGTCTCTTTTTTTTATGAAAAATTTCGCGTAACCTTTATCGCGGGCAATGTCCGCGGAAGCGATATGATTTAGATCGAGCGAATACAGACGCAGCGATCTGACCAAGCCGTTAGGATAAATTATCTGTCCGGCAACGCCCCATTCGGGCTCGATGATGGTTTTGGCGCCAACTTTGGGCGCGAGTTTTACCACCAGGTCAGTCAAATACGGCCTGACCAATTTCCGATTTCTTTTATTGTTTTTTGGCATCCAGGTTTTTTATTAGCGGGGAAAAAATGTCTTCCGCCGGATTAATTATCGTTTCTTTTTTATTTATTTTTTCTTTAAATCTAACCGGTGCCTCGGTAATCAGTGCCAGCGGTTGCCGTTCTTTGCCTTCGCCCATGCAGAGAACCGCGGCCGCGGCCAAACCATCAGCCAGGTTAACTCGGGAATATTTAAAGGGACGATGGAAAATATCCAGACAGCGACGATAATCCCTCAAGCCTTGAAAACCCGCATAGCCCAAAGCCGCGCCGGTAATACCGGCTCGCAGAGGCAAACAGCGGCTATCAGTTATAAGAACGGCGAAATTTTTTAGTTTATGTTTTTTCTTAAAGTGATTTCTGATTTTTGCCGCCGCTTTAAAGCTGTTTTTAGGCAGTAAAATCAGCCAACCGTTAGCGTTACTTTCATCTATCCCGGAGTTAGCCATAAACTGCCCGTCTTTAATCGTCAGGTAAACACGCTTAGTTGGCATAACCAGGCGGCTTTCCCGTTTGATAATTTTAAGCTTAGTTGTTTCGTTGTTTTTTTGGACAAAACGCCCTTCAGCCAGGGCCACGATTTTTGAGGTGACGACTAATATGGTTTTTTCCTTGATTCCGGGCAAGTAATTTTCAATAAAGGCCAGCAGATCTTCTTTGGGTTTAAAAACTTTGGTTTTTATGGCTTGAATTTTCATGTTGGAGCAAATAAATACCTAAATAAGATAACGGAGTATATAACAGTCCCATGGCGACTTTATATAACCACCAGGGCAGGCTAATTAGCAGGATGGTTTTGACCGAGTAGATGCCCAAGAAGGCGACAAACATGAAAATTAAGGTATCAATGAGCTGAGACCAGAGGTTTGATAAATTAGATTGCAGCCAAAAAGCCTTATTATTAAGCTTCTTTTTGAAGAAAAAAAATGAGAAAACATCCTGATATTCAGCGATTAGGTAAGCCAAGAGAGAGGCGATGGACATGCGAAAGGAGACGCCAAAAACCGTGTTGAACGACTCCTTAGCCCATAAGCTTTCTTTTGCCCAGGGGGCGGCCAAGGCGATTAGCGAATATATCAGAAATAAAAGAATGGCAATAAAGCCGGCCCGAACGAAATTTTTGGCCATTGATTTGCCGTAGACCTGGCCGATAACATCGGTCATTAAAAAAACAAAGGGGAAGAAAAAAACTGCCACCGATAGATGAGTACCGAACAGGAAAGGCATGAGTTTAAGACCAAGAGTATTGGAGGCGAACAAGGAGGCTAAGTAGAGGGTTAGAGCAATAATAATTTTTAAATCAATTTTTTCATTAAGCATAAAATTAACTAAATTAAAGATTTATACATGGAAACGAGCTTGAGCCGCGGGCCAGTTGCTTATAAAACATAAAACGCCTCAAAGGAGGCGTTTTAAACAAACACCGGCCCTTGGCAATTAAAGTCAGAGGACATGGGCAATAAAACTTGACCAGGTTTTTAGGCTTTTATTTATTAGCATGGCAATTATATTATAAGCCAGTTGAATGAATAATTCAATAAGTAGAAATTTTTTGTAGAAATTTTTATTAAAAAATTTGGACTAAGTCTAGCCCAGGCTTTTTTTAATTTTTCCGGTTTGAGCGATTAACTGGCTTAGAGCCGCCGGTTGTTTTTTCAGGCGCCAGACCTTGTCGGTAAGATTTTTATATTTACGATCGGCCGCGGTTTTAGGGCCAAGCTTTACGCCCAAAATATTGCCGGCCGAGATTACGTCATCCAAGATATTTTTCCAATCAGGGTTTATTCTGCTTAAGCACAGCAGATTATCAAAATTAATATACCGGCCCGCTCCGGTTAAATCATTTTTTAAATTTATGTAATATTTACCGATTAAATCCAGGTCTTTGTCTTTTAAGGATTTTAAAAAACGGCGGGAAGCTGAAAGCGCCTTTCATACGGAGGTCCAAAAATTGCTTGAAAGAAGCGGTGTGGACCTGCAAATTGTTATGAAAGACGGGGAGCAATCTCACAACATAGGTGTTTCTCTCTGGCATGTAAGCTTTTTAGCCAGAGGAGAGGAGGCTGTCTTTCAGCTCCACAAGGAAGAGGAACTGAAAAATCACTATGATAAAAGTGAGCCCTTTGAGCCGTGGCACACCTGCTTCACTCCGCTTGAGAAAGTGGAACTCTTTCTGAAAGAGGAAGTGCAACTCGTCGAACCGCGGAAGTTGTTTGCCAACAGGATCAATCGGCTCGTGGAAATGAGCCATGCTGTTGGACAGCAGACGCTTGGTGAGGACGGCTGGGATCGCCCGCGGGTTGAGCTGTTCCTGTACGACGACTACAGCCGGACCAACGACTGGGGATTCTTCGGTCGCCGTTGCAAGAGCGTTTTCTCGGCTCACAGGATCATGTACCGAAAAAAGCTCCACGAGCTGACCGAGAAAGACATCGATCGCCTCGAGAGCGAGGTCGACAGTCGGGCAGAACAGGCGACGGCGCGACAGGAGATGCTCAAGAAGTTGTTTTTCGAGCGTCTTGGCGTATTCACCTACGAAGCCCGAACTTACGAGCCGTCCGAAGTACGCCATTCATTCGTGGATGGCAAAGTAATAGACGACTCGTGGACCGAGCGGCACTACTTCCTCGGACAGGTGGAGGTCACGCGTGAGGAATACGGGTGGCTGAATACTTTTCTGGGCGAGGTGAAGGTGCCGGACGGGTTTGTTCGGATCACCAACGACACGCACGATCTTCTGCGTATTTTCCCTATCCCCGGACAGAATGATATCCTGGTGGTAGTGGGAAAGACAGGAAGCCGTCGGGGCGTTTGGAGTTACGGCGAGTGGTTCCGCGGCCATCCGTCAAAGTGCCAGATTTCCTTCTGGCACAAAGGAACAGCCCGAAAAATCAAGAGTGTCACCCTGAATGGACAGTTGCAAGAGTCCAACGTGGTGTGCGTTTATATGTGGACGAATTCTGTTGAGCTCGCCAAGCGAGCGCTTCGGGAAGCTGGCATGAATGAATCGCCGGCGTACGCGGAGGCCCTGGCAAAGGTCTATGAGGCCAATCCGCTTCCTTCGCTGGACGAGTCGGCGATTATCCAAAAGTCGCCAGACAACACGACAACCGACAAGCCGGTAGCGGAGAAATCCGACGCCGCCGGTTTCGGAACCAATCTCGGAGATCTTCTGTCCGGGATTGACATTAAGTGAAGAAGGCGCGTTCCGCATGGCGCGAATAGTTCTTTGGTTAACCGGCACGAGATGCGGCTCGTTGCCAAAACAATTTCCAGCACCTGGTCGTGGTTGACTCGGTGCTGGACTTTATTGAGCCCATAATATTTGAGGGTGTGGATTCATAGAGATAGGGTGTAGAAAAATACCTCTTTAAAACAAAATATTTTTCTAAAATTTATTCATTAATACCGGCAGGGCGGCAAA
>Ga0209343_10002685_pt1 | contig 22788 bp, 27 predicted proteins | sample RifCSPlowO2_02_FD_184026 | JGI IMG/M metagenome (GOLD analysis project Ga0209343, IMG submission 184026) | Groundwater microbial communities from Rifle, Colorado - Rifle CSP2_plank lowO2_0.2 (SPAdes) (version 2) | ecosystem: Environmental > Aquatic > Deep subsurface > Groundwater | place... | reverse complement strand
GACGAATCATAGTGTGGCCCGACCACGGATAGGTGTATGTCGTATGTTTTACAAAACAATAAAGATTAAATATGAAATAAACTTTATGGTTTAGAATTCTTATAGGGGTTTACTATATGTTAAAATAACCTATTTACATCCTCACCATCACCAATAACAAAGCAACAATAGAAACTAATTTTATGAGAATATTTAAACTAGGACCTGCAGCATCTTTTGCACCATCTCCTACTGTGTCACCGACAACTGCTGCTTTGTGAGCATCACTTTTCTTTCCTCCAAGATTTCCTTTTTCAATATATTTTTTAGCATTATCCCAAGCACCACCAGCATTAGACAAAAATACAGCAAGTAAAAATCCTGTAGCAGTCATACCAACAAGAAGTCCTCCTAATGCACCAACTCCCATTGTGTATCTAATGATAATAGGAACAAGAACTGCCAATAAACCAGGAATTATCATTTGTTTAAGTGCAGCAGCAGTTGAAATTTCAATAGGCTTAGAATAGTCAGGTTTTCCTTTTCCTTTTATAAGATCTTTATTCTCTTTAAATTGCCTTCTTACTTCATTTACCATTGCATATGCTGACTTTCCAACCGAGTCAAGAATTAAAGCACTAAATACAAAAGGCAATAATGCCCCAAGAAATACTCCTCCAAGTATTGTTGGCTGTAAAATATCAATTGTTTGTAATCCAGCTTTTTCTCCAAAAACAGAAAATAAAGCTAAAGCAGTTAAAGCAGCAGAACCAATAGCAAATCCTTTCCCCATAGCAGCTGTTGTATTTCCTACAGCATCTAATTCTTCAGCCCTTTTTCTTACTTCACCTTCTAATCCTGCCATTTCAGCTATACCTGCCGCATTATCTGCAACAGGACCATAAGTATCAGTAGCTAAAGTTATTCCTAAAGTAGATAACATTCCAACAGCAGCAATAGCAATACCAAACAAACCCGCAAATTTAAAAGCTAAAATTATAGCAATAACAACAGTAATAACTGGAATAGCTGTACTTAACATTCCAACAGAAATTCCTTTAACAACATTTGTTGCAGGCCCTGTTTCAGATGCTTTTGCAATAGATTGAGTCGGCTTTCTACTATCAGAAGTATAATATTCAGTTGATAATCCGATTATTATTCCTGCGAATAATCCAGTAATAATAGCATAAAAAACATTTATATTTTCTTTTCCTAAAATAAACCACACGGCTAAAAATGAGAATATGACAACAAAAACAGAACTTAAAAATATACCTTTATTTAGAGCTTTATGAGGATCACCTTTAGTTTTCACGAAAAATGTACCTAAAATAGACGCTATAATACCAAGTGCAGCAATTACTAACGGAAATAAAACTCCTTTTAAGCCATATGAGTTGTTAAAAAATATTAAAGCAAGTGCCATTGCAGCAATAATGCTTTGCACGTAACTCTCGAATAAATCTGCTCCCATTCCAGCAACGTCTCCAACGTTATCTCCAACATTATCTGCAATTACTGCTGGATTTCTTGGATCATCTTCTGGAATTCCTGCTTCTACTTTACCGACTAAATCAGCTCCCATATCTGCTGCTTTCGTATAAATTCCTCCACCAACTCTCGCAAATAGTGCAATTAAACTAGCTCCAAATCCAAATCCAAGTAAAATATCTAAATCTTTAAAAATTAGATAACTGACAATAACTCCAACTAAACCAAGTCCAACAACTGTTAGGCCCATAACAACTCCTGAAGAAAAAGCAATTTGTAATCCTTCATTTAAACTTTTCCTGCAACCTTCAGTTGTTCTTGAATTTGCACTAGTTGCAACCATCATTCCAGTAATTCCTGCAATGGAAGATAATATTGCTCCAAATAAAAACGCTATTCCTGTTTTCACGTTAAGAACAAGCATTAAAATAATAGCAACAATAATAGCAACAATTGAGAGAATTTTATACTGTTTCGTCAAATAACTTTTTGCTCCTTGTTGAATTAATCGAGAGAGTTCTACCATTTTTTCATTTCCAGGACTTTTTTTCTTTAACTTTTGTGAAAGATAAAATGCAAATAATAATCCTAGAATTCCTATTCCTAACAATGCTAATTCATATTTCATGATCGTATGAAAACCTATGGTTTCCCTCCACTCAAAATTTGAATGTGTTTATTTTTCATATATTACCCCCTTCAAAATTTTAGAAGTCACCATTACTAAGGTTGACTTATTTTTAATTTTCATTTTTAATTAACAAAAAACAGATTTTTAAAGTTTTTGGATGTTTTTGGAAAATGTAAACCAATAATTATTTCTTAATTAGTCAGAAGGTTTATCTGCACATGCAAAAATCAATACCTTTTTTAACTTTCATCCCCTAATTTTTTCATGGAACAGAAACAAATTGACATTAAAAAAATTAATGAGAAATTAAAGAGCTTCTTAGAATTGTAATATGGGAAAATTAACTTTATGCTTTTTAATAATGGAATGTGCTGATAATTTTGGGTTTGAATTCCCTTGTCTAATTAGGGGAGAAAGTATTAATGAAGTTCTTGATAGTGTTAATCATAGTGGATATTCGCCATCTGTCCCTATAGATTATATAAGTAATGGTATTCAATGCAGGGCACTAGTTCCAGGAAGAATCGTTGAAGTAGTTTACTATGGAAGTAACACTAAAAAAAATATCTCATACCAAGAATTTAAAAAATTAGGAAATCCCATTGAAATATAGTAAACCGATTTAACTTTATTGGTAAATTGGTTTCCTAATAAGTCAAACAACAATCAAAAAACCGAAGAAATTAGTTGTTTGACTATATAAGAAAAAACAAAACCAATAAAAACCTTTATCTCTTATTTATCTTATGAAAATAATCCTAGACACAAATTTCATAATTTATTGCACGAAGAAAAAAATTGATTATGTAGAAGAACTTAACGATTTAATCATTGAAAATTTTGAAATTGTTATTTCTGAACAAGTTTTAGAGGAGTTAAAAAAAATAACTGAAAAGAAAAAACAAAATCTTCCTTTATATAAGAGAAAACCAAAATTTAAAAAAACAACTGGAAGAGATAAAGAAGCTGCATTATTGGCTTTGAAAATTATAGATAAAAAGTTAAAAGACAAAGAAATTGAAAAAATAAAAATTCTAGGAAAAAATGTAGATGACGCATTAATTAACCTAGCTAAGCAAGATTCCAAGAATATAATTTGTACTTTAGATAGAGAAATGAGAAAAAAATTAGGAAGGGTAATCTTGATTAATAGCAAAGGAAGACTAATTTTAACTAGATGATTTCACTAATTTTTTATTTATTACTATTTCTAATTTTATTTAAATTTTTTTCTATAAACGATTGAAGATTGTCCATAAAAATCACAAACTAGTAAGCTTTAAAAACCTCTCTTTTTTAATATTTCTAACATGTTCTATCTAACTGAAATTGAAGATTATGTAAGGGTAGAGCCTAAATTATTTGGCTTAAAAACTAGCGATGCTGTTGCAAAGCAGCTTCAAGAGACCTATAATGATTATCATGATAAAGAAATAGGAGAAGTTATTGGTGTTGTTTCAGTTTTGGAAGTAGGAGACGGTATTATAATACCTGGAGATGGCGCAGCGTATTACAAATCCAAATTTAAGCTGTTAGTGTGGAAACCAGAATTGCATGAACTTGTATATGGGATAATTGATGAAATAACAAACTTTGGAGCATTTATGAATCTCGGGGTTATGAAAGGAATTATACACATCAGCCAAACAATGGACGACTACGTAAGCTTTTCATCAACAAATACCTTACTTGGAAAGGATTCAAAAAAAGTGCTAAAGAAAAAAGATGCGTGTTTGGCAAGAATAATTGCAATATCATATAGGGGTTCTCAGCCAAAAATTGGATTGACTATGAGACAGCCAGGATTAGGGAAATTAGAGTGGATTTCTGAAGAAAAGAAGAAAGTTAAAGTTGCAGCAAAAAAAGCAGCTAAAGAAAAATAAAATGGTAAAAGAAAAAGCATGCAAGCTCTGCAAATTAATATATGAAGGAGATATTTGCCCTAATTGCGGAAGAAAAGAAATATCAGATGCTTTCAAGGGAAAAGTGGAAATAATTGATACAGAAAAATCACAGCTAGCAAGACATCTCAAAATTAATAAGAAAGGTTGGTATGCTATCAGAATATAGTTCTAAAATGGAAATTAAAAATGAAATAAGAAACAGTTTGTTGAAAAGACAGGAATTAGAAATGGTTATAGAAGCAGATAAAAATCCGAGTTTTGAAGAAGCTAAAAATATAATTGCAGAAAAATTCTTAAAACCTATAGAAACAATAGATGCCTATAATATAATAGGGAAATTTGGCAAAAATAAATTTGAGATTAAAGCATATATTTATGATTCTAAGGAAGACTTTGAAAAAATAAAAGCCCTGCAATTAACTAGAAAAAAAAGAAAAGAACTAGCGAAACAAGCTGATGAAGAAAAGAAAAAAGCAGAAGAGGAAAAAAAGAAAGTTAAGGAATCTAATTCAGAAGAAGAGAAAGAGAAAGTTGTAGAAGAGAAAAAACCAGGAAATGCTTAAGAGCATTAAGTTTTATAAACTCTAAGCTCTTTAATTTATTATGCAAAAAAGAGGAACTAAAAAATTAAAAAAAACTTCTAAAAAAAACAATTTTGAAAAACAGTTGGAGAAAGAAGTAAGGGAAATTGAGTCGTGGATGAAAGAGAGGAGAAAATTCTTAATAAAGCTTGGGTGGGTCTTGTTATTTATAACTCTGCTTTTAATCTTATCAAATATTTTTCTAAGAGTGAAGGGTGTAGGGATATAAACATTTAAATATCCTTTCTTTTACCATATCATATGGCAGAGAAAAAGGCAGAGAAAAAAGGCAAAAAACCACATAAGAATAAACCAACATCAAAAAAATATACAAAATATAAGATTGAAGGAGATAAAATAATAAGAGAGAAATATTGTCCTAGGTGTGGTCCTGGAGTATTCTTAATGAACGCATCTAATAGGTTATACTGTGGCAGATGCAGATATACAGAATTCTTGAAGAAATCAGAGTAAAATATTCATATTAATTAAACCTAGGAAAAAAGGGCTTTAACAATGCAAGCCTATTTTTCCTAGGGAAAAGAGGTGTTCTTATTATAATAAGGGTTTTTATTTTAAAATATTTTATTTTAACTTTGTAATGAGTAAAAAAATGAAAAAGTTTATTAAACCCTAGAAAAGCCGGTGTCACACACAAGAATGTGTGTCCTGGCTCTTCTGGGGAAAAAGAGGTGATACTATATATACTATTTTAAAGTTTATAAATCTTTCGATTTTGTTATAACTAAATAATGACATCATATATTATAGGGCATTATTCATATTATAATGATTATTATCAAATATATGCTTGTTTTTACAGTAGTTTTATACTTCTTCTAGAATAGTAATACATTTTATAAATCCTTTTACATAATATAAATATGATATTTGAGGAATTTTTCAATGAAGAACTAGAGATTGAAGGAAAAGAAGAAAAAGAGGTTATAGAGAAAATAACTCCTAATCAAGTCTATGATGTTATTACCAGTAAGAAACCAGATTGGCAAACAATTATTTATGATCTTATTAATTCAGAGCAATTGGATCCATGGGATATAGACATTATTGTTTTAACAAACAAATATTTTGAAAGAATCTTCCAAATTGAGGACATTGATTTTTATATTTCAAGCAAGGTACTTTTTGCGGCTTCATTATTATTAAGAATAAAATCTGAATTTCTTCTTAATAAATATATAAGAAGCATTGATGAAATTCTCTTTGGAAAAAAACCTGTTGTAAAGGAAATTGAAAGGATTGAAATTGACGATTCTGAATTACCTTTTTTAATTCCTAAAACTCCTCTTCCAAGATTAAGAAAAATAACCCTAAACGAATTAATGGAAGCGTTAAACAAAGCAATAAACACAGAAACGCGCAGAATTAAAAAAGAGCTTGCTATTAAAAGGGCCCATAAACTAGCTCAAGTTGATATACCTCAATTTAAAAAAATAAATATTAAAGATAGGATTAGGGAACTTTATGCAAGGATACTGACGGCGTTAAAAAAACACGAAAATGCTGAAAAAGTAGCGTATTCAAATATTGCAGGAAAAGAAAAAGAACAAAAAATAGCTTGTTTTCTTCCACTATTGCATTTATCAAACACTAAAAAATTATGGGTTGATCAAGAAAAACATTTGGATGAAATCTGGATATACCATTATAATTATTTTGAACTTAATAAAACTAAATTTTTAGAAGATTTAGAACAGGATATTGAAATGATGAAAGAAGAACTTGCTTCAGCAGAAAACCTCGATGAGAAAAAATCTTCATTAGAAATCGCAAAACAAAAGAAAGAAGAAAAAAATCAGTTTAAAGAAGAAATTAGAAAAGAGTTAGAAGAAGAATTCAAAGAAATTGAAAATGTAGCTAAAGATCTTGCAGAGTAAGAGGGATTTTCAAAATTAGAAGAAGAGAAAAAACAAATAGAGAAAGAAAAGAAAATTGATGAGATAACTGGATTTAACGATGAGAGGATTTAGTTTAGCGAGTTCTCTTCAGATATCTCTCATAAAATTATTTTCCCATTTTCTTATTGAACTCTCGCTAATTATTGCTTGGTTATTTGTTAGTTCTTTTCTTTTTTTGCTTCTGTACATAATTCCCATGATAAAGCCGATAAAAATACCTGTTATATGAGCTATAGCTCCAATATTTGTCGGCCCAAATGCTCCTAATCCTCGTAAAATGTCTCCAGTTATCCATACTGCAGATGCCAGGAAAAGAGGCATAGGAATGCCAAATGCAAAAACAACAAACAAAGGCCTTATAATTGTTAACGCACCAATAACACCATAAATAGCACCACTAGCTCCAAGACTTGCATCATAATAATTAATAGCTATTACATTTGCAATTATTCCAGAAACAAAAAACACCCATAAAAATCTCCTGCTACCAATTAAACTTTCCAAGACTAATCCGAAAAAAAACAATGCCAATAGATTATAAGCAAGATGAGAAACACTTCCATGAAGAAAAATCGCAGTCACAAATCGCCACATCTCTCCGTTATTTGCTCTGTCATCTAAAATAAACAATTCAGTAAACCCATTTATAAATACCTGAAATAAAAAAACAATTATCATAAAAATGCTGAACCATATCGAATAATATCTAAATTTTTTTGCCATTTTACAATTTCCCTTTTTTAATTATATCCTTAATTTCTTTAATATATTCTGTTAATTTTTCAAAGTCCTCTTTAACTTTGTTAAAACCATTTTTCATACCTATTTTTATCTCTCCAACTTCTCTGTTTAAATCTGAATATGATTTAATTAGAGAAAACATGATTGTCATCAATGCAGCAATAAATGCCGCATTTATCTGACTTAAAGTAGGACTTCCTCCAAATAGCAATTTAATCAATCCGTATATAATAAAGATAACCAATATAATAAAGACAATTTTCATAAGTATGTTGATTATATCACTAAATTTCATTGTGGAGAACCGGTTAATAAAGATTTAATTATAACTATTATTAATAAAATAAGAAGTAAGAGTAATATCCATCTAATCCAAGTATATTCGTCTTTCATTATTATACAAAGAAAACATAATTTAAAACATTTGCTAATGTTTTAACTCGTTCAAATTTTGACAATTTGAAGATTTAAAAATGCTTTTTACTTGATAAAAGATGATTAAAGCAATTATATTCGGTCTATGGGAAACAATAGCGACAAAAGGTTTCAGCGTGTCAGAAAGATTGATGGAACAATTCAATATAAAAAAAACTTCTGATTTTTTAGAAAGATATGAAAAAGCATTACAACTAAGAAAATGGAGAAATAAAAAAGAAATGGCAGAGAATTTTCTCATGTGTTTTGATACCCCTATCAATTACAAAAATTGTACATTCATAATCCAAACAGTAAATGAGGGGATTAACAGAGCAAAAGTATTCAGTGGGATAAAGGAGATACTACTGTTATTAAAGAAAAAATATAAATTAGGTATTCTATCTAATACTACTAATTTTGAATCAAACATCATAAGTTTAATGAGCTTTAATACGTTTTTCGATGTACAATTATATTCTTGGCAAATCAATTCATTAAAACCATCAGGAAGAAGTTTTGAGGAAATATGCAAAAGACTACAAGTAAACCCAGATAAATGTCTTTTTATTGACAATGAAGATAGAAGCATTAACGAAGCAAAAAAACTTGGTTTCAATACAATTAAATTCAAAAATGTCGAACAGCTTAAAAAAGAATTGTTACAATATTACTAATAAAATGTCATTCACAATTACTCATAAAGACAAACATACAAAAGCTAGAATAGGAATCCTAAAAACAAAATCAGGAGATATAGAAACTCCATTTTTCATGCCTGTTGCGACAAAAGCAACTGCTAAATATATTAATTCAAAAAAATTACAAGAAATAACTCCTGCAATAATATCAAATGCTTTTCTTTTATCACTTCGCCCCGGGGTAGAAATTATACGAAGATTCAAAGGTATAAAAAAATTCATGAATTATAAAGGAATAACTTTTACTGATTCTGGCGGTTTTCAGATGTATTCAGATTATCTCTACATTACTTCAAATGAAAAAGGAGTTTATTTTAGAAATCCGATTTCAGGAGAAAAAATTTTTATGACATCAGGAGAAAATATGAAGCTCCAACAGGATATTAACGCAGATGTTGCGATGTGTTTAGATTCCATGCCAATCTATAAGAATTCAAAAGAAGAAATAAAAAAAGCAGTTGAGCTAACAATAAATTGGGCAGAGAAATGTAAAAAGGAACACGATAGACTACAAGAGAATATAATGAAAAATAAAAAGCAACTTTTATTTTGTATTTCTCAAGGAGGAATTTACAAAGATTTAAGAGAATACTGCATTAAAGAATTAGCTAAACTAAACTTTGATGGTTATGCTATCGGAGGAATCGCACTCCCAGAAGCTCTTTATGGAAAAGAAATGGAAAAAGCAAAAAAATTAGAACAACAATCAATTAAAATTCACAAAAAATTTTCTCCAGAAAATAAACCTTGTTATCTAATGGGAGAAGGAAATCCTATATGGTTATTAGAGGCAATTGCTTTAGGTGTTGATTGTTTTGATTCAAGATATCCAACTCAATCAGCAAGGAGAGGAACTATCTTTACAAAAAACGGAAAAATAAAAATACTAAATAAAAAATATGAATATGATAAAACTCCAATTGATAAAAAATGTGATTGTTTCACATGTAAAAATTATTCTCGAACATACGTTCGATTTCTTTTAAGAGAAAATGAGCCAGTTGGAAAAGAGCTTGCTTCTTATCATAATTTATATTTTATGAAATGGTTGATAGAAGAGGCGAAAAAGCATATTAAGAAAAATACATTTATTGAATTTTTGGAGAAGATGAAGAAAACTTACAAATAATCACTTACCATTATGAATAAAATAACCTTCAGGCTTTACTATTCGTTCAAGCTGTGGAAGTAAATTTTCTTCTAATTTTTTTCCGGCGTTAATACCAAATCTTTCTTCAAGGGAAGGAGAAGTAAAAAGATCAATAGCAATTGCAACATCAATGGAAAAATCTGGCAAAAATCGTAAGGAATTTTTTTCCATCAAATCAACATAATGGTGTTCAAATTCTTCATTATCTAAATTTCCTAAGTCAATGCCAATTGGATGTGCTCCTAACTCATGAAGTAATCTGCATAGATTTGGTATAAAGGGCAAACCAAAATAATTTATATCAAGAGGAGGATCAGTTCCGCATCCTAAATCAAGTATTTTCTTCTCAATTAGATTACCATTCGTTGCAGCAACTATTGGTTTTAGCTGACCATAAGCTTCAATAATTGAAGAATATTTAATAAAATATTTTTTTTGTAATTGTGTAATTATCGGCTTTACAAGATTATAGGTATAACTAACTAAATCAAAGCCAACTTCTAATTCATTTAAATAGCTATCGTTCATTAAATTAATGGTTATTATTCTCATGAAAAAACATTATCTAGTTAGTTTAAAAATCTTCTCCTCAAATAATAAAAATAATAGAAATGTTTTTAAACTTCATAAGTAAAATGTTGTTATGGTTAACGGTATTGAAAGACCATTAGATGTGTTAAACAATGCTAAGGGCAAGGAAGTCTTAGTTCAATTGAAGAACAACAGACAAATGGTTGGAACGCTTTTGGCATTTGATATACACATCAATATTGTCTTGGACAATGCAAAAGAGATAATAGATAGTGAAGACCGAAGAAATGTCGGTTTAACCTTTTTAAGGGGAGACACAATAATCTTTATCTCTCCGGCAAGCATTGCTAAAGAATGAGAATTGAGCCTTGGCATAATTAGATTGGCACAGCCCGGAGTTCTCAAATAATAAAAGATAGCAAGAGCTAGATATTATTAGTTATATCTGATTTAATAATATATTGCATAAGATAATATGGAACAAAAAAAATAAATCATATCTTAAAGAAGTATAAAGAGCTTTTTGAAGCGCTTGAAAATTTTGATAAAACAAGAGAATTACCATCTCAAAGAAAAAGAGTAGATGTAACTTTATCTGTTAAAACTATAAACAAGTTAAAAGAACTCAAAGAAAAAACAGGAAAAAGTATTTCAAGGATAATTGAAGAAAGGATATAAAATTATAATATATAAAAATATCTAAAGAGATAAATCTTCTGAAAATAATGGCAACATTAGTTGAATATCTAGATCACTCTGATAGTGAAACGATTTTTTCTCGTCCTCGTAATGTAAGAACTATAGGGTATTTATCAGAAACTCCTTATGATACATTATCGCAACTCATTGAATCATATTTCCTTTATTAAATTTGGAAGAGAGCGTATTGTTAATACTATGAAATCGCGCATTCATAAAGACCGTCATTTACTTAACTATAATCAAGCTATTAAAATATCTGAAATTTTTAAAGTATTGAGATTTCCTACAACTCCAGAATCTATTTTATTAGAAGCTATGACGAAAGAAGATGTTGAACGATTAATTATATCTGAGCCAAGTCCTACATACGATATTAATGTGGTATTTTAAATTATCTTTAAATTCACACCTCAACCAGCATCAAATCTTTTGCTATTTTAGTATTTTTAAAAACTTTCCTAGCTTCTTTCAATAATTTTTTTTCTTTGAATTCATGCCTTTGAGAAATATGAGTCAAAATCAAACTTTTAGCTTTTGCTTCTTTTGCAATTCTTGCTGCTATTACAGAGGTTAAATGCTTGTATTCTTTTGCAAGATTCTCTTCTTCTCCTGAATATGTAGATTCTACTATAGAAACGTCAGCATTATAAGCTAATGTAACAGCGTTTTTGCAATAACCTGTATCAAAAATAAAACTAATTTTTCTCCCTTTTTCACTAAAGGTATAATCTTTAGCTTTAAATTCCTTTCCTCCAATCTTTATATTTTTTCCTTTTTTCAAAAATTCAATTTTCTCTAATTCCTTTCTTTCAATTTTCAATTTTTTCAGTTCTTTTTGAAATTTTTCTTTTTTAATTTTCATTTTATCTTTCTCTATAAAAGCATACCCATTTACAGGAACAGTATGTTCTAATGAACTAGCTTCTAAACAAAAGTCTTCATTTTCAAAAAATTTTCCATTAACTTCTTTAACCTCCACACTAATTTTATTAACAGGAATGAAAATCCGCATTAACTCATTAATCAATCGTTGAGTTCCTCTCGGTCCATAAATTTCCAGTTTTTTTGCATAATTATTTAATGCAAGTGTCTGGAATAATCCAGGGATGCCTAGCACATGGTCACCATGCCAGTGTGTTATTAACAATTTTGTTATCTTGCAAGGATTTAATTTTGCTTTTCTAAACTGGCGTTGCGTTCCCTCACCACAATCAACCAAAATATTTTCGCCTTTGTACATAAGAAGAATTGAAGTATGATTTCTTGTTTCAGTCGGGATAGCTTGACTTGTCCCTAAAAAAATTATCTTAATTTTTTCCATACAATTTAAATATAACAAGAGTTTAAATAACTTTCATATAAAATAATACATTAAAATTTATAATAATAATTGATTTTTATGACACATGATCACTTTAATAGATAATCTTCAGTTGAATGATGAAGAAAGAAAATGGTATGAAAAAATATTACAGTTACTACCGATAGCAACAAGAGTGAAGCAATGGATAGGTTTGGAGGAAATAACTGATGGCATTAACACTTACTTAGGAGAAAATGAAACTCATATTGTTGTTGCAACAGGAGGAGTAGAAGTATATAGTCCAAGAATCAGTTCAAATGTTTTTGTTTTTACATCTCCGAATTTTGGTCATGTAAACCAACCGACTCCTTATTTGATTTATGATGAATGCAGAAGAATTATAGAAAATCCAACAAAACATCATAAAGCTGAAATTGAAAAATTGCAAAATCTTCTTTCTCAATATAATGGAAAAGTAAAGATCATTGAAGGAGATGTCGGCAATAGTGGATTAAGTATTGCAAGGTTATATGCTATTTATCAAAGTATGCCTCATGGAAATCAACCTGAAATTTTAATAGGTGCAGCACCGACGAGGAATATACATTCTATTTTAAAAATGAGAGCTTCTGTTTTTGGATGCGATTTTCATACAGAAGATTTAAGAGGAATTCTTGGGCTTGGAGAAATTCAACCTAATGTAATATTCCGATGTGAAGATGGGTATATCAGAAGAGCCTCAGAAATTTTTGGCGTATCAAGACATGAAGATGTTGAAAATGATGTTCAGAAATGGGAAGAGTTTTATAAAGGCATGGGTATATTATCTAAGTCTAGATTGAAAGATTATTCAAAGTGGTTCAGAAAACTAACATTAAAAAAAGTTGATAGAGTAACATATGTCCAACAAAAAATAGAAAAGCTTAGAAGTTTAAGTTAATGGAATGAAAGTTAACACATGCCTAGCTAATACCACTAAAGAAATATTTAAAAGCAAATATTCCTTAATAATTAAATGGAAAAAAGAGTAGTATTCATGCTTTTAATTACTTTGTTGTCATTAACGTTAGTCATGGCTGAAACAATTGAGATTAATGCCAAAAATAGTTATAATCCCGGAGAAAAAATTAGTGTAAGCATTTTCATTTATAGTGAAGGGAATAAGATACTAAATGAACCTGTAAATATTATTATAAAAAACAATTACGCAGAGATTTTCAAAGAGGAAATAGTTAACTCTGGAGAAGCTATTAAATTTACCTTACCAGAAAATGCTCTTAGAGGGCATTGGGCAATAACAGCAAAGTATAAAGATATAGAAAAAACCCAGCTTTTTAACGTGATGGAATTGGAAAAAGCAGAAATAATCCTTGATAATGATATCTTAATTGTAAAAAATGTGGGGAATATTCCCTACAGAAAATCAATACAAATAGCAATAGGAGAGCATGAAGAAACTGCATTTGTTCCTTTAGGAGTAGGAGAAACAAAGGAAATAAAATTAAATGGAAATGGAGTTTATGATGTGAGGGTATCAGATGGAACAAAGGAAAATACAAAGATTTTTCAGGGAGTAGAACTAACTGGAAATGTAGTTGGTTTAGAATCTGATAACAGTTTTATAAAAAGATATAAAGTTTTAATCCTGTTTATAGTTGTTGTTTTTATAGTCTTTATAGTTATATCTGTATTAAGATTTAATGAAAAAAAGAAATAAACTATGGAAAAAAAAGAGGTTTTTAGATATACACTAATAATATTTATCCTTGTTGTTCTAATAGGAGTTATAAGTATAAAAAGGCCTGATTTTACCGGCTATGCAATTTTTGAAAATTCTGGAATTGGTTTTAACAACGGAACTTTTCAAAATACAGAATACAATGGAACAAGTATTATATTATCAGGAAATAACCTATCTGGAATTTACACTAGCCAAATTTTTGATGCAACTTTCAATGCACAATGGAACAATCTTTCATGGACAAGCTCTACCCCATCAATAGAATATCTTTATAGCGTTGATGGACAAGGAGATGTTTATGCAAGTTCTAATTCAGGCGTAAACTGGACACAAAAAGTTGATAATTTTGGAAGAACTACTGATACAATACATATGTCAACTAATGATTTTTTGTATATTATTTCTAATTCGAATAAAGAAGTGTGGAGGTCAAAAAATACAACTTCTTTTAATGTAATAAACAACAGCTTCGCGGATTCAAACCTTTTATTAATTGAAGCAAATTCTCTAAAAAATCTATATTCAGTTGACGCGTCTGGTGATGTTTATTTTTCATCAGATAATGGCATTAATTGGGAAAAGCGAGGAGATTTTAATGCAGGAAGCACAAATAATGCAAAAGGCATTGCAATAAATTCTTCAGATGCTCTTTTTATAGTTGATGGTTCTGGAGCAGTTTTTTCTTCCATTGACAACGCAAACACATGGATAGAAGTTAATAGCAGTTACGGCGGAGGAACAGGCACTGATGATATGAGTTTATTACAAAATAATCTTTATATTTTATTAAATAAACAGGTTTACAAATCCACGAATAACGGTGTTTCATGGAGTATTATTAATAGTAGTTTTACTCCTTATGCAAATGATGGATCTAAAATTAGTTCAGATTTAAATGGAAGTTTGTATATTGCGGATGGATTAGGAAGAATATTTAAATCTACTAATCAAGGAGTTAATTGGCAAGAAGTTGGGGACATGAATGGTAATGCAGGAAATGATCCTAAAGGCTTAACAAATTTTATCTTATCAACAAATCTAACAATTGAGGTAAGAAACTGTTCTTTATCTGATTGTTCTAATGGAATTTGGCAAAATGCAAATTTAACTAATATCAATTTAACTGGAAGATATTTCCAGTATAGAATAAATTTTACATCTACTAATGAATCATTAACTCCTCTTGTATCAGAAGTAACAATTGATTATACTATATTAAATTCCCCTCCTTTAATAGTTATAGCAAGTCCTCAAAATACTTCCTATAATTACAGAAATAATTTAAGTTTGAATTTTAGCGTTTTAGATAGTGAAAATAATCTTGAAAGCTGTTGGTACAACATAAACAATGGAAATAATCTATCATTAGTTAATTGCCAAAACATAACTATTAACTTTAGTGTAAATGGTTCATTTATAGTTAGTGTTTTTGCTAATGATTCTCAAGGAGCTGAATCAAGTTCTTCAGTAACATTTTTTCTTTTAAATACATTTCCAACAATTTCAATAACCTCCCCACAAGAAGGAGCTACTTATGGAACAAATGTGAGTATAAATTTAAACTTCAGTGTTTCTGATAACGAGAATAACCATGGAAGCTGTTGGTACAACATAAACAATGGAGATAATCTGTCATTAATTAATTGCCAGAATACAACATTTAATGTTACTGGAAACGGAAACTACATTTTAAAAATTTTCATAAACGATTCTTTAGGAGAGTTAGGAACAGATAGTGTGAATTTTAGTGTAGAAATAGGAGCGCCAACAATAATTTTACATTTCCCAATAGATGTTTATCTTAACTATAAAAACATAAATTTTAATTACACCCCATCAGATATAGATTTAGATTCTTGTGGGTTGTGGGGAGATTTTAATGGAACCTTTATCTTAAATCAAACTAATATTAATCCTGTAAATAATCAGATTAATACATTTTTACTTAACACAACAGACGGGACTTATAAATGGAACGTTAGATGTAATGATACCCGAGGAAATTCTGCTTTTAACGGTAACAAAACTTTTTATATAGATACTATTAATCCTTCATTGACATTAACAGAACCTCAAGGAACAAAAACCTCTAGAACAAATATTCCATTGACATTTAGTATTCAAGATAATTCTCCTACATCCTGTTTATACAATGTTTATACAGGAGGAAATATTGTAATTACAAATACTACTATAAACTGCTCTTCATCAGAAACATTTAGTGTAACTCTAGATGCAGACTTTATACTTAATTTTTATGTGAATGATTCTGCAGAAAATAAAAATTCTTCCAGTTTAAGTTTTTCAGTTTCTACTTCTTCAAGTTCTGGAGGGGGAGGAAGTAGCGGTGGGGGTGGTGGAGGAAGTAGTAGTGGAGGAAGTTTTGGAGGAAGTTTACAAACGAAAAAAGCAGAGATTAGTGTTTCACAGATAGGAGAGATAGTAGCATATCAAGGAGATGTAAAAACTCTTTTATTAAACGCTGAAAATATAGGAGGTATATTCTTGAATAACTGCAAATTACTATTTTCAGGAGAGATTAATCAGTGGTTTTATTCTGATCAAATTAAAGGGATTTCTCCAGGTGAAAATGCCAATTTCATCTTTGACTTAACTATACCAGAAGATGTAGAAAGAAGATCCTATAGTGAAACGTTGGAATTAAAATGCGATGAAGTTTCAAATACACAAGAAATAAAAATAACAGTTCCAGCTCGGTCTGAAAATATTATATTAAAAGAAGTGATCCAAGACAAAAATAAGCTAAATATTACATATACGTTTAACAACTCTAATATAATTGGAAGTGAAGTTTCTGTAGATATCTGGCTCATTGATGAACAGGGAAATGAGGTATTAAGGCATATAGATTCTTTTTCTCTCAACAAAGAAGGAATAATAGAAAGGAAAATATCTATAAATATACCTGATGACGTCTTGGGGATATACACTCTGTACATAGCCATGAGCTCTGAACCTGAGAATTTTGTGAAACAAACTTCTTTCATAGGGAAATCTGGAACAGGATTTGCAATTTTAGGCGACATAAATAAAAGAGTTATTGGATATTTTGTGTTTTTAGTTATGGTTCTAGCAGGAGTTCTCTTTATATTAAGAAATTATAGGAAGAAGAGAATTTCTAAGAAGCGTTAGTATACATACCAGTAAAGAAAAATAATAGAATTGTCATAAATAAAGTAATTAGATAATTTTAAATATTGATTTCTTTTCTTTTTCCTATGCTCCCGTAGCTCAGCTGGATAGAGCGACTGCCTTCTAAGCAGTAGGTCGCAGGTTCAAATCCTGTCGGGGGCATGATTTGATAATGAAAACATTCTTCAACAATAACTAACTTTAAAAACAAGTTTTTCTTAAGAAAAATAGCGCAGGGATCGCATAGTGGTAGTGCGCGGGACTGCAGATCCCGTTTTCCCGGGTTCGATTCCCGGTCCCTGCTTAAAATATATTTGCCTTGCAAATATTTTATTTTAAATTTAGATAGGGGTATCGGACTAGACTCAAATAAATTTATTGGTTTGATTGAGGACGAAGATTTTTGGCAAAATTATTTCAAGAATTTCAAAAGTCTAAGGACGATTAGGTCCCTGCTTGTAATGAATTGATCAAAATGGAATTAATTTGTAGGATAGGGAATCGAAGTAGATTCAAATAAATTTATAAGGTTCGATTCGAGCAAATTCATTCAGACAATCTTAGAGATAATAACTGAATGAAGTTGTGAGCAGGTCCCACGCTTAAATATTATTGTATTGTTTCACGGAAATGCTTAAAAAGAATAATTCCGAATAAATTTAATGAGTTGTAGATTTAGTTATAAGACTTCTTAATTTGCTTAAGTCAATATCCTCTAACATTATTAATAAAAGCAGTATTAACCCAGAAATTAAGGATATAATAAGATTTTCTACGATATCAGGTAATTTAGGATAAAAGAAAGGGATTCCACTAAGAAATAAAATCAAAATGGTCGTATATATTTTCCTTTTGGTTATATTCTTCATAAATACATTAGGGGGTTGTATATTATAAGTATTTTGTGCAATAATTTCTTTATTCTCTTTATTGTAGAAAACTATAAAATTGCATAAAACTTGTAGCATTTATGAAAAATTGGATAGTTATATTAGCATTCTGTGTGGTTATTCCAAATATAAATGCAGAAACTGGAATATTTTTCTTTTCACATTCATATGACCAGATGATCTTAGGTAACGTTGAGGAGCTTATACAAATTAAGGGGAATGATGTTATAGTGGAATATGACATTGAAATAGATATCATAAACATGAGTCAAGAAACGTCGAATCCTCAATTGAAATTTTATTTTACAAAAGGACAGGATATATTTTTTCATCCGAAAATAATTGAATACATGGCTTGTCAACCAGATTCAGATAACGAATTTTATTGGGGGCATAGCTATAGGCATATGGAACTAAATGGGTGTAATAATCTGATAAGTGTTAATCTTTCTAAACATGATTTTGATTCCTTTTTTTCAATAGATAAAAAGGATATAAATTTAAAGGAAACGGGTTTTACTCCAGTGTATTTTAGGATCATAATGATCTATCCTAATTATACAATAAAAAGACCCGATCAAAATATTTTTTGGAATGTCTTGGAAATTCAACCAGATCCAAGAATGCTTAGAAGATATTTAGTAACAGATAATGATGCTTTGATAACTTCTTTAAGAGGTTACAAAATAGAAAGATACGACTTTGATACAAATGAGTTTATATTATCTTCTAAAGAAGAGGGAGAAATGCAAATTTTTTATAAAAATGATTTAGAAGAAAGAAATAAAAAAATAGTGGATATGATAATTAGTGGGATAATCGGAGGATTTATAGCACTTTTTTTGGGTTACTTGATTAAACATAGAAAAAATAATAATGATTAATAATCATTTCAATCTCACATTACTATAAGCCCTTCTATTAATCTTGCTTTTCTTATGCTTAATAACAATAACTTTTCCGAAGAATTCTAATTCTTCTACTTGAAAGAGAAGCATGGCATAATATTGATGGAGCCTTTAATTATAGTCATCTTTACAGAAATTATTCAATTATATCTTCAAAGTGCAAAAAACAAGAGAATAAAGAAAGCCGATAAGATAAAATAATCTAAAAATAGTAGTGAGATAGTTTTAAATAAATAATATTATTCTTGATCTTATGAGAAAAGAGGCTATATTGATTGGAATATTTTTATTTATTTTAATTAGCAATGTTAGTGCAACATCCGAAATAAATCATTGTTTTGGAAATGGAACTTTCAACACAACTTTCTCTCAGCCTCCTAATACTCATTTTATAATAGAATATCCATTAAACTCAGATGATATATTTAACTCAATTGTAATTCAGACATTTAATATGCATCCAATAATATGGACATCACATAATTTTAATTACACTCCTTATGAAATTGGAGGATCAATATCCATTAATTACAAAAATAAATCTTATTTTGGAATGCTTAGTGATGGATTGGTTTTTTTTGAATTTAAAGGCGATAATGCAAGTGTTTTAAAGGATTTTTTAAGTTCTGGTAAAATTAAAACAAATTCATATCTTATTAGTGATGATGGTTCTTATATTATTTTAACTCAGACAGATATTATTTCTTATCAAAATGAAATTTATGAATTTTGTTTTAGAGGTATAGTAAATGAAGATCATAATAAAGTGGTATTATTAGAATCATGGAAACAATCAGTATCAATATTGATTGATGAAATTACAATTAAAATAGCTGAATTGTTCGGAGCTGTTGAGGATATTGATAATAGATTACCAGATATTAATGAAACATTAAAAAATTATTTCAAGTATCTATCTTCATCAGATAGAAAAAATATGGTGTGTGGCTTTGCAGAAGAAAATCATTTAGAGCATATTGAAGATTTAGGATTTTCTTGTGATTTAATATATAGAACATTGAGAAGTGGTAAGGAAAGCGTAAATTGTAAATGTAGGAAAATATAAAATATCTTTTCTATAGTCGCGAACTAATACTTTTGTATATTCACATGGTCCCTGCTTTTAGTTTCTAGAATCAAAAGTGTATGTTATATGATGTTATTACTGCTGAAAGTTTTTGATTTTCAATATTTTATCAAACTATAAAAATCCCGGTTGTTATTGATTATGCTTATGTACACCCCAGAAACAAATGTGAAAAAAATCATGGCCGAGATGGAGATTAGTTGTAAGAATCGTTGGTTATCTAAATTGTAAAGATGAAGCTTGATTTCTTGACTATCCTTCATTTTGACAAAGATTTAGCTACCAAAATAATTCCTCCAGCTATCATGATAACGAATAAAATGAAAAGATATATATTATCAGTTCCAAAATTAAAAGCGAGCAATAATCCAATTAAAGATATGCCAAAACCAGATACCCCCCATACTATGTTGTTATCCTCTTTATTTTTTCTAATATTTTTTCTTGTTTTCATCTTGCCCTCTTTTGTAATTAATAGAATTAAGAGGTTCTCATTTATAACTCTTTCTTTTTCGATTCAATATAACGAGTATTTAAAAACTCCCCTTTTCTTATCATAGTAAAGAGAATGAAAGACAAAACATTTTTTATTCTTGCGTTCTATCTCGCTTATTCTTCTACTAAGTATTGCCTAAACAAATCTGAATATATCCAAGAAAAAAGCTCTAAAAAGAAACGAAAATAATTCTATAAAAACCCTTAAAAACTAATTTGTAGTAAGTAAAATATGTTCATAACAAAGAAAACAATTAATGGAAAAGATTATTTTTATTTTCAGAAATCAGTGAGAGATAAAGATAAAGTGAAAAGTGAATATATTGCTTATTTAGGCAAAGACAAAGAAGAAGCAGAAAAAAAAGCAGAACTTATTAAGCAACAATTAGGATCCAAAGAAAAAAACTATCAGAAGAAATTACAACAAATGACTATTTCTATTGATGAACTAGCTGCTTTTTGTAAGAGAAAAGGATTTGTCTATCCATCTGGAGAAATTTATGGAGGCTTGGCTGGTTTTTGGGACTTTGGTCATCTTGGCACATTATTAGAAAATAATATTAAAACTGAATGGAGAGAATATCATGTACAAGAAAGAGATGATATTGTTGAGATAGACGGCTCTATTATTACAAACCCCAAAGTTTGGGAAGCATCAGGACATATTTCAAGTTTTGTTGACCTGGCTGTTATCTGCAAAAAATGCGGCTATAAAACAAAAATAGATAAGCATGAAATTCCTGGAAGATGTGAAAAATGTCAAGGAGAGTACGAAAACCAAGGAGAATTTAATCCTATGTTTGTAACAGAAGTGGGTCCAATAAAACCATCTGTCGAAGTTTATTTACGTCCTGAAACAGCGCAATTAATTTTTACAGATTTCAAATTAGTTCAGGAAAATGCTCGTCTTAAATTACCTTTTGGTATTGCACAAATTGGAAAGTCTTTCAGAAATGAGTTATCACCAAGAGAGTTCTTATTCAGGTCAAGAGAATTTGAGCAGATGGAAATAGAATATTTCACCGCATTAAATCAAAAATGTCCATATATTGAGGAAACAAAAGCAGTTGATATTTTGATTTATAATGAAGACATACAGAAAAATAATAAAGCTCCAGAATTTATGAATGTATATGATGCATGGAAAAAAAGAATAATAAAAAATGATTGGCATGCTTATTGGCTATCTAAGGAATACGAGTGGTTTATTTCTCTTGGAGCAAATCCATTAAACTTTAGAGCAAGACAACACCTAGCAGAAGAAAAGAGCCACTATGCAATAGACACCTGGGATTTAGAGTATAATTTTCCAATGGGATGGAGAGAATTACAAGGTTTTGCAAATAGGGCTGATTATGATTTAAAACAACATCAGAATTTTTCAAAAACAAGCATGGAAATAGAACACGAAGGTAAAAAGGTTATTCCTCATGTTGTGTGTGAACCGAGCTTAGGAGTTGAAAGAGCTTTTTTAGTATTCATGCTTGATAGCTATTTTTATGATGAAAAAAGAAAAAATATTGTTTTAAAATTACACCCCAAGCTCGCTCCAATAAAAGCAGCAGTATTTCCAATAATTAAGAAACCAGAATATGAAAAAATCTCTGATGATATAGTAATAAAATTGAAAAAAGAATTTAATGTTATTTATGATAAATCAGGATCAATTGGAAGAAGATATTCAAGAAACGATGAAATTGGAACTCCTTACTGTATAACTATAGATGATATCTCTCCAAAACAAGAAGATGTGACTATAAGAGACAGAGATACAACTGAACAGATTAGGGTAAAGATAAAAAATATTGATAATGTTCTTAGGAAATTAATAAACGAAGAAATTAGTTTTTTAAAAGCAGGAAAGAAAGTTGAAACAAGAGTTAAATGAAAATTCTTTTTGTATGTAAATATAATAGATTTAGAAGTAAGGTCGCAGAAATAATCGCCAGTAATATTTATAATGAAATCAAAGTTAAAAGTGCGGGTATAAATATAGACAAGGAAAAACCTTACATTGCTCATGATGTCTTGTTAATTTTAAAAGAAAAAGGATATTTAATAAAAAATGAATATAGAAATTCAAAAATCATCAATCAAAGAATGATAAATCAAAGTGATAAAATAATAATTGTAGCTGATAATGTAGAAAACTCCTTTTTTGAAAACAATAACCATAAAATTGTCAGATGGGAAATAGAAGATGTTGATGAGCATGATACCATCGGTAAAATAAAAACTATCAGTATTATAGAAAAAAAAGTAAAGAGAATTTTTAAAGAATAGTGAAACAAAATTCTCTAATAAGAACTCAGAAATTTTCAATTTCTGATTCATTCAACTTCACAGAAGTTGAAGACTTTGCTAGATTTCCTTAGGAATTAAAATTCCTAATCCTTCAACTTCAAAGAAGATTGAAGTCTTCGGAAATCGCAATTATGCAAAGATGTCATGAGAATTCTAGAAA
>Ga0209343_10002682_pt1 | contig 22802 bp, 21 predicted proteins | sample RifCSPlowO2_02_FD_184026 | JGI IMG/M metagenome (GOLD analysis project Ga0209343, IMG submission 184026) | Groundwater microbial communities from Rifle, Colorado - Rifle CSP2_plank lowO2_0.2 (SPAdes) (version 2) | ecosystem: Environmental > Aquatic > Deep subsurface > Groundwater | place... | reverse complement strand
GGATTGAAACCCCGAGGAAGTGTGGCGGCACGCCCAATTCAAGGTCCGGGAGCGGTGGCGCGACGTCGGATCCCCGGTGGGAGACATCCCGGCGTTGCTGCCGCCGGCGACCTTTCCCGAATTCGACGCGCGCATGGACCCGATCCCGGCGATCGGCGAGCACACCGAGGCCATACTCAGGGAGCTGGGGTATCGCGAGCCGGAAATCGCCAGGCTCGGCGCCGAAGGCGCGATCTCGTTCGAGAGGCGCAAGCCCAAAGTTCCGTGAATCGTGCCCCTCTAGTCCCGCCCCCTTGGGAAACGGGTAGGGTGGGGTTTCAATCCTTCCGCGAAACGTCTTGCTGAAGCTGCCGCAGCCGCTCCGCAGTGGCGGCTTTATTCCCGAATTGGGAAAGGACGGTAACGTCCACGTCGCGGGTTAAACGAGGCTCGCCCCAGCGCTGAAGGGCGATCCCGCCGATGAAGCAGAATTGTTCGCCACTACGTGACAGGAAACGCTGGACCTCGAGGGCCGCCTCGAGGACGGTTTTCATCGGGGGGTGCGGAGCTTCGAGAACAGGCGTTGCTGCTCGACGAGACCGGATTCGCGCCGCGGCGGCAGGTCCTCCGGCAAGGGCATGCTGAGCAGGTCCAGGGCAGCTGCCTTGGCTTGCTCGTCCGTCATGCTCGCGAGTTCCTCGCGCCGAATGCGCGCAAGCTCGCGCCCGGCGCGTTCCCAGGTTTCGGTCCAGCGCTTGAGTTCAGCGTCGCTCACATGCGTATTTTACCTCTGACAATCGCTTTCGACCCACGAATCACGATTCACGCCTTTCGAAGGTGGGCGGTGGCTTCTTCCTCCGCTCGGGCCTTGATCTCGCGCGCCATCGGCTCGCGCATTTCCTCGAGGATGTGGCCCACCAGCCCGATCGCGCGGGCCATCACGCCGATGCCGCGCACGATCCGCCACGGCAGTTGCAGCTCGCTGGCGATCGCGCCGATCGCGCCGGTGGCGTTGACGGGCAGTGACTTGCCGTAAACCGCTTCCGCTTCCTGCGCCACCCGCTTCATCAGCTTGATGTAAGGCCCGTCGAAGCCGTTCTCGGCTGCGATCTGGAACAGCCGCGGGGCGCGCGGGTCCACCGGCTTATGCAGGTGGTGCCCGATGCCGGGTACCGCCTGCTTGCGGCTGTGGAAACGCTCGACAATCTGGCTGGCGAGCTTGTCGAAATCGGCCTTCTTCGCGGGATCGGGGATGGCCTCCTGCAGCATGCGCGCCGCGGTCTCCATGCTGCCGACGAAGACACTGCCGAGGCCGCACAATCCGGCGGCGACCGCGGCCTGCATGGCTTCCGGCGCGCCGGTGTAAGTCATGCGGGCTGCGATGGCGCTCGGCGTAAGGCCGTGCTCCACCAGCGTGACCGCGATGGCGTTGAACACGACGGATTCCCGCGTCGTCGGAAGACGGTCGGTCAACTCGAGGAATGCCATGTCTCCAAGCGAAAGGGTGCCGAGGACGTCCTTGCACAGGTCGTAGCCCTTGACCGTGATTCTGTCGGTCGTGCTCCAGGCGATGTCGGTGCGGATCGGTTTGAGCTTGCTCATGGCGGCGTAATCCTTGGGTTGGGAAAGGGCGACTGCCCCGCGAATTCTAGCGGACGGGCGGGGCGTTTGTTCTAGAATAGCCGGTCATATTCAACACAGCGATGCCGGAGATGAATACGAAGGCACAGACGGTGCAGCCCGCCGCGCGCGCGGAGGACGACCGCAAGGTCCTGCAGCGCGACCCCAATCCCCATATCTTCCGTCCGATCAGTTTCCGCTCGGTGACGGCGCGCAACCGGATCATGGTCTCGCCGATGTGCCAGTACTCGGCAATGGAAGGCGTGCCGAACGACTGGCATTTCCAGAATCTTGCCTCGCGCGCCGTGGGCGGGGCGGGCATCGTGTTCGTGGAAATGACGAATGTGGAGCCCCGCGGGCGCATCACCGCGGGGTGCCTCGGGTTGTGGAACGATGAGCAGCGCGATGCCTTGGCGCGCATCGCACGCTTCGTGAAGGCGCAGGGGGCGGTGGCAGGCATCCAGATCGCCCACGCGGGACGCAAGGCCTCGACCGCGCCTCCGTGGAAGGGCGGCAAGCCCATACTCCCGGCGAACGGCGGCTGGGAGGCGGTCGCGCCATCGCCGATCCCCTTTGGCGAGGGCTACCCGGCGCCGCTCGAGTTGGACGAGAAGACGATCGCCGCCACCGTGGGCTCGTTCGCCGCATCCGCGCGGCGGGCGCGCGAAGCGGGGTTCGACGTGATCGAGCTCCACGGCGCGCACGGCTACCTGATATCGAGCTTCCTGTCGCCGATCGCGAACCGCCGCACCGACCGCTACGGCGGCAGCTTCGCGAACCGCATCCGCTTCATGCTCGAAGTGGTGGACGCCGTGCGCTCGGAATGGCCGGATGACAAGCCGCTGTTCGTGCGCATTTCCTGCAGCGACTGGATGGAGGGCGGCTGGGACCTGGAATCGAGCGTGACCCTCGCGCATACGCTCAAGGCGGGCGGCAAGGTGGACCTCATCGACTGCTCGAGCGGCGGGGTGGATCCGCGCCAGAAGGTCAGTCCGCATCCGGGATACCAGGTGCCGTTCGCCGCGGCGGTTCGCAGCCGCGCGAGCATTGCCACCGGCGCGATCGGCCTGATTTCCAGCCCGGAGATGGCCGAGCAGATCGTCGCCAACGGCCAGGCCGATATCGTCGTCATGGCACGCGCGTTCCTCAACGATCCGTACTGGCCGCTCCACGCCGCCAAGGCGCTGAAAGCGAAGGTTCCCTGGCCGCCGCAGTACGAGCGGGGAGATATCTTCTGAGCGCGACGGCATCGTTCGAGGCCCTGACCCCGACGTCCTTCCTGTCGCGATCGGGCAGGGTCTATGCCGATCGTGCCGCGGTGATCGACGACGAGCGCCGCTTCACGTATGCCGAGCTCCTCGACCGCTGCCTGCGGCTCGGCGGCGCGCTGCGCAACATGGGCATACCCGAAGGCGGGCGCGTGGCGGTGCTCGCGCCCAACACCCACGTCCTGCTCGAATCGCACTATGGCGTCCCGTTCGCCGGCGCGGTGCTGGTGGCGCTCAACACCCGGCTCACCGCCGGTGATCTTTCTTTCATCGTCGCGCATAGCGGCGCGCAGGTGCTGATCTACGATTACGAGTTCGAAAGCGTCGCCCGGGACATCGCGGCGCAGGTGGGCGGTGGATTGCGTCTGGTACGCGCCGGGCGCCCCGACGATTCATACGAGCACCTGCTGAGCAGTTCCGGGCCCTGGCATCGCGCGGTGGCCGACGAGCGCGGGCTGCTGTCGATCAATTACACGAGCGGCACCACCGGCAAGCCGAAGGGCGTCATGTATCACCATCGCGGCGCCTACCTCCAGGCGCTGGCAATGGCGATGGAGACGCGGCTCGATTGCGACAGCACTTTTCTCTGGACGCTGCCGATGTTTCATTGCAACGGCTGGTGCTTCCCGTGGGGCGTGACTGCTGCGGGAGCGGTTCACCTCTGCCTGCGCCGGTTTGATGCGGGGCGGGTGTGGAAACACCTGCGTGAATCGGGCGTAACGCACCTGAACGGCGCGCCCACGGTGCTCGTCATGCTGGCGTGGCACCCGGACGCAGCCCGGCTTGCGCGAGCCGTGCGCGTGGCGACCGGCGGGGCGCCGCCGACGCCGGCGATCCTGAAGCGCATGGCCGAGCTCGGCATGGACGTCACCCATCTCTATGGCCTCACCGAAACGTTCGGTCCCGCGGTGATCTGCGAGTGGCGCGGCGAGTGGGGCCGGCTCCCGATGGAGCAGCAGGCGCTGATCAAGGCGCGCCAGGGCGTGGGCAACGTGATTTCACAGGAGCTGCGCGTCGTCGACCCGCGCGGCAACGACGTGCCGCAGGACGGCATGACCCTCGGCGAGATCGCATTGCGCGGCAACAACGTGATGCTCGGTTACTACCAGGACGAGATCGCCACGCGCAAGGCGATTCCCGATGGCTGGTTCCGCACCGGCGACCTGGGCGTGATGCATTCGGACGGCTACATAGAAATCAAGGACCGCGCCAAGGACATCATTCTCTCGGGGGGCGAGAATATCGCCTCGATCGAGGTCGAGCGCGCGCTCTGCGCCCATCCGGACGTGATGGAGGCCGCAGTGGTCGCCGGCCCGGATCCGAAGTGGGGTGAAGTGCCCGTTGCATTCGTCGCGCTCAAGGCCGGTGCGGCCGTGACCGAGGCGGAGCTGGTCGCCTACGCGCGCGAGCACATGGCGCACTTCAAGGCCCCGAAGCGGATAGACTTCGGCGACCTGCCCAAAAACGCCACCGGCAAGATCCAGAAGTTCGTCCTGCGCGACCGCGCGCGGGAAATGATGAAGCGTGAACTGAAACAGTGATCCGTTTCCAAGAGAGCCGCCATGGACAAGGTCTTTGCATCGCCGGAACAGGCAATTGCCGACATCGCCGACGGAGCGACGATTGCGATCGCCGGTTTCAGCGTGGGGCATCGATTTGCAACGAGCCTGATACTCGCGTTGCGCGACAAGGGCACGAGAGAGCTGTGCGTTGTCTGCAACTCCCTGGGTGACCCGGGAGCGACCCGCGGCCAGATCCTCGCCGAGAACCGGCAGGTGAAGAAGCTGATCGCGGCGTTTTCCGTCCGGCCCGGCACGCCCACGGCGAGCGAGGAGCAGATCGGCGCCGGTGAGCTGGAGGTCGAGCTGGTTCCGCAGGGCATTTTGGTCGAGCGCTGCCGCGCGGGCGGCGCCGGCATACCCGCGTTCTACTCGCCGACCAGCGTCGGCACCGATCTCGTGAAGGGCAGGGAGATCCGCGAGTTCGATGGCAAGCCCCATGTCCTCGAGTATGCGATACACGTGGACTACGCTTTCCTGAGGGGTTATCGCGGGGACCGCCTCGGCAACGTCCAGTTCCGTGGCGGGAGCCAGAACTTCAATCCCAGCTTCGCGAAGGCCGCGCGCGTTGCGATCGTCGAGGTCGACGAGATCGTGGAGCCGGGCGTGATCCCGCCGGAGCTGATCGATCTGCCGGGAATATTCGTATCGCGCGTCGTGAAGACGACGCAGAAATTCGACCTCTGGCGCCGCCCGGAGCGGCGGCCTTCGGACAAGCCGCGCCTCTACAACGGCAAGCCGGCGCTGACGCGGGCGGGCATCGCGAAGAATGCCGCCCGCCTCGTCAAGGACGGGAGCTACGTGAATCTGGGCGTCGGCATTCCCACGATGGTTTCGAACTACCTCGTGGGCCGCGACGTGATCCTGCACGCGGAGAACGGCGTCCTGGGTTACGGCCACATGCTGACGGAGGAGAACGAGATCGATCCGGACATCTACAACGCCGCCGGGCAGTTCGTGTCACTCAAGCCCGGGGCGTCGTTCTTCGACAGCGTGACCTCGTTCGAGATGGCGCGCGGCGGCAGGATCGACACGGTGATCCTCGGCGCGTACGAGGTGGACCGCACCGCGAGCGTCGCGAACTGGAGCACGGCGGACGCCAAGCGCGGCGGCATCGGCGGGGCGATGGACCTCCTCTCGGGCAAGGGCGATCTCGTCATCGTGATGGAGCACACCGACAGCAAGGGCCGCCCGAAACTGCGCAAGCAATGCACCTACCCCTTGACCGGGAAAGGCTGCGTCACCTATGTCGTCACCGACCTGGCGCTGCTGCGCTGGGACGGCGCCCGGTTCGTCCTCGATGAAGTGGCGCCGGGGTTCACGCCGCAGGAAGTCATCGCGCTTACGGAAATGGATCTCACGGCCGGGCCGGACGTGCGTGCCATGGCGTGATCAAGCGGAGCGAGCGGCGCCGCACTTCCAGCAATCCGTGAATTGACCTTCGATCTGCTCGCCGCATTTCGGGCAGCGCCAGTGCTGGCCGTGGAACTGGCGGGCGAAATCACCCCGCAGGAATGCCACCAGCAGCGCCTGCGCGCGATCGAATTGACGGTCGTCCGAAATCCACACCGAGCAGACGTCTACCGGCAGCTCGCCCCAGCCGCTCGTGAGAAACTCGCCGCGCACCGTCGCGGTGATCCCGTTGGACTCGAGAAAGCCCTTCACGAGGTGCGCTTCCGGCGCGTGCTTGGCGACGTGGATCTGCTTCATGCTTCGCGGCGTCCTAAGCCAGCGCGCGCTGCACCCATTCGGCGCACAGCAGCGTCGGGCCGTCCTTCCCGAGCGGGCCGGTAATCTGCGCGCCCAGTGGCAGGCCAAGCGGGCCGCGGAACACCGGCACGGTAACGGCCGGGCAATGCAGAACGGTCCAGCTCGCGCCGAAGGTCGGCTCCCCGGTGGACGCGAGCCCTTCGGGCGCCTCGCCCATGGCGCTGGGCGAGAGCAAGGCATCGTAGTCGCGGAACCAGTCGGCGAGACGCGCGCGGCAGCGCTGCGCGATCGCCTGCGCCTCTTCGTACTGCGCCCGAGTGACGCGGCCCCCGCCCAGCAGGCGGCCCATCAGCATTTCGGAGATGAGATCGGGGAAATGCGTGCGCTCGTAGGCGAGCGCGCGGAACATCTCGTAGGTGCTGATCGTGATCTGGACCTCGACCAGGCGCGCGAACTCTCCGTCGAGATCGACTTCGGCCATGCGGGCGCCCGCCCGCGCCAGCCGCGGGACGGCCTGCTCGAGTGCCTCCCGGGTCGGGCGGTCTGCCTGGCTCCAGTAGGGCGTGCGGCAGAACCCGATGCGCGGCTTCATGCCGGGCACCGCATCGAAAGAGGTCACGGGACCACCGCTCAGCTCCTCGACGATCAATGCCGCGTCGGGTACGGAGCGCGTCAGCGTGCCGACGTGGTCGAGCGAATCCGACAGGGCCTTCAAGCCGGCGCGGTTGACCAGCCCAAACGTCGGCTTGTAGCCCACCACGCCGCAGTACGCCGCAGGCCGGATCACGGACGACGTGGTCTGGGTGCCGAAGGCGATCGGCACCATCCCGTCGGCGACCGCCGCGGCGGAACCCTGGGACGAGCCGCCGGGCGTGTGCTTGAGGTTGTGCGGGTTGCGCGTCTTGCCCGGGTGCCGCGTAGCGAACTCGGTGGTGACCGTTTTGCCGAGGATCACGCCGCCCCGCTCGCGCACCTGCGCCACGCACGCGGCGTCGCATGACGTGCGATTGCCGCGGTAGATGGGCGAGCCGTACTCCGTGGGTAGATCCGCGGTGTCGAATACGTCCTTCACCCCGACCGGTATGCCGTGCAGTCGCGTCCGGCGCGGCTCCTTGTCGCGGGTACGGGCTTGCGACAGCGCGAGCTCGGCGTCGAAAAAGGCCCATGCCTGCACGTCCTTTTCGCGCTGCCCGATGCGCTCCAGGCAGGCCGCAACGAGCGCTTCGGACGTGAGCTTGCCCGCCGCGATGCGCGCAGCGGCGTCGGTGGCTGAAAGCTGGCTGAGCGTGTCCATTGGAGCCCGTCAATCATAGACCACGATGCCTTGATGTTAAAGTTGCGTGCCGGCTTCATCGGCTCGCAGCCGGTTGTCCCGTTTTCGGGCATGATTCGTTGAGGTGAATGGCCATGGCAGTACTGCGCATGCTGGGTGCCGGCGCGGCACAGGAGCGCGGGCGCAAAGGCCGTGCGTTAGCCGGGCGGGAGTGACGAGTGTCGGGTGACCAATGAGGGGGGTGCAGTCGGTCAGCGAGATTCTCGCGGACAAGGTTGCGGCGCTCCGGCCGGACGCGATCCCGGCGACGGTGCGGGAGCGCGCCGAGCAGCTCCTGGTGGACGTCATCGGGCTGTGTGTCGCCGCGCGCGGCACCGATTATGTGCGGGCGGTGGTTTCCGCGTCGGATACGGGGGGCGGCTGCACGGCGATCGGCCACTCGGCGACCTACGATGCCGGGACGGCTGCGCTCGTCAACGGGACTGCCGCCCACGGCGAGGATTTCGACGACACCTTCGAAGGCGGGCCGGTGCACTCGAGCGCCGTCGTCGTCCCGGCGGTGTTGGCAGCCTGCGAGCGCTTCGGCCGCGACGGCCGCGCGGCGCTGGCCGGCATCGTTTCCGGGGTCGAGGCGATATGCCGGCTTTCGATGGTGATTCCCAAGGCAATCCACAAGGCGGGATTCCATCCGACGAGCGTGCTCGGGACGATCGGCGCCGCGCTCGCCGCCTCGAAAGCCATGGGACTGGATCGCAGGCAGACGGTGGACGCGCTCGGCATCGCCGGCAGCATGTCCGGGGGCATTATCGAGTACCTGGCGGAGGGCGCGTGGACGAAGCGCATGCACCCGGGCTGGGCGGCAAAGGCGGGGCTCACGGCCGCACGTCTCGGCCAGACCGGATTTCTCGGCCCGCGCACCGTTCTCGAAGGGGCCCACGGCCTGTTCCACGGCTTCGCGCGCTCGGTCGAGGGCGATTACGGCGTGGTGACGAGCGGTTTCGGCGAGAAGTGGTTCATGGACGGCATTACTTTCAAGCCGTACGCGACCGGGACCATGAACCAGCCGTACGTCGACTGCGCGCTGCGGCTCGCGAAGCGCGGCATCCGCGCCGAGGACGTGACCGAGGTGCTGTGCGAGACGGCCGAGGGCTACGTGCACCGCCTGTGGGAGCCGCTCGCTTCCAAGCACCGGCCGGCGAACGCGTACGCGGCGAAGTTCAGCACGCCGTTCAATATCGCGGTCGCGTTGGTGACGGGCGGGGCCGGATTGGGGGCGTTTACCGAGGAGACGGCGAAGGATGAGCGCATCCTCGCGCTCGCGTCGAGGGTCCGTTACGTGGTGGACCCGAAGAACCCCTACCCGAAGGCGTACACCGGGCATGTCCGCATGACGCTGACGAACGGCCAGGTGGTGGAGGAGCGCCAGCCGCACATCCGCGGCGGTGCGCACGAGCCGCTCACCCGCACGGAGATCGAGGCGAAGTTCCGCGGCAACTGCGAGTACGGCGGCTGGACGAAGGAGAAGGCGGAGCGTGTCTTGAAGGCGCTGCCGAAGCTGTTCAACGGCCCGCTCGACCTGGCTCCGCTGCGCGGATAGGCCCATGCGCGCCACGATGATGAAATTTCCCCTGACGCTCGCTCACATCCTCGAGCGCGCTGGAAAGCTGTTTCCCGGGTCGGAGATCGTCTCGCGGTTGCCCGACAAGTCGCTGCACCGCTATCGCTACGCCGAGTTCCACCGCCGCGCGCGCCTGCTCGCGGCGGCGCTCGCGCGCATGGGCCTGAAGCGCGGGGAGCGCGTGGCGACCCTGATGTGGAACCACTATGCGCACCTGGAAGCCTACTTCGCGATTCCCTGCGCCGGCGGGGTACTGCATACGCTGAATCTCAGGCTGCACCCCGATGACATCGCCTACATCGCGAACCACGCGGGCGACCGGTTCCTGATCGTGGACGACGTGCTGCTGCCGCTCTACGACAAGTTCAGGGCGGCCGCGAAATTTGAAAAGGTCTTCGTCGTTCCGCTGACCGGGGCCGCCGTGCCGTCCGGCTTCGAGGACTACGAAAGGCTGGCCGGCAGGGGCAGGCCCCGGCAAATTCCCAGGCTCCGGGAAGAGGATGCCGCCGGCATGTGCTACACGTCGGGCACGACCGGCCGCCCCAAGGGGGTGGTCTATTCGCACCGGGCGCTGGTGCTGCATTCGCTCGCGTCCGCGCTTCCCGACGTGATGGGGATGGGCAACCACGATACGGTCACACCCGTCGTGCCCATGTTTCACGTCAACGCGTGGGGCATCCCGTTCACCGCGGTGATGGTCGGCGCGAAGCTTGCGTTTCCCGGCCCGCATCTCGATGCCGTGAACCTGCTCGACCTGTATCAATCGGAACAGGTGACGCTCACCGCCGGCGTTCCGACGATCTGGGCCGGTATCCTGCAGGCACTGGAAAACGAGCCTTCACGCTGGCGGCTGAAGCCCGGCATGCGCATGGTGGTGGGCGGCGCCGCGGCACCCGAGGCGATGATCCGCGCCTTCGACCGCCACCACCTGCGGGTGCTGCACGGCTGGGGCATGACCGAGACCACGCCGGTTGCCTCGGTGAACTACGTGAAGCGCGAGCTCGGCGGCCTGGCCGGGGAAGCGCTATACGCGCAGCGCGCGAAGCAGGGCGTGCCGCTGCCGTTCGTGGAGGTTCGCGCCATGACCCCGGACGGCGAGGCGCCGTGGGACGGCAGGACGATGGGCGAGCTGGAAGTGCGCGGGCCCTGGATCGCATCGTCCTACCACGATCTCGACGCCGAGTCGGACAAGTGGAGCGAGGACGGCTGGTTCCGCACCGGCGACATCGTCACGATCGACGTGCACGGCTATATCAAGATCACCGACCGCAGCAAGGATCTCATCAAGTCGGGCGGCGAGTGGATCAGCTCGGTGGACCTGGAGAACGCCCTCGCCGGGCATCCCAAGGTGGCGGAAGCCGCCGTGATCGCGGTGCCGCACCCCAAGTGGGACGAGCGGCCGCTCGCGGTGGTGGTGCTGAAGCCCGGGCAGTCGGCGACGGCGGAGGAGCTGCGCGAGTATCTCGCTCCGAAATTCGCCCGTTACTGGCTGCCGGACGGTTTCGAATTCGTGCCGGAGATACCGCGCACCTCGACCGGCAAGATGCTGAAAGCCAAGTTGCGCGAGCAGTTCAGGAACTACAAGTCCCGTGATGGGTGACGGAGTCGCGTAGTAACAGGGAGACGGCCGGAATGGATCTGGAGATCAAGGGCAGGCTTGCCCTGGTGACGGGCTCGACGCTCGGCATCGGCCGGGCCATCGCGGAAGAGCTGGTCGCAGAAGGCGCCCGTGTCATCGTCAACGGACGGCGCGCGCAGGCGGTCGAGGAAACGGTAACTGCACTCTCGCGTCACGGGCAGGCGCATGGTATCGCGGCGGATTTGGCGACGGCGGAGGGCGCGCGGGAAGTTGCGGAAGGCGCGGCGCGTATCGGCCCGGTTGACATCCTGGTCAACAACGTCGGCTTCTTCGAGGTCAAGAAGTTCACCGATATATCCGACCGCGACTGGCTCGGCATGTTCGAGCTCAACGTGATGAGCGGCGTGCGCCTGGCGCGCGCGCTGTTCCCGGGCATGCTGGCGCGGAACTGGGGCCGCGTGGTGTTCATCGCCAGCGAGCAGGGCGCCAAGCCCAATCCCGACATGCTGCATTACGCGATGTCGAAGACCGCCCAGGTATCTGTCGCCCGCGGGCTCGCCGAGCTGACGAAGGGCACGCGCGTCACCGTGAACAGCGTGCTGGCCGCGCCGACCTGGTCGGAAGGAGTCGAAGCCTTCCTCGAGACCATGGCGCCGGCGGCCGGCAAGACCGCCGCCGCCATGCGGACGGCCTACTTCGACGGCCCCGGCGCCAGCTCGCTGCTCCAGCGCTGGGCGGAACCGCGCGAGATCGCGGCACAGGTCGCGTTTCTTTGCTCGGAGCGCGCTTCGGCCATCAACGGCGCCGCGCAGCGCGTGGATGGCGGCATTGTGAGATCATTGTTCTAGTTGGTGATGGGTGATGGGTGATGGGTGATGGGTGATGAGTGATGAGTGATGAGTGAAAAGAGCCTCCAAATCGACATCGTATCCGACGTGGTCTGACCCTGGTGCTTCATCGGGAAGCGCAAGCTCGCGGACGCCATGAACCGCTACCGCGAGCGGCACCCGGATGGCCCCGAGCCGGCCGTGCGCTGGCTGCCGTATCAGCTGAATCCCGACATGCCCGACAACGGCATGGCGCGGGCCGACTATGTGATGCGCAAGTTCGGCGCGCGCGGCGGCAGCGTGTATTCCCGGGTCGCCCTGGCGGGCAAGCAGGTCGGCATTGATTTCGCTTTCGACAGCATCAAGGTGCAGCCCAACACCGTGGATACCCATCGCCTGATGCGCCTTGCAGAGAAGGCGGGCCGGCAGGACGGGATGGCCGAAGAACTGTTTCGCGCCTATTTCATCGAGGGCGTCAACCTGAACGACAAGGATGCGCTCGCCGACGTCGCCGCGCGCGCGGGGCTGGATCGCGATGCGACACGCGACTACCTGTCCAGCGACGAGGACCGCGCATTGATCGCCCAGGCCGACGTCGATGCGCGCGTTGCAGGCGTCAGCGGCGTCCCGTTCTTCATCTTCAACAACAGGATCGGCGTGTCCGGCGCGCAGGACGCCGCGGTGCTGCTGGATGCGATGGAGCAATCGCTTCAAGCCAGTGACAAGTGATCGTCACTCGTCACGTTCCTTGAGCAATGTCAGAGTCGACCACCTACCACAACGCGCTGCAGATCGGCTCGATGCTGCTCGAGTACCGGCTGGAATCGGTGCTCGGCGTGGGGGGCTTCGGCATGACCTACCTCGCGCGGGACACCAACCTCGAGAAGCACGTCGCGATCAAGGAGTACCTGCCGGCCGAGCTTGCGGTGCGCGCGCTCGACGGCAGCGTGGTCCCGATTACCACCGAGTTCAAGTACAACTATACGTGGGGCCTCGAGCGCTTCATCCTCGAGGCGCGGACGCTCGCCAAGTTCAGTCACCCCCACATCGTCCGGGTGAACCGCTACTTCGAGGCGAACAGCACCGGCTACATGGTAATGGACTACGAGAAGGGCGTATCGCTCAACCAGATGCTGAAGGGCGGCGAGCGGCCGGACGAGACGAAGCTGAAGACGATCCTCATGCCGCTGCTCGACGGCCTGCACGCCGTGCACGCGACGGGATTTCTCCACCGCGACATCAAGCCGTCGAACATTTTCGTGCGCGATGGCGGGAGCCCGGTGCTGATCGATTTCGGCGCCTCCCGGCAGGCCATGGGCGGCGCGACCAAGAGCCTGACTTCGGTGCTGACGCCGGGATACGCCCCGCTCGAGCAGTATACGAGCGACGGCAACCAGGGACCGTGGTCGGACATCTATGCGATGGCGGGCGTGCTCTACCGCGCGTTCGTGAACGACAATCCTCCGGACGCCGTCAGCCGGATCAGGAGCGACGTGGTTCCCGCCAAGCTTGCGGCGTTGCGCGGCCGGGTGAGCGAGCCGATGCTGCGGGCGCTGGAATGGGCGCTCGTGCTCGACGAAAAGCAGCGTCCGCAGAGCGTGCAGGAATGGAAGCAGGCGCTGGAGGGACGCACGGCCGCGCCCGCGTCGGCGCGGATGACCGCGCAGTCTGCGCCCACGCTGCTGGCCGGCGGGGCAGGGGCAGCGGGCAGCCCGCCCACGCCCGCGCAGAGCGGGCCGAGGCCGCTGCCGTCGCAGGAGCCGCGGCGCCCGACCCGTCCGCCGGTCGAGCCGGGCGGATCGGGCTGGCGCTGGGTCGGGATCGGGCTCGTCCTGTTCATCGCCCTGCTGGCTGGAAACGCCTGGTACAAGCAGCGGCAGGCCGAGCGGATCGCCGCCCAGCAGCGCGCCGCGGAGCAAACGGCGCTGCAGCAGCAGGAAGCCGAGCGCCTGCAGGAGGGGCGGCGCGCGGCGGAACGACTCCGGCTGGAGCAACAGGAGGCGCGGGAGCGCGATTCGGGTGTGCGCGACGCGGAGCAGCAAAGGCTTGCCGACGAGCGCGACGCCCGGCTGCGCGAAACGGAAAAGCGCGCCGCGGAAGTCGAGGCGGCGCTCAGGCGGCTGGAAGCGGAACGCGCGCGGGACAAGGCCGCTTTCGGGCCCGGGCCGCCGGCCGACGCCTTTCGGGAACGCCCGCCGCGCGAGCGCGACGAGCGGCCCGGCGGCGAGGGTTTCGATGACCTCAGGCGCAAGACCGAGGCCGATTTCCGCGCCGCGGACGGGAACGGGGACGGTTACCTGACCCGGGAGGAGGCGCAGAGCCGCATGCCGTTCGTCGCCAAGGAGTTCCACCGCGTCGATGCCGATGGCGACGGGCGCGTAGCTCCGCACGAACTCATGCAATTCCGGCAGGGGATGCTCAGGCGCTTCCAGAAAAAATAGACTGGAAGCCGGGCCCCGGCGAAAGGCGGCCGCACGATTGCATCCAGGGTCAGCATGGCTGCGTATAGGGCGATGCGTCCGGCGGCTTTCCTGCGTCATTCCAGGCGCGTGGATAGCGGGCTGATTGTCAATGGCTTTCAGGACTCGGCACGATTATACTGAAGCCCCTGCCGGCGCACGTTCGATTCTTCGCAAGGAGTGAAAAAATGGGACTGCGGCTCAAGTTCAACCTGGTCTTGCTGGTGGTGTTCACGCTCGGGCTCGCCGTCACCGGCTACGTTTCCTACGACCTGTTGCACAGGAATGCGCGCGACGAGGTGCTGCGCAATGCCGGAGTGATGATGGAAGCGGCGCTCTCGATGCGCGGCTACACGGTCAAGCAGATCCGCCCGCTGCTGCCGTACGGTCCCGAAACGTTCCACCCGCAGGGCGTGCCGGCGTACTCGGCGACCGAGATCATGAATTCGCTGCGCGCAAAATACCCGGATTACTTCTACAAGGAGGCGGCGCTGAACCCGACCAACCCGCGCAACAAGGCGGTGGAGTGGGAAACGGACCTCGTCAATGCGTTCCGCACCAGCCCCGACCGCGGCGAGATCAGCGGGGTGCGCGATACGCCGACCGGCCGCTCGCTGTACCTGGCGCGCCCGTTCCAGATCAAGGACAAGGCCTGCCTCGCCTGCCACACCACGGCCGCCGAGGCGCCGCCCGCGATGGTGAAAATCTACGGCCCCAACAACGGGTTCGGCTGGAAGCACAACGAGGTCATCGGCGCGCAGATCGTGTCGGTGCCGATGTCGCTGCCGATCGCGAACGCGAACCGCGCGTTCTACACCTTCATGGCGTCGCTCAGCGCGGTATTCGTGGTGCTGTTCATCATCCTCAACGTCATGATGAGCGCGCTGATCGTGCGGCCGGTCACCCGCATGTCGAAGGCCGCCGACGAGATCAGCACCGGCAACATGGAGATTCCCGAGTTCAGCGAGAAGGGCGGCGACGAAATGGCGCTGCTCGCGAAATCGTTCAACCGCATGCGCCGCAGCCTGGAGAAGGCGATCGAGCTCATCGAGAAGTGACGGGCGACGCGCGACGAGTGACGGGTCATGCCTGAAGCCGCGAACGCGCTGCCGTCGGGCTACACGCTGCACGAGTACCGGATCGACGCGGTGCTCGGCGCCGGCGGTTTCGGCCTGACCTATCTCGCGACCGACGGCAACCTCAACCTCAAGGTCGCGGTCAAGGAATACCTTCCAGGCGACTTCGCATCGCGCGGCGAGGACAGCACGGTGCAGCCCCGGTCGGAGGACACGACCGAATCGTTCCAGTGGGGGCTACGGCGCTTCATGGACGAGGCGAAGACGCTCGCCTCGTTCCGCCATCCCAACATCGTGCGGGTGATGCGCTTCTTCGAGGCGAACCAGACCGGCTACATGGTGATGGAGTTCGTCGAGGGCAAGCCGCTGTCGGAATGGATCGCGACGCGCCGGCCGTTGCCGCAGGGCACGCTGGTCTCGATGGTCGCGCCGCTGCTCGATGGGCTCGAGGTCATCCACAAGGCCGGCTACCTCCACCGCGACATCAAGCCCGCCAACATCTTCATGCGCGACGACGGCTCTCCGGTGCTGATCGATTTCGGGTCGGCGCGCCATCTCACGGGCGGGAACCAGGAGCTGACCGCCGTCGTGTCGCCCGGCTACGCGCCGTTGGAGCAGTATCACGCGCATGGAAAGCAAGGTCCGTGGAGCGACATCTATGCTTTCGGTGGCGTCATGTACTGGATGCTGACCGGCAATAAGCCTGTAGAGGCCGCGGCGCGGGTCCGCCAGGACGTGCTGCCGCCCGCGGTGAAGGCGGGCGACGCGAAGGTTTACACCCGCGACTTTCTGGAGGTTGTGGATTGGGCATTGAAGCCCAACGAGGACGAGCGGCCGCAAAGCATCGCGGAATTCAAGCGCAGGCTCGCGGGCGGCGCGGCTGCCACCTTGGACCGCACCGTTCCGGTATCGGCGGCGGATGCGGCGACGGTGCTCGCCCGGCCCGCGGAAGCCGGCGGCATGAGCGGGCTGACGGGGGTCGTGCTCGATCGCGAGCAGGTGAAGCTCGTGGAGGGCGAGATCGCGCGCCACCTCGGGCCGATCGCCGCGGTAGTGGTGCGGAATGCGGCCAAGAAAGCGCTGTCGATTTCCGCGCTGGCTGAGGCCGTTGCGGGGGAAATCCCCGACGAAAAAGCGCGCGCGGCGTTCATCAGGAAATTCGTCACCGGCGAAACCTCGAGCAAGCCGGTGGGGGACCCGACCCGTAGGGCGCCCGACCTCACGGTGTCGCAGAAATTCACCGCGGATACCTTGCAGAAGGCCGAAGTCGCGCTCGCGCAGTACATCGGCGCCATCGCGAAGGTCGTGGTGAAGCGCTCGGCGGCGAGGGCCCGCGACGAGGCCGAGCTCTACCTGCTGATTGCCGACGAGATCAAGGACCCGGCGGAACGCAAGGCATTCATCCGCAAGGCGGTCTCGGTTTCCGGCAAGCGCTGAGCCGGCGCCGCGGCTGCAGGCTCGCGGCCAGGCTTATTCCAGGTATTGGGCGGTCCACCGGACGAACAGCGCGTACGCCGCGGCCTTCATGGCGTACTTGTCGGCGTAATCCCTGGGGTCCAGCGGGTCGTACACGTAGTAATTGGCGCGGTTGTTGGTCGCGGTCATGATGTGCCGGATCTTGTCCGGCAGCGTGTACGGGGGCTGCCACTCAAAATCATCCTGCGCTTCGTAATGCAGAAATAGCGGCAGAATCGGGACGCCGGTGCGGATGGATACCTCGAAGGCGCCGGACTTGAATTCCTTGAACAGCCGGCGCCCCTTGCAGCCGCCTTCCGGGTAGAGCGCGATGTTCTGCCCCGCGTTGACGGCGTTGACCATGGCATCGATGGCATTGTCCCGTGAGTCAGGGTCGTCACGGTCCACGAACAGCGTGCCGGCCGCCTTGGCGATCCGGCCCGCGATATGCCAGTCCTGCACCTGCAGCTTGGCCAGCGACACGACGTTGAACAGCGCCGGGATCCCGATGTCCTCGAATGCCGAAGGGTGATTGGCGATCAGGATGAATCTCTCGGGCAGGCGCTTGCGGTTCTTCTGATGCAGCCGCAGGTCCACGTCGAGCGCGCGCACGAAAGCCCGGCACCAGACGTGAAACAAGCGGGCCACCGGATGCGTGCCGGGCCACGGCAGCCAGGCAAGGAGGTACACCAGTATCGTGAGCAGGATGAAATCCGCCCAGCCGACGAGTTTTCGAATCAAGCGTAGCAGCAGCGTCATCCGGCTTATCCCCCACTTGTGCAGATCCCGCTGAGCCAGGGCGGCAGCATCATTCTTCTTCCATCCGCAGCCACATCAGAGGGAAATTATTATAGTTCTCTCCCCAGCAGGAAATCACGCACGACCTTGATTTGATCCTCGGCCATGAGCATCGGCGCGTGGCCGATGCCTTCGAATTCGACCAGCGCCGGTTTCGGCCCGCGCTGCGACATCTGCACCGCGGTGTCCTTTTGCAGCAGGTCGGATCGCGCGCCGCGCAGGAGCAGGGTGGGGCACGCAATGGTGTCCCAATACTGCCAAAGATCCACGTCCGCGAGCGGCCCTTTCTGGAACGGGATGCTGATGCCCGGGTCGTAGCACAAACCCCACGAACCGTCCTCGTGCCGCTTCGCGCCGTGCTCGGTGAGGTGCCGCCACTGGGTATCGGTCAGCGGGCCAAACGGCGCGCAAACCATGCGCACCATGGCTTCAAGCTCATCGAAAGTATTGAAACGCGGGTCCTTGCCCACGTAGGCAGCGATGCGCTCGAGCGCGGCCTTGGGGATGACCGTGCCGACGTCGTTCAGCACCATCCTCTCGAGCGGGGACTTGGGGCGGGAGGCGAGCAGCATGCCGATGATGCCCCCCATCGAAGTGCCGACCCAGCAGATGTGCTTCGGCTTGCCACCCGCAGTCACGCGCGCGATCAACGCCGTCATATCGGCACAGTACTGCGGGTAACCATAATCTTCCTTGGCGTAGAGCCAATCGCTATTCCCGCGCCCCGCGAAATCGGGGCAAACCACCCGGAAATCCGGCAGCAGGGCCTGCGCCAGGAAATCGAAGTCACGGCCATTGCGCGTCAATCCGTGCGCGCAGATCACCACGCGCTCTGCTCCGGGGTCGCCCCAGTCGGTGTAATGGATGCGGTGAAAGCCCTTGGAACTGATGCCGAGGATATGGTCGCTGTTCATGTTCCTGCCGGTGCCATTGTCGACCCGCCGGAGTTTATCGCCTCTGCGCGACAGCGTCAGGGCAGGACAGCGCGAGGCATGGACAATCGACGGGTTTCCGGATGGCTTAGAATCCGCCTTTTCGCCAGGGGGTGGCAGTTTGCACAGCGTTTGCGTCTTCTGCGGGTCGAACACCGGCGCGGGCGAGGCCTATTCGGACGCGGCGCGCGCGCTGGCCCGCGCGATCGTGGAACGCGGGCTCAAGCTGGTTTATGGCGGGGGCAGCATCGGGCTCATGGGCGTGCTGGGCGAGGCGGCCCTCGCCGCGGGCGGCCACGTGATCGGTGTCACGCCGCGGCGCCTCCTGGAGCGGGAGGTCGTGCACAAGGGGCTGACCGAGCTGCGGGTGGTCGAAACCATGCACCAGCGCAAGGCATTGATGGCCGAGCTTGCGGACGGCTTCATTGCGCTGCCGGGGGGGCTAGGCACGCTCGACGAGCTGTTCGAGATGCTGACGTGGATCCAGCTCGGGATACACCGCAAGCCGTGCGCCCTGCTCGAGGTGGACGGCTACTACGCCGGGCTCACGGCGTTTCTCGACCACGCGGTCGAGCAGCGCTTCCTGAAGGCGGAGCATCGGGCCATGCTCATCATCGATCGCGATCCGGATGTGCTGCTCGCCCGGCTCGCCTCGGCTCGGCTCCCGAATGTGAGCAAGTGGATCGGCGGCAGTGGTTAACCCGCAGGAACCGGGGTTCCACGCGCTTATGTGGGCATAAGTAATTCCGAGGGCCGCTGCGGAAGAGCGCGCTTAGAATCGCGAGAATGACGTCCCGGACGGGCCTTTTCGCCGCATGAGCACCGCATCGAAAGAAACTGCTTCGCCGCGCACCGAGGCGCGGAACACGACCTGCTACATGTGCGCGTGCCGCTGCGGCATCCGCGTCACGCTCAGGAACGGCGAGGTCCGCTACATCGAGGGCAATCCCGACCATCCGCTCAACAAGGGCGTGATCTGCGCCAAGGGCGCGTCCGGCATCATGAAGCAGTACTCGCCGGCGCGGCTGACGCAACCGCTGAGGCGAAAGCCGGGTGCCGAGCGCGGCGCGTCCGAGTTCGAGGCGATCTCGTGGGACGAGGCGTTCGCCCTGATGGAAGAGCGGCTCGCGAAGATCCGCGCCACCGATCCCAAGCGATTCGCCCTGTTCACGGGCCGCGACCAGATGCAAGCGCTGACGGGGCTGTTCGCGCGCCAGTTCGGCACGCCCAACTATGCCGCCCACGGCGGATTCTGCTCGGTCAACATGGCGGCCGGCATGATCTACACCATCGGCGGCTCGTTCTGGGAATTCGGCGGTCCGGACCTCGAGCGCGCGAAGCTGTTCGTGATGATCGGCACGGCGGAAGACCATCACTCCAACCCGCTCAAGATCGCGATCTCGAAATTCAAGCGCAACGGCGGCCGCTTCATCTCGGTGAACCCGGTGCGCACCGGCTATTCGGCTATCGCGGACGATTGGGTGCCGATCCGGCCCGGCACCGATGGCGCGCTGCTGCTCGCGTTGTGCCACGAGATCATCCATCTCGGGCTCTACGACCGCGAATTCCTGGCGCGCTACACCAACGCCGGCTACCTCATCAACGGCGATGCGGCGTCGGACGATTACGGCATGCCGGTGCTGGACCGGTCGAAGAGCGAGGAGATCCCGGAGTACCCGCGCCACAAGCTGTGGTGGGACCGGCACACGCAGCGGCCCGTAACGTGCCACCTGCCCGATGCTGATCCGCACCTGCTCGGGGAATTCCAGCTGCCCGACGGCATGCCCGTCAAGCCCGCCTTCCAGTTGCTCATGGACCGGGTGAGGGACTACACCCCGGAGTGGGCGGAAGGCATCACCGGCATCCCCGCGCAAACCATACGACGGCTCGCGCACGAGATGGGGGTCACCGCGCGCGACCAGAAAATCGAACTGCCGATCGCGTGGACCGACTCCTGGGGTGTCGAGCACGAAACGGTGACCGGCAACCCGGTGGCGTTTCACGCAATGCGCGGCCTGGCGGCGCATTCGAACGGCTTCCATACCGTGCGGTCGCTGGCGATCCTGATGTCGCTCCTTGGCACCATCGACCGCCCGGGCGGTTTCCGCCACAAGGCACCGTTCCCGCGCGGCATTCCGCCGCTTGCGAAGACGCCGAAAGGCCCCGAGGGCGTGAGGCCCGGAACCCCGCTGGGCGGGCTCGCGCTCGGCTGGCCCGGCACGCCCGACGACCTTTTCGTCGACGGCGAGGGCACGCCGGTGCGCATCGACAAGGCGTTTTCGTGGGAATACCCGCTGGCGGTTCACGGCCTCATGCACAACGTCATCACCAACGCCTGGCGCGGCGATCCCTACCGCATCGACACGTTGATGATCTTCATGGCGAACATGGCGTGGAATTCGACCATGAACACGGTCGAAGTCCGTCGCATGCTGAACGATCGCGAAGCGACCGGTGAGTACAAGATCCCGTTCATCGTCGTCTGCGACGCTTTCCAGTCCGAGATGACCGCGTTCGCGGACCTCGTGCTGCCCGACACGACCTATCTCGAGCGCCACGACGTGATGTCGATCCTCGATCGCCCGATCTCCGAGTTCGACGGCCCGGTCGACGCGGTGCGCGTGCCGGTGGTGCCGCCGCGCGGGGAATGCAAGCCGTTCCAGGAGGTGCTGATCGAGCTTGCGGGCCGGCTCGGGCTGCCGGCATTCGTCAACGCGGACGGCTCGCGCAAGTACCGCGGCTACCCCGACTTCATCGTCAACTACGAGACCGAGCCCGGCTCGGGCATCGGATTTCTGGCCGGCTGGCGCGGCAAGGGTGGCGAGAAGTTCATGCACGGCGAGCCCAACCCGCGCCAGTGGGAAATGTACGCGCAAAACAACTGCGTGTTCCACCACCGGCTGCCACGCTCCTACCAGTACATGCGCAACTGGAACCAGGGCTACCACGAGTGGGCGCAGCGCACCCGCCTGCGCCGCTACGCCGATCCGATCGTCATACAGATCTACTCGGAGGTGCTGCAGAAGTTCCGGCTCGCGGCGCAGGGCAAGGGGCGCTACCGCAAGCGCCCGCCCGCACACCTGCGGCAGCGCATCGAGACCTACTTCGACCCGCTGCCGTTCTATTACACGCCGCTGGAGACGCAGGTTACGGACGGCGTGAAGTACCCGCTGGCGGCGATCACGCAGCGGCCGATGGCGATGTACCACTCGTGGGATTCGCAGAACGCGTGGCTGCGTCAGATCCACGCCCACAACTATCTCTTCCTCAATTCAGAGACTGCGCGCGCTTACAGTGTCGAGGACGGCGGCTGGATCTGGGTCGAGTCGCCCCACGGGCGCGTGCGCTGCCTGTGCCGCACGAGCGAAACGGTGGAGCCGGGCACGGTGTGGACGTGGAACGCCATCGGTAAGGCGCGTGGCGCCTGGCACCTTGCCCCCGACGCGAACGAGTCGCGTCTGGGCTTCCTGCTCAACCACCTGATCGCGGACGAGTTGCCCGCACCGCCCAGCCTTGGCCTGCCGGGGGGCGAGGGGCGCGGCGGGCAGCGGATTTCGAATTCCGATCCGGTGACGGGACAGGCCGGCTGGTACGACCTGCGGGTGCGGATCTACCCGGCAGCGCCGGGCGAGCCGCAGGAGAGCTGGCCGCAGTTCGACACGGTCGGGCCCGTGCCGGGTAGCAGCGCGGCCCGGCGCCTGTGGCAGGCATTCGTCGCCGGCAAGGGGGAATTCAAGTGACTCAGCTCGCACTGGTCATCGATCTCAACGTATGCGTTGGCTGCCACGCGTGCGTCACGAGCTGCAAGGAGTGGAACACCTCCGGGGTGGCCGGATTCCTGTCCGACGACCGTCCCTACGACCGCGACCCCACCGGGACATTCTTCAACCGGGTTCAAACCTTCGAGGTCGGAGAGTATCCGGACGCGCAGACCGTGCATTTCCCGAAGTCCTGCCTGCATTGCGAGGACCCGCCCTGCGTGCCCGTGTGCCCGACCGGGGCAAGCTACAAGCGCGCCGAGGACGGCATCGTGCTGGTCGACTACGACAAGTGCATCGGCTGCAAGTATTGCGCCTGGGCCTGCCCGTACGGGGTGCGCGAAGTCGACGAACACCAGAAGGTCATGAAGAAATGCACGCTGTGCGTGGATCGCATCTACGACCCGGCGCTGCCCGAAGCCGAACGCAAGCCCGCTTGCGTCATGGCATGTCCCACCAGCGCGCGCCTCTACGGGGATATCCACGATCCGGAGTCGGTCGTGTCGAAGGCGATACGCGAACAGGGCGGATATGCGCTGATGCCGGAATGGGGCACCCAGCCGGCGAACCATTACCTGCCACGGCGCAGGACCGAGATGCGCATCCACAAGGATGAACTGGAGCGCGCCGACAACCCCTTGAAGATCGACGGACTGCTGCCGAAACCGGCCCTCAAGGAGCCGGCGCTGGACGACGTGACGTCCTGGTAATGCTGGGCGCGGAACGCGAAATGCGGAATGCAGGAGAGTGAAGGCTTGAGACCATGAATCCCGCCTTCTCCGTCATCTTCCTGACCACCCTGATCGGCGTTGGCCAGGGGCTGTTTCTTGCGCTCTACGCCGCGGAGCTCGGGTCCGCGTTCGAGCTGGTTCCGCCCCAGGATGGCAGGAG
>Ga0209343_10002680_pt1 | contig 22810 bp, 24 predicted proteins | sample RifCSPlowO2_02_FD_184026 | JGI IMG/M metagenome (GOLD analysis project Ga0209343, IMG submission 184026) | Groundwater microbial communities from Rifle, Colorado - Rifle CSP2_plank lowO2_0.2 (SPAdes) (version 2) | ecosystem: Environmental > Aquatic > Deep subsurface > Groundwater | place... | reverse complement strand
ACAGCGCATGACTCGGGGCCAGAGTGATTCCGCTATTTCTTCCCTGTATTGAACTTCCATCAACTACGATCTACCGGCTTACGCTGGCGCACTAGCTGTTCGCGCACATTCCACGCGGGCTAGCGGCCTATTTGGCCATCACCCGTCAGCCACCTCAGCCGCGTCAGCACAACTTGTTCCGTAAATGCTCTATTTACTTGAATTTAACGCATAAACGGAACATACTCTCCGCCCTATGCCACTCGACACCCCAACCCAGCGCGTACTGGACCTGGCCGGTCAGCGGGGCCTGCTGCGCGCCAGCCAGCTGCAAGATCTGGGCATTGCACGCGTGGTGCTCTCACGGCTGACCGCCAGCGGGCAGTTGGAACGCGTGGGGCGCGGTGTGTACCGGTTGCCGGACACACAAGGCACCGAGCATGAAAGCCTGGCCACGGTTGCGGTCAAGGTGCCGCAGGCGGTGTTTTGTTTGCTGACGGCTTTGCAAATTCACGAACTCACCACGCAGCTACCACGCCAGGTGTGGATTGCCATGCCGCAGGGCAGCCACGTACCCAAGATGGACTACCCGCCAGTGAAGATGGTGCAGTTTTCGGGCGAGGCGTATGCCCAGGGCATAGAGGTCGTGCACGCCGACCAGGTGGCGCTGCGGGTGTATGGCGTGGCCAAGACGGTGGCGGACTGCTTCAAGCACCGCAACAAGGTCGGCCTCGACGTGGCCATGGAGGCGCTAAAGGAAGCGCTGGCCGCCAACAAGGCCAGCGCCAATGAGTTGTGGCGCTTTGCCAAGATTTGCCGGGTGGCCAATGTGATGCGGCCCTACCTCGAAGCCCTCGGGCACGGGGGTTGAATGGGGCAGGATCTAGCCGCTTCTGTACGGGCGCGTCTGCTCAACATCGCCAAGGCGGAGCGAACAGATTTCAACGCGGTGCTGGTGCGCTACGCCCTGGAGCGCTTTTTGTACCGGCTGAGCCAGTCCGCCCATGCGGACCGCTTCGTGCTCAAAGGTGCGATGCTGTTCAACCTTTGGTACGCCATGCCGCATCGGCCCACGCGGGATGTCGATTTGTTGGGCTTTGGGCCCAGCGATCTGGCGTCCATCGCACAAGCGTTCCGCGAGATCGTGTCGGTCACGGCGGACGACGGTATGGTTTTTGACGCGGCCAGCGTGAGTGTGGAGGAGATTCGCAAAAGCGCAGGTTATGCGGGTGCCCGTGTGGTGGTGACGGCAGAGTTGGCCCGCGCGCGTTGCAAAACACAGATTGACGTTGGGTTTGGTGATGCGGTGACCCCAGGCCCGCTGGATGCTACCTATCCCGTGCTCATAGCCGACTTTCCGGCACCGCAGTTGCGGACCTACCCGGTCTATACGGTCATCGCGGAAAAGTTGCACGCCATCGTGCTGCTGGGCATGACCAACAGCCGGTTGAAGGACTATCTCGATTTGTCGGTGCTGTTGGACCGCGAGACACTCGACCCAGCCACCTTGGCCACAGCCATTGCGGCCACATTCGCCCGCCGTGGCACCGCCATGCCGACGGAGCAGCCGATTGGTTTGAGCGACGAGTTTGCAAACGATGGGTCACGTCAGGCCTTGTGGGCGGCGTTCCTCAAAAAGAATGCACTGGCAGCGGCCCCGCTGACTCAGGTCGTTGCTGCGCTGCGCGCCACGCTGCAACCCGCACTGATACATGCAAGCACACAACAGATGGAGTGATCCGGCCTGGCGAAGATTTGCTACTTATTTGATAGCTGCTTACGCAATAGCTGCGGGGGCTAGAGGTCAATTTGGCACACGGTCTGCAGCCTATCCCAGCGCGGCTGGAACAGAGAAAGCCATGGCTTCGGCGCGGTGAGCCGTATTTCCCAAAATACGCATCAAAATTTGAGCCGTATTATCTAAAATGCAGCTCATGCCCACCCCAACCACCTCCACCCAACCCCGCTACATCTGGCAGCACCCCGCATGGCCCGCGTTGGCGTTTGATGCTGCGGCATTGGCACCCGACTTGGATCTGGCGCGGCTGGAGCAGGGCAAGTTGCTGGGCTTGCTCAATGCCATTGGCATGGCACAGGCGCAAGAGGTGCGGCGCGAGTTGTGGGTGCAAGAGGCGCTGGCCACGGCCGCCATAGAGGGGGAAAACCTGAACCTGGAGTCGGTGCGGTCTTCGGTCGCGCATCGGCTGGGGCTGGCAGACGCGCCCAGCCATGACCGCCATGTGGACGGTTTGGTGCTGGTGATGCAAGACGCGATGGAAAACCACCAGAGCGCGCTGGACCTGGACCGCCTGTGCCGTTGGCAATCGGCCTTGTTTCCCGGGGGCACGTCCGGCCTGGCGCGCATTGCCGTGGGGCGCCTGCGCGACCATGCGGATGCCATGCAAATCGTCAGCGGGCCGCTGGGCCGTGAAGTGGTGCACTACCAGGCGCCGCCGTCGAACCAGGTGGCGCAAGAATTGGCCCCATTTTTGGCATGGTTTGCATCCACCCGGCCCGCACACAGCACCGCCCCCGTGCTGCACGGCGTGGCCCGCGCGGCGCTGGCGCACCTGTGGTTTGAGTCGATTCATCCCTTTGAAGACGGCAATGGCCGGCTCGGGCGCGCGGTGGTGGACATGGCTTTGGCGCAGGACCTGTACGCGCGCGACCCGGACGCCAGCGGGTCCTTGGTGCGCGTGTTTGGCATGGCGCGCCAGATGCTCAAAACCCGCGCGGCCTACTACGACGGACTCAACATGGCGCAGCGCATCCAACAGCCCGGCCCCCAGGGAGGCGCGATCGACGTGACGCCTTGGGTACGCTGGTTCGTAGAGGCCTTCACACAGGGCTGCATCACGTGCCAGTGCGTGGTGAAGCAGGCGCTAGATAAATCCGCCTTCCGTTTGCAGGCGGCGCAAGGTGGCTTGAATGCGCGGCAACACAAGGTGCTGGAACGCCTGCTGGAAGCCGGAAGCATGGAGCTGGGTGGCGGCTTTTTGGGCGGCATGACCAGCGACAAATACGCCAAGATCACCAGCGCATCCAAAGCCACCGCCACGCGCGACCTGACCGACTTGCTGGCCAAGGGCCTGCTGCGGGTGGAGGGCGTGGGCAAGGCCACGCGCTACGCCGTCAATGTGCCGGGCTGGAGCCAGCCGGTTGTTTAGCGCACGTTGACGGTGGCCACGTTGGCGGGGTCCGCTGCCACATGGCCGACTTGCAGGTGTTTGCGGGGCCGTTCTTTCAGCGCAAACCGGTTCAAGCCTGCCAGGTGGATACGGCCCATGTAGTCGGTCCAGTCGATCTGGCGCGCATCGGCCGAGAACACACGGCGGTCGTGCTCGCACATCTGGGCTTGCAGCGCCTGAAGCTGGGTGTTTTGAAACGTGTAGCTGGGTGTGGTGTAGAAGGAAAACACCACCGCCAGTTCATGGGTCGTGTTGAACGCTTCAAGCATCGCAAAACTGGGCTTCAGGCCCAGCATTTTTCTGGCCACCGATACGGCGCCCAAAACCAGTTTCATGACGCGCATGGTGGCCAGAAAGACGGGCCGGGTGACACAGCGAAAGTCTTTGACCGGCTGGTTGTAGAACAATTTCTCGTAGGCATGCCAGTTGCGCTGGCTGGCAGTCTGGAGAATGTCGATCAAGGCACCAATTTTGACGGGATTGGATGCGCCGCTGCAGCATTGGTAAATGCGCGTGTGCCCGGGGCTGGCCAGCGCTTGTGCCATGGACAGGATGATGCTGTTGGCCACCAGGTCGGCGGGAATCACGTCGACGATTTCATCGGGCTTGGCTGGAAAGAACTGGGTTTTTCCGCGCGCATAGGCCAGGATGAGCGCATCGGCCACTTTGACGCCTTCAATCCAGCCGGGTTTGGGTTCACACAAGGTGCTTTCGATGATGGCAGGGCGCAAGATGGTCAGGCTTTTGCCGCGCAACTCGCGGCAGGCAATTTGCTCGCCAATCCACTTGGTGAAGGTGTAGGTGTCGTTCCAGCCGTAGTGGTTGGCTTCCCGTATGCCCAGCTCGGTCAGGGCCTGGGGCCACTCGGCTGGCGTGGCGCACTGGCGTTTCACCAGTTCAATTTTGCGTTGCAGCTCTGCGATCAGCGCGCGCACCTCGTAATAGCCATCCGCATGGCGCGCCATCTGCTGGCCGGTCGGCTCCACCACCTGCTCTTGCATGGCGCCCCGGTTGTAGCCATTGACGTAGCAGGTGGACACATGCACCAGGGGAATATGCCCGGCCTGCCGGGTGAGTTCCGTCAAGGTCAGCAGGGACAGGGCATTGATCTCCAGCGCCTGGTCGAGTGCCTCCCGGAAATTGACGCTGGCGGCGCAATTGACCACGATGTCAACGCTGTCGGCCAGCTGGGCAAAGGCCTGCGGTGCCAGGCCGAACAGGGGTTCGGTCACTTCGCCGGTGACAAAGATGAATTTATCGCGGATGACGTTGGTCAGATAGTCCGGCTGCTCTTCGCGCAGCCGGTCAAAGACCGAGGACGACAGGATTTCGCGCTCAAACCGCTCTGCCGCCGTGGTGCAGGCTTTGCTGGCGCGTATGACCAGCACAAAGCGCTTGATGTCGGGCACATCCCTGACCAGTTTTTCCAGCAGCACTTTGGCCAGAAACCCGGTTGTGCCGGTGATCAGCACCCGTTTTCCCGCAAGCTGGCGGCTGACGCTTAACAAATCGGGAGCGGTATTCATATCAGTGCATTTCCTTGAAAGTTCGCGCGGGTAGCGCACCGTGCAGACCCTGCGTGGCTTCGGGATGGAGCGCACAGCCATCCACCGACCGCATCCGGGTGTCCTGGTCGAGCCGCGCAAAGGCGGCATAGGTCAATGCCATCAGGCGCTCGGGAAACTGCACCAGATCGGTATCCACCGACAGCGCCAGCTGAATCTGGCCGGCGTAGGAGATGAAGGCAAAACCGACCCCCATCATCCCCGCTTGCGGCACCCAGCAGATCAGGTCCGTCATCTTGGAGCCCGCCAGATAACGCGGGCGCGCCGGGCCCTCGATGTTGGTCAGGACCACGGAGCCTTTGGAGGTGAACAGATTGAGCGCAAAGTGCTGCAGCCGGCGGGGCAGGGAACCGGCAATCGACAGGAAGGCCATGGTGGCCTGTGGCTGGTGCGAGCGCTTGATGGCGTTCATGCGCTGGCTGGCCTCGACCAAGCGCTGGCGTGCACCGCACACATTGGTCGGCAGATCGAGTGCCACCAGGCCAAACTCGTTGCCCAGCTGAAAAGCGTTGGTCTTTTCGCGCAGGTTAAAGGTGACCGCAGCCCGTATCGGGCGAGCGTCGATGGACTCGCCCAACTCACCCAGGTACTGGCGCAGCGCGCCCGACACGGCGGCGACCCAGATGTCGTTGAGCGTGACGCCCATGCGTTTGGAGATCATGCGCACGCGTTCCAATTCCAACGGGGGCAGCCAGACCAGTTGCTTGGCACCGGTCAAGCGTTGCTTGAGCCGTGTGCGCGCATCCGGCCACAGCAGGGACAGGCGCGTCACATGCGCGGCAATTTTGACCCAGGAGACGAACTGCGCCAAACGCGAACAAACGGTCTGCGGTGTGACGCGTGCGCGGTGCGGGTGTTCCGCCACGGCGGGCACCTTGCCATGGTTATCGTTGTCGTCGGTCAGGTGGTTGAGGACATGGATCAGGCCCAGGCCATCGGTAATGCAGTGGTGCACGCGAAACACAATGGCGTAGCCCGTGCCGGCCTGATCAATGACGCTCATGTGCCATAGCGGCCGGTCTGGTACGAGCGGCAGGTGCGCCATCTCGGTCAAGCGCTGGCGCAGTTCGCTGTCGTTGACGTGGGCGCCCAGGGTCTCCAGCTGGATATGGGAGAGGATGTCGAATTGGGTGTCTTCGATCCAACGCGGTTGGCCCCAGCGGGTCACCACTTTTTGGGTGAAGCGTGGGTAGTTGGGCAGGCGGTGCGCAATGGTCGACACCAGCCTGCCCACGTCGAGCGGACCCTCGAACAGCAGAATGCTGTTGATGACCATCAGATTTTTGTCGGTATCCATCCGGTGCCAAGCAAAATCCCGGTGCGTCATTTTCGACTCTGCGGGTGGTGGCGGGGTCGTGTCAGATGCCACAAATTCGAGTGTTGTCATGTGTTGCCTCATGGTGCTGCGTCTGCTTGGCGTAGGCTGAGCCCCCATACACGCGCTGTTCGTTGCCCAACCGCAGGGCAACGTCTGCCTTGTTGTCAGTTCGCAGTCAGTGTCTTCTGTATGGAAGTTTTCGTCACTGGCCGTGCAGGCCAAAGTATTGGTTTGGCGTGCCAAAACCGGGCACCCCTGGGATAACCCCAGGGGATCCGGCCGCATGCCGGATACGCCCCACCGGCACCAGGGCTGGGCTACGCGAATGGCGCCTGACCGTTGCCAAAACTCCAGTTTTCTCGCGCCGACTCCACAAGGTTGATGATCACGTCGCTGCTCTTGAAGTGCGTTTCACGCGCAATGCCCGACGCAATCTCCAGAAACAGGGCCTTTTTCAGTTCCACGGCACGCGGCGCCAGTGTGATCTGCACAAAGACCACCTGATCGGAATGCACGATGCCGAGAAACTCTGCGCTGCAGATCAGTTCGTCCGCGCTGCGGCGGGCGATGGTTTGAAACCGGTCCGCCACCGGTATGCCGAGTGCCGAGACCAGCGCGTGGTGCACGGCGTCGGCAACGGTGCGCATGGTTTGGGGTGCGGTCTGGGCGGGGAGGTCTAGTCGTACGAGAGGCATGGGGTGGTTTCCTTGGGTGCGTGTTGTGCATTGGCGGTCGATTGCTGTACCAGTTCAATGCGGTAGCCATCGGGGTCTTCAATGAATGCAATGTGTTCTGCCTCGTTGCGGTCGGGCGAGCTGGCCGACATGGGGCCAGCCGGTCGCACCACCGGTACACCGGCAGCCTGCAAACTCGCACAGCTCTGCGCCACATTGACAACGGCCAGCGCAATGTGCCCGTAGGCAGTGCCGCGCTGGTAGGCCGAGTCATCCCAGTTATGGGTCAGTTCGATGCAGGCGTCGGTGCGCTCATCTCCATAGCCCAAAAACGCCAGGGTGAAGCGGCCCGCCGGATAGCGCTCCTGCCGATGCAGGCGCATGCCCAGCTTTTCAATATAGAACTGCAATGAGCGCTGCAGGTCACCCACACGCAGCATGGTGTGCAGCAGTCGGGTGGGCCGGGCACTTGGCGTGGCGTTGTCAATGGGCATGGTTAGCCCTTTGCGGCAGCTTCTCCAAGCTCCGCGTTGGTGTAGGCCTTGCCGCCAATGCCCCACATGCCGTCCACCGCGTATTTGAGATTGACCCAGATGTTTGCGCGCGGCTGCTTGCCGTCGCAGGCTTCAAAGAGGATGTCGGTGGCCTGGGCGACATAGGCTTGCTGGATTTCGCGGGTGGGGAACGCGAATGACGGCGTCAGCCACTCCACGATGGCGACTTGCGCGGGATTCATGCCCGCGTAGGTACTGCCTGCGGGGAGTTCCGAGATGTGCCCAATGACATTGGGCGTGAAGAATTGGTTTCCGGCGAGGCCATGCAGTTGGAGGAATGCTTCGGACAGCCGCGCGATGGTGGCTTGGTGGCGGCTTTTGGGCAGTACACCTTCGGTGATGATGAGGGTCAAGGGCATGTTTACTCCTGGGATTCGGGTGATGTGTGCGGAAAATGCCGCACACCCAGACTGTGCCGATGCGTACGTTTTTTGGAAACCGCTTGTGGAACACAGCGCTTGTGCAGAAAATGCACAGCCATGAAAGACCTCAACCTGGATGACTTCGCCTTGTTTGCGCAAATTGCCGCCGCGCACTCGTTTTCAACGGTCGCGCGGGAGCGCAATGTGGACGCGAGCCGCATCTCGCGCGGCATGGCGCGCATTGAAGCGGCCTGCGGCCTGCGCTTGGCCCACCGGACCACGCACAGCCTGTCTCTGACCGAAGAAGGGGAGGTTTTCTTGGAGCATGCGCGGCGCATTCTGGACGAATATGCGCAGCTGCGTGATGGTTTTGGCGGACGTTCACAGCAAATTGTCGGGACGGTGCGCATCAGCGTCAGTCAGCTGCTGGCGGAGTATGTGTTGATCCCCAAGCTGCACCTGCTCGGCACACAGCACCCGGGGCTCACGGTGGAGCTTCAGGTGGAAGACCGGGTGGTTGACATGGCCGACGAGTCCATTGATATTGCAATCCGGGCCGGCGTGGAACCGGCGCAGGCCTCGGTGGCCCGATTGCTGGGACACCATGGCCGTGCGCTGTATGCATCACCGGCGTATTTGCGCCGACACGGAACGCCCAAATGTGTGGAAGATTTGTCTACGCACAGGCTGATTTCCAACGCATCCACCCGGACGCACAACCAGTGGAATTTTCATGTGAACGGCGCGTCCACCCTGCTGAATATCCGGGGCCATGTGCAAGTCAACAGCAGCGCGTCTGTCGTTGCCCTGGCCCTGGCGGGCGCGGGCATCGCGCGCATCAACGATGTGCTTGGGCAGTCTTTGGTTGCGCAGGGCAAGCTCAAGTCCGTTTTACCCAAGGTGGTTGAACCCGGCAGCAATTCCATTCATGCGGTGATATTGAGCACCCGGCACCGGGCGCCCAAGTTGCTGGCCACCATGGACTTTTTGCAAACCTGTTTTGGCTTGTTTACCAAACATCCGACGGTGTAGCGATGGTGAAAGGAGCACGGCTTACACTGAAAGCCAATCCCCCCAGAAAACCCACATGTCCATCACCCTCCAACACAAACCCGGCAGCGCATTGGCCCAAACCATCCATATCCGCCAGCACCAGCTCGACGCCGATGTGTCGCTCGCCGAGGGCGGTGCGGACGAGGGACCCAGCCCGCACGATTTGTACGACGCAGCGGTGGGCGCCTGCAAGGCCTTGACCGTGCTGTGGTTTGCCAAGAAAAAAGGCATTGCGGTGGAAGACATTCACACCGAAGTGCACAGCGACAACAGCCAGGAGCGTGCGGGGGTCTACCGCATTCAGAGCAAGCTGGTGATCAGCGGGACCTTCAGCGATGCCGAGTTTGCGCAGCTGGTAGCGGTGGCCGGGAAGTGCCCGGTGCACAAGCTGATGACCAGCGTGACGACCGAAATCACCACCCAGGTGGAGCGCGCCGCATGAGCACGCTGCAGTCAAGTCCCCCGCAGTTGCTGGCGGCCCATGCCCATGATCTGGGCGGCGGTTTTGTGGTGCGCCGTCTGTTGCCCGCAGCGCAACGCCAGGCGGTGGGGCCGTTTCTCTTTTTCGACCACTTCGGCCCGGTCACCATCACCCCCGCCGACAACCACGATGTGCGGCCCCACCCCCACATCGGGCTGGCCACGGTGACCTATTTGTTCGAGGGCGTGATCCTGCACCGCGACAACCTGGGCTACACCCAACGCATCGAACCCGGCGCCATCAACTGGATGACGGCGGGCAGCGGCATCGTGCACTCCGAGCGCAAGCCCGAGGCCGAACGCGACCGCACCTACGTCAACCACGGCCTGCAGTTGTGGCTGGCGCTGCCCGAGGCGGCACAGGAGCTGCCTGCCACCTTCACCCACACCCCGGCCGACGCCATTCCCGAAGTGCGCGACGGCGATGCCCAGGTGCGGGTGCTGGTGGGGCAGGCGCTGGGCGCCCAGTCGCCGGTGCTTACCCTGTCGCCCACGCTGTACCTGGATGTGCAACTGCCTGGCGCAGGCCAGTGGACCCTGCCCATGCTGGCCGAAGAGCAAGCGGTGTATGTCGTGCAAGGGGATGTGCAACTCGACGGGCAGCCCCTGGCTCCCCACACCCTGGTAGTGCTGACCGGCACCACCGTGCTGACGGCGGGGCCAGAAGGCGCACGCCTGGTGGTGATTGGCGGCCAGCCCCTGGGGCGGCGGCTGATTTGGTGGAATTTTGTGTCCACCCGCAAGGAACGCATTGCGCAGGCGTCCCAGGCTTGGGAGGCCGGCGATGCCAGCCAGGGCATGGGGCAGGTGCCTGGTGAAACCGAACGCATTGCCCTGCCAGAGCGTGCCCCCCTGCCAACCCAAGGAGTTTGAGTGCAATCAGCAAGTGACAGTTTGTTCGACGAGGCCTACTACAAGCGCTTCTATTTCGACAAGAAAACCAGTGTGGTGGACCGCGACCATATGGACCGCTTAGGCGCCTTTGTGTGCAGCTACCTGCAGTACATCCGGGTGCCGGTGCTGCGGGTGCTGGACATGGGCTGCGGCATCGGGCTGTGGCGCGATGTGGTCGCCACGCACTACCCGCAGGCCAGCTACCACGGCGTCGAGTACAGCGAGTACCTGTGCGGGCGCTTCGGCTGGGAGCGCGGCTCGGTGCTGGACTACCGGGCCCAGGCCCCGTTTGACCTGGTGATCTGCCAGGGCGTGCTGCCCTACCTGAACCCTGCGGACGCCAAGCGCGCCATGCACAACCTGGCGCGCCTGTGCACCGGCGCGCTGTATGTGGAAGCGGTGGCCCGCGAGGACTGGGAGCGCGACATCGTGGACGAGACGCTGACCGATCCGCGCCTGTTCAAGCACCCGGCCGCCTTGTACCGGCGTGGCCTGGCCGAGGGCTTTACCGAACTGGGCGGAGGCCTGTGGCTAAGCCGACGGGCCGAGGTGCCGGTGTTTGCACTGGAGTGCGTGGACAGCCGCAGCTAACAGCCCCAATGCCACACATCGCCAACCCCCACGCCGTCTCCCGCCTGCGCGCCGCACGCCTGGCCCGCAGCGTCAAACCCTTTTTGGCCCGGGGCGGTCCACGCGGCGAGCGCTGCGCGGGCTGCCGCCTGGTGCCCAGCCACTGCCTGTGCGCCTTGCGCCCGCCCGTGCCCACCTGCGCGGGCGTGTGCCTGCTGATGGCCGATATTGAACCGCTCAAGCCCAGCAACACGGGCTGGCTGATTGCCGATGTGGTGGCCGATACCTTTGCCTTTGGCTGGGCGCGCACCGAGGTGGACCCTGCGCTGCTGGCGCTGCTGGCCGATCCGCAGTGGCAAGCGTATGTGGTGTTTCCTGGCGAATTTGTGGCACCCGAGCGGGTAGTCACCGCGCTGCTGCCCAATGCCGCCGCCCAAGGCAAGCGCCCGCTGTTCGTGCTGCTGGACGCCACCTGGCCCGAGGCGCGCAAGATGTTCCGCAAAAGCCCCTACCTGAATACGCTGCCGGTGCTGAGCCTGCAGCCCGAACAGATATCGCGCTACAAGTTGCGCCGCTCCCGCCGCGACGACCACTTTTGCACCTCCGAGGTGGGCGCCCTGTGTCTGGAACTGGCAGGTGAACCGGTGGCGGCCCAAACGCTGGAGAGCTACCTGGACGTGTTCACCCACCACTACCTGCAAGCCAAGCACCAGTTGCCAGCAGACCTGGCGAGTGCGGCACACCAGCGCCTGCAGGCCTTGCGCTTGGTAGGTTAGCCCAGCCCAGGGGGGCCGTTGCGCGCGCTTACGCGGGTGCGTAGTCGGTATAGCCTTTGGCGCCGGGCGTAAAGAAGGTGCCCATGTCGGGCGCGGCCAGGGCCAGGCCCTCCTTAAAGCGCTGCACCAGATCCGGGTTGGCCAGGAAGGCGCGGCCCAGACCGATCAAATCCACCAGGCCATCACTCACCGCCTGCTGGCCCGAGGCCTGGTCAAAACTGCCACCGATGAAGAAGGTGCGCGGCCAGGCCTTGCGCAGCGCCTGCTTGAAGGCAGCAGGCACGGCCGGTGCGCCCATGGCGGCATGGTCGGCCACATGCACATAGGCCAGACCCGCGTCGGCCAGCAAAGGCAGCAGCTTGAAGTAGGTTTCCTGGACTTCCGGGTACTCGACCATGCCGGAGTTGGTGCCATAGGGCGACAGGCGAATGCCGAGCTTGTCGCCGCCAATGGCGGCCGCGGTCTCGCGCACCACTTCGGCCACAAAGCGGATGCGGTTTTCGACGCTGCCACCCCAGCCATCGGTGCGATGGTTGGTCGTGGGGCTCAGGAATTGCTCCAGCAGGTAGCCGTTGGCGGCGTGTAATTCGACACCGTCAAAACCGGCGGCGATGGCGTTTTGGGCGGCCTGCACAAACTCGGCCTTGGCCTGCGCGATGTCCGCCTCTGTCATTTCTTGCGGCACCGGGTAGTCCTGCATGCCCTGGGAGTCGGTGTACATCTGCCCGGCCAGCGCCAGGGCGCTGGGGGCCAAAATTTTGGCGTCCGCTGCCATATTGGCCGCATGGCTGACGCGGCCGGTGTGCATCAGTTGCGCAAAGATTTTGCCGCCCTTGGCATGCACGGCGTTCACGATCGGCTTCCAGGCTTGCACCTGGGCGTCGCTCCACAGGCCGGGAATGCGGGCATAGCCCTTGCCATTCGCCGAGGGCGCAATGCCTTCGGACACGATCAAGCCGGCGGTGGCGCGTTGGCCGTAGTACTCGGCCATGGGGTCTTGGGGCGTGCCGGTCGCGTCAGCGCGGCAACGGGTCATGGGGTTCATGACCAGGCGGTTGGCAAGCTGGATGCTGCCCATGGTGTAGGGTTGGAAGAGGGTGTTGTGGGTCGTGTTGGTCAAGGGGGGCTCCAGTTTTTTTGGGGGGTACACAGGTTTCTCCTGGTGCGGTGAATCCGTGCGATGTTGTTAGAGTAAGGGCGCGGGCATTACTTGTGTAGATGTCACAATTGACATTCACTATGCCAATTTCATTAGGAATACCATGCTGGACCTGAACCAAATGGCGCTGTTTGTGCAAGTGGTGCAGGCCGGCAGCTTCGCCGAGGCGGCGCGCAGACTGGCCATGCCGCCCACCACGCTGAGCCGCCAGGTGGCGCAACTGGAAGACGCGCTACAGGCCCGGCTGCTGCAGCGCAGCACACGCAAGCTGACGCTGACCGACGCGGGCCGCGCGCTGTTTGACCAGTGCGCCGGGCAGATTGCGGCGCTCCACAATGCCGCCAGCCAATTGGCCGGAGACAGCCAGACGCCCCAAGGCAGCATCCGCGTGGCGGCATCGGCCGGGCTTTTTGATTTTTTCCCCATGGAATGGGTCACCGAATTTTTGACCCGCTACCCCCGCGTGCAACTGGAGTTTGTGCTGAGCGACGCCATGGCCGACTTCATTGGCGAGGGCATTGACGTGGCGTTTCGCGGCAGCGCGGAGTTGCCCGACTCCAGCCTGGTGGCGCGCAAGGTGGCCAGCGGCCACTTTGCCCTGGCCGCCAGCCCGGCCTACCTGGCCGCGCGCGGCACACCGCGCACGGTGCAAGACCTGGCGGCGCACGACTGCATCCGCGCCGTAGGTCAGAGTGGGCCGACCACCTGGCGCCTGAACGGGCCGGACGGCCCCACACAGACGGCGGTGAGCGGGCGCTTCAGCGCCAACGCCGGGCCGGCACAAAAGAAAGCGGCCATAGGCGGCCTGGGTATTTGCCTGTTGCCCATTGGGTCGCTGCGCGCAAGTTTTCAATCAGGCGAACTGGTGGAAGTGCTGCCGGGCGTGGCCAGCGGCGTGGGCAACCTGTACGTGGTCTACCCCAGCCGCCGCCATGTGCCGCGCGCGGTGACCGCGTTTGTGGAGATGACGGTGCAAAGGCTGGCGGCCTTGATCGAACCGCCCCCCGCCTTGCCACGCCGCAAGTCCGCGCAATTGCTATCAAAATGATAGCCCTCAGCACAAACCCTCCATGCGAATGGTCTTCGCAAAACCCATCACGGTGGGCCACTGCTCCAGCTCCGCAATCGCGCCGCGCAGGACGCGCTCCTGGGTTGGTTCGGTCAGCAGCACCACGGCGTTGAGTTCCGGGTCGCTGGGGTGCTCCAACACGTCCAGTTGCTGCACCCCCACTTTGGCGTCTGCAAAACAGGCCATGAGTTTCGGCAGGGTCCGCGACAGCTTGGCGATATCCAAGCGCAGGTAGTAGACCGTCTCCACGTCCTCCACCGCAAGCACCGGCAGTTCGGCGATGGCACCGGGCTGAAACGCCAGGGAAGGCACGCGGTGCCGGTGCGCCAGGTCCGAGACGCGGCACAGGTCCACCAGGTCGGCAATCACCGCCGAGGCGGTTTGTTCGGAGCCGGCGCCCGCGCCGTAGTACATCGTCACACCCGCAGCATCGCTCTTCACCATCACGGCGTTCATGGGGCCGTTGACGTGCGCCAACAGGTGATCAGCCGCAATCAGTGTGGGGTGCACGCGCAGCTCCAGCCCCTGCGCATTGCGCTTGGCAATGCCCAGCAGCTTGACGCAGTAACCCAGGCGCTCGGCAAAAGCGATGTCGGCCGAGTCCAACTGCGTGATGCCCTCCACATGCACCTTGTCGAACTGCACGGGCACGCCAAACGCGTTGGACGCCAAGAGCGTGAGCTTGTGCGCGGCGTCGATGCCTTCCACATCAAACGCGGGGTCGGCCTCGGCATACCCCAGGCGCTGGGCGTCGGCCAGCGCGTCGGCAAAACTCACGCCCTTGGCTTTCATTTCCGAGAGGATGTAGTTGGTGGTGCCGTTGATGATGCCGGCGATCCATTCGATGCGGTTGGCCGTCAGGCCTTCGCGCAGCGCCTTGATGATGGGGATGCTGACGGCCACCGCGCCCTCGTAGGCCACCACCACACCCTGCGCCTGGGCGGCGGCAAAAATCTCGCTGCCATGCACGGCCAGCAAAGCCTTGTTGGCGGTGACCACATGTTTGCCGTTGGCAATGGCTTGCAGCACCAGTTCCCGCGCCAGGGTGGTGCCACCAATCACTTCCACCACCACGTCTGTATCGGGATGGTTGACCACCAGAAACGGATCGTCCACCAGCACCACCTCCGGCCCCAACAGGCGGGCGGCGCGTGCCAGGTTGCGCACGGCGACCATGGCAATCTCGATGCGCCGGCCGGTGCGGGCCGCAATCACCTCGGCGTTGCGCTGCAGCACGGTGTAGGTGCCCGCACCCACGGTGCCCAGGCCGAGCAGGCCCACGCGCAGCGGTGCCATGGCGTGTATGGACGCAACACTGGAATGGTTGCCCAGAGCAAAAGACCCCCCACGGTTGCCCACTTCGTGTGGCTCCCTGCCCCCCGAGGGGGCGCGTTTCACCTTGGGGCGGCCCGGCGGTGAAACACTGGCTTGATGATCTTGGTACATAAAACTCTCCTACGAACAGTTGCTAACCCAGCTGCCTGTGCTGGGTTTGTTCTGAGAGAGATACACCAGTAGGCAGCCGGAACGGCCACCTGAACGACGCTCAGGCGGCCGTGTTCATAATGGTGGTAATCATGTGTGCGCCCATCGCCCGCGCAATGGCGGGCACCCCAACATGCACCACTTGCATGGTGTTGATGGGGTTAGGCATGGAGCGGCACAACATGTGGGCAAGCATAGCACGCGCGGGTTTATGTGGGCGTTAGCGACTGACGGCTATGTGGCAGCGCGGTTCGCTAACCGCCAGCAGTTGTTCGTGAACTTCGCGTCAGGTGTCCATACCGGACAGCCATGGTGGGAGGAAGCAGTCATTCACCTTGGTGTATGGTAATCAGTAAGTAGACCTTCGTAGTCGCAGTGCAATTTCTGCCGACTGTGTGGCTCTTGTGCAGCGTTTGTCGCCATTTTATTTTGGGTCACGATTGGACCTGGCGGCAATTCAGTTATAAATCAACCACTTATAAGTACTGGGAGTGAAATCATGGTCCAAGACGACTTTGTTGATAAGACAGGTTTCGCTGAGATAACACGTTAGACCCCCTTCAGGAGACATTGTGGACCTTGCACTATTAGAAGAAAAACTCTCCAGCTATGGGGCTGACGGTTACTACTTGTTTGAATCATTCATCATAAAAATTCTTCAGGCCGAAGCCATAAGCGAAGGACGAAATCTTATATACCACTCTGGCAACAATATCGCAGCATATGACGCGATTGCACCAGATGGGTTTGCAGACCTTCCTGGCCCGGTTGCAATCGAAATTGTTCGATCTTTAAATCCAAACAGAATAATTAAGGAGTTGCAGCGCCACTCAAGCCTTTCACGGGATGGGGCGTCATCTTTGCTTCTTATTTCAATTGGAAGCTATCCAACCAATGCTAAAGAATTTATAGAAAAACGTTTCCCCAGTGCCAAAAACATCATACTTTGGGGGCAAAATGAAATCCAAGAGCTAATAAATAAGCACCCGCAGGTATCAGCAGAAGTCGCCGACAACCTCTTCTCCAATCGCTTTAGAATTGCGCTAGAAGGAAAGGATGAGGACTGGAAAGAGCAGCGAAAGGTTGTTATTGCAGCCATTCGGGAAAATTATATGTCCGGCCGCTTCTCAATGTTGCTTGGGGCCGGCGTATCAAGCAGCGCTGGGCTTCCAGACTGGGATACATTGCTGAATTCCCTTTTTGTATCCATGCTTACCGAAGACGGTGTGGGAGGGAAGAATGCAGACCCAGATCAAATATCCAGCATCGTCAAACGCTTGCGCCAAATTGACGGCCCCTCCGCATTAATGCTGGCTAGGTATATAAGAAAAGGAATCGCCGCTGACTCTCAATCTGAACAGGGAAAATTCATCAAGGCGGTGACGGAGCAGCTTTATGGGTTGCGAAACAAGAAACACTCGATCAGCTCGCCTTTAATAAAATCCATAGCCAACCTTTGCGCCCCAACCAGAACAGGAGCAAAAGTAAAGGCCGTCCTGACGTACAACTTTGACGACTTGCTTGAGCGAGAAATTAAAGCCCGAGGACTCTCGTACAGAAGCATATTTGAAGAGGTTGATCTCGCATCCTCTGAAGAACTGCCCATCTATCACGTTCACGGCTTTCTCCCAGAGAACAGGGACGAATATCAAAACATTAATAAGGCAACACTCGTTTTTTCAGAGGAAGGCTATCATCACATATATCGAGAAGCCTATCACTGGTCAAATCTGATTCAGCTCAACAGTCTAAAAGAAACAAGCTGCCTTATGGTTGGCCTTTCACTAACCGACCCAAATCTGAGGCGACTGCTGGAAATATCTGCAAAATCCATCGACAAATCAAAGCACTTCGCCTTTATGAAGAGAATAACCTACAAAAACTTCTCTACGGAGGGGGAAAAATCCGTAGTCAGAGCTCCATCAGGCGTAGTGAAGAGGTTTCTCGACAGGCACCACAAACTCAATGAGGGCGTTCTGCGTGAATTAGGCGTAAATGTCATATGGTATGAGCAATATGACGAAATACCAACCTTACTTCAAAGCATTTCAAAAGGGGTCTAACCTTACTCGCTAGACCTATTTAAGGCATGTGGTATGCCATTATTGCCATACTTACAATTCTGCCTGAATCCTCATTCATTTTGAATTCGTAATTCTGCCAAGTTTCATCACTCTCGGACACTAGGCGTGAGAAATTCGGATGCTCTGATGTGTGTTCTTTTATTTTACTAATTACCGATCCAAAATCCATGTTCGAGACGAATAATATAATTGCTGTTTTGGTGTCGCGCCATGAAAGATAGCTCAACAATTGAGATATTGTTGAAAGGTACACTTCCTTGCCACGCCAGAATTTGCATTCGCCAATGAATTCGTTGCCGCCGGCTCCTCTAACAAGAATATCCGTTTTACCTCTTTTGTTGAACGTCTCGCCCGTTACCGATCCGTGAATGGCCGCTCCGAGTGTGACTAAAATCTGATCCCGTAGAGACTCTTCGTCTTTTCCGATGTAAGCGCCAGGAAGTCGCTCAAACATCTTTCCTATACTGTGTACGCACTCCAATATTTTAGAATATTCCGTTGTGTGAATCGTGTTGTTTTGAACTCCTCCTTCCCACTTATAAAGGTCGGTTTGTTTCAGTGCTTCAATAGTTTGTTTTATTGGAGCAAGAAGTTCAATTTGATCATCAAACAGTGAAATCATTTGCCTTATTGCCCATGGCGGGTGGGGTAGTTCAGCCACTTTGTACTTGGCAAGGCTTGAAACCTCTTTTAGTATTTCCGTTTGATCGAGCCAACCACCATTAAAGGAGTCCGCAAAAGACTTCAGGGTCGGGAAAATGCCAGCGTGATTGAACTCAATCAGTCGAGAAGCCATAAATCCTGCCAAATTTCGTCCGTCGGCATAAATTTCCTCAAGAGGCCCTTTTTGCTCCCACGGAAGTTCGTATACCTTCTTGAAATCTTCGTTGTTCTTCAGGTGCGGCCATCGCTTCATGTTGTAGTCGTTGAATACTTTTGCGTATTCCAAAAGACGACTCAGAAGAGGCGCTGCTATTTGTAGGTCGGATCGAATGAGCATTCTGTATGTTATGTGGGTGAGTCTACCGTTTGAATTCATCGGCGCTACGCGGTTTTATCGCGCAGCCTCCGGTGGGCGTGATGGGTTGAGTCTAGGCACCGGCTGCGAGCTCACTGAAAACTGCTGATGCAATGGAATGAACATCCTTCAGCGTATTACTCTTTTGGTTGTTGGAAGCGGAGGAAAACCTCGAAATTGCCAGAGGGAAAATTCCGTCTGTAATTGAGCTTGGGCGATCAATAACAATCTCGACGGCATAAGGCAAGACAGAGAATGCCAACGACAGTCGTTCTTTGTACTTCGCTGGGTCAATCCGGAGATTGCTCGCAGCTACTGGAATCGATGGATACTTTGATTTCGTCCTGCACGTTACCAACTCCTATGAATTCACCCTGCATTTCGGCAGAGCAGAAAAATCAACTACAAACTTGGAACGAAACAAACCATGTGACGTCCTGGAGCTTGAAAAGCCCAACGCTGAATGACCGCTGCGATTCTGATTCCTAGGGAATGATTTGCATATCCCCCATTCGGGTGAGTTCGTGAAAGACCGCTTCCGCCACTCAAAATCCGGCCATTGGCAGTGCGTGATTTCTCGGGCTGAACGACCGCAATGAAAACTTCAGTTCAGCGAACGGTCGTTATGGAGCAGCAACCCGGATGACCCGCTCTTGTCCAAAAGCGGCTCATCCGTAGATGGCAACTACGCCACGTTCTTTGAACAAAACGCAACGCCCCCGCACGGACGCCACGGCGCCGTTTACGACTTCAACTGCTCCCCCCCACTCACCCGCGCCAACGCCGCCCGCGCCCCGGCCAGCGACTGCAGCCGCTCACGCAAGTAATCCGCCAGGCGGGGTTGCTGGCTGAAGGCGACGTTGAAGCGGATGTGGGCGTCGGTGGGGTTGTCGGCAGAGAAAGTGGCGCCGCGCACCAGCAGGATTTTGTTGCGGTAGGCGTCTTGCACCAGCAGGTTCAGGTCCACATGGCTGGGCACCGAAGCCCAGAGGAACAGGCCGCCTTCGCCGGGATGGTCCAGCAGCAGGCCGGCCTCTGTCAACTGGCGCGCACACGCGTGGCGGGCGGCGAGCAGCTTGGCGTTCAGGCGGTCCAGGTGCTTGCGCCAGCGCCCGGCGGCCAGCACTTCGAGCATCACGTATTCGTTGAGCGCGGCGGTCGTCAGCACCGAGTAGATCTTCTCGCGCATCAGGGCCTTCAAGAGCGTGTGCTCGGCCGCCATGTAGCCGATGCGCAGCGCCGGGCTCAGGGCCTTGCAGAAGCTGGAGTAGTAGATGACGCGTTCCAGCCCCGCCAGGCTGGCCAGCCGCGTCGCGTGGCCGGGGTGAAAATGCCCGTGCACATCGTCCTCGGCGATCAAAAACCCGTATTGCTGCGCCAGCACCAGCACCTTGTGCAGATTGGCCGCCGTGCTGCTCCAGCCAGTGGGGTTGTGCAGCACGGTCTGGATGAACAGGATGCGTGGGCGGTGTTCGCGGCAGGCGGCGTCGAGTTGCTCCAGGTCCAGCCCATCGGGGCGGCGTTGGATGGAGACGATGCGCACGCCCTCCTTGCGCAGGCGCTCGAACATCAGGAAAAAACCGGGGTCTTCCACCAGCACGGTGTCGCCGGGCTGCAAAAAGGCGCGGCAGATCAGGTCGATGGCATGGGTGCCGCCGTAGGTGGTGAGGATGCGCCCGGCGTCCACCGCAATGCCGACGCCGCGCATGACCGTGGCGATGCGCTCGCGCAGCTCGGGCAGGCCCTGGGGCGGGCAGCGCGAGGCCATGCCGGCGCTGGAGCGGGCCAGGCCGCGCTGCACGGCGGCGGCGGGCACCGCGTCTTCCAACCATGCGGGCGGCAAGGCGCCGCTGCTGGCCAGCAGCACTCCGGCACGCTGGTCGTTGGCCTGCTGGGCCAGCCACACGCCTTCTTGTTCTTCACCGGCTTCCAGGGCGACGGCATCTGGCACATGGGCGTGGCGCGTCTCGCGCACAAAGTAGCCGGCCGTGCCACGCGACTCGATCAGGCCCAGCGCCATGAGGCGGTCGTAGGCGGTAACCACGGTGTTGGGGCTGACCGCCAGTTGCGCGGCCAGCTGGCGGATCGACAGCAGCCGGGCGGCGGCCGGCAACTGGCCACCGGCGATCAGCTCGCGCAGGCGCAGCTCAATCTGGTCGGCCAGTGGGGTGGGAGCGTTGCGGTCGAGGAAAAACATGGCCCGAGGTTATTCCATTTCTAAATCATTTGTGTCGAGGCGCGAAGCCGCTGGCAGTGCTGTAGCACGACAAGGCGAAGCAACAACGACACGGATGGGTTAAAAATGGAATTAGCGCAGAAAGCTGACCGCCAGCACCAGCAGCAAAGCACCCATGCTCAGGTTGAAGATGCGCTGCTTGCGCGGGTCGGTCAGCAGGCGGCGGATCGCCACGCCAAACAGGGCCCACATCGACGCGCTGGGAAAGCCGATGAGCAGCCCCACCACCGCCACCAGCAGCGCACCCACCGGCGCACTCAGGCCCGCGGGCATGAACACCGAGGCCAGCGTGATGGCCTTGACCCAGCTCTTGGGGTTGACCGCCTGGAACAGGGCGGCCTGCGCAAAACTCAGCGGCTGGCTCTCACGCGCCTCGCCCAGCGAACTGGCGCTGAGCTTGTAGGCCAGAAACACCAGATACAGCGCGCCGGTGATGCGCAGCATCTGGTGCAGCACCGGGAAGGCGACGAACAGGCTGCCCAGCCCCAGGCAGGTGACATAGGTTTGCACCGCCACCCCGGTGCCCTGGCCAAAGATTTGCGGCAGCGCCCGGCGAAAACCAAACAGGGCGCCCGAGCTGGCCAGCATCACGTTGTTCGGTCCCGGCGTGCTCGACATCACAAAACAGTAGGTCATCAGGGGCAGTAAATCGGTCCACATCAGGCAGCTCTCCAGAGTCAGTGCCTTGACTGTAGGGCGCCCTGGCGGCGGCGCCAAGGCACAGCGGGGCGGGTGTGCACTTGCGCTGTATCAGTGGGCCAAGCCCTACAGATGTGCGGTGGTGATCCGCGGGCTGCGAAACGTCAGGTTGATGCGCCTGCGCCCCAGCAGGCCATGCGCGCCATCCTCCAGCGGCTGCACCCCGTGGTAGGCCAGGCGCGATGGCCCGCCCCACACCACCACGTCGCCATGCACCAGCCGCAGCCGCTGGGGCCGGTCGCTGCGCCGCGGCGTGCCAAACAGGAACACCGCAGGCAGGCCCAGGGACAGCGACACGATGGGGGCGGACAGGTCTTTTTCGTCTTTGTCCTGGTGCAGCGAGAGCTTGGCGCCGGGCAGGTACTGGTTGATCAGGCAGGCTTCGGGCTGGAAGTGGGCATAACCGGCCTGCGCGGCGGCGCGCTGGGCCAGCGCCAGCAAACACGCGGGCATGGCAGGCCAGGGCTGTCGGGATACCGGGTCGCGCGTGGCGTAGCGGTAACCCTGCGGGTCGGACACCCAACCCAGCGCGCCGCAACTGGTGGTGGCCACCGACATGGTGTAGCCGCCGGGGGTTTGCATGTGGCGCAGGGGCGCCTGGGCGATGACGGCCTCCACGGCCTGCAGCAGGGCTGCATCGCCGTCCCGGCCCCAGGCGCGCAGCAGCACCGCGCCCGGCGCAATGGGAGTGTGCACCGCCTCGGGCGGCGGCGGCAAGTCGTCAAAAAGGTCCTGTGGGCTCACTTTTGCGCTGTTTGGGTGGCTGTGGGCGCCAATTTTACGAAGGGCCCCAAGCCAGCACCCAGGCGCGCGCGACAATCACCCCCTCGCACCCAAGGCCATGCGGCCTTCCATCCCCCACACCAGAGCAAGCACATGACCCAAGATGTAAAACCCCAGAACGATGTAAATCCGATGAAGCTGTGCGACTCCTGCGCCGACATCCAGCGCAACTGGCGCAAGGCGCCGGGCCACCCGGAGTTGGTGCAAGGCACCAACCGCACCGAAACCCATAAACACGGCCAGGTCACCATCACCAGGTACCGCTGCGAGCGCTGCGGCACCGCCTGGGAGTACGAGAACAACAAGGTCAACCGCCACGCGGGCTGGTCGGTGGTGGGGCGCTAGCTTCCGGTGCAACTCAGCTGGCCACCGTAAAGCGCTGTTGCAGGTGGCGCGGGGTCTCGATCTCGTCCACGATGGCAAGCGCCAGGTCGGCCACCGAGATACCGGCGGGTGCCTCGAACGGCGGCGTGTCCACCAGCTACACGCCAGGGGCCACGAACAGGCTGCCCGCACCGCCCACCACCAGCAGGCGCTTGAGGGCTGGGGCATCAGCGTGGTGGTGAGCGACGACGACCGCCGCGCCCTGGCCGACGGGCGTTTGCTGCCCGTGCTGCCGGGCTGGAAGCTGCCCGACATGCCCATCTACGCCATCACCCCCCGGCGCGGAGAGCAGCCCGCCAAAGTGCGCCACGCGCCACGCGCTGGCGCTGCTGGCGGGGTATTTTGAACAGCTGCCGGGTTGAGCACTTTTGCTCCTGTTTAGAGTTGCGGTAGGAACAAAGGTTACCCTCTGCCCCCCGCGCAGATCCGTACGTGCGGAATTCCCGCATACGGCTCCTGCCTCAGGTATGTGACGCATAG
>Ga0209343_10002678_pt1 | contig 22828 bp, 21 predicted proteins | sample RifCSPlowO2_02_FD_184026 | JGI IMG/M metagenome (GOLD analysis project Ga0209343, IMG submission 184026) | Groundwater microbial communities from Rifle, Colorado - Rifle CSP2_plank lowO2_0.2 (SPAdes) (version 2) | ecosystem: Environmental > Aquatic > Deep subsurface > Groundwater | place... | reverse complement strand
CGATGGTGTTGGTTGCGCGGCGGGTGGCTGGTTTTGATGGCTGTCCAAAGTACCAGCCGAGCGCTACCAAGGTAGTAGGCCGGCGCGCGTGCGGCGGTTTTAGGATGGCCCCTCGACAAAAACAACAAAGGTACGCGCCCATGTCTGCGCTCAAGACGGCCACCCTGGCCCTGATTCTGCTCGGCAGCCTGTTCGGCTTCGACCCCCTCTATGCCGCTGGTGATCTGACCCGCATGAGCACCGCGTTGCCGGACTTGGTCCTGGGCAACGAGGAGAGCGACTACAGCATGTCGCAGCACGAGTATCAGCTGGAAACCGGCAAGGCCTACAGCCTCAAGATCATCGCCAGCGGGCAGAAGGAATACGCTTTCCAGGCTCCGGAGTTCGCCCACTCGATCTTTCTGCGCAAGGTCGAGGCGGGTGGCGTGGAGATCAAGGCGATCACCCTGACCGAACTGGAATTCGAGGACGCCGGCGAGGCGGAGATCTTCTTCGTGCCAATCAAGCCGGGCACGTTCCGCTTCTATGCCAAGGGCCTGGAAGGCAAGGGCATGCAAGGCCACTTCGTGGTCAAGTAAGGCATAACGGCGCTGTGGCGGATCAACCTCTGCGTCACCCTGTTCTTTGCCCTGGTGGCCTTGCTCGGTACGGCCCTGTTGCTGCGCCAGGGCAGTGCCGATGTACAGCGCGAGATGCGCGCCGCCGAGGCCATCATCGAATACCTGCAGGTGGCCGCCCGGCGTGACCCGGCCAGCCTGCACGGCGGCCTGGCCGCTAATCTGCGGCATGTGCGGGTGACCCGCGTGCCGGCGGAGGGCGTTGCGCCACCTGTTGCTGAATCCGCTCTGCAGCAGTGGCTGGCCGCTCATCTGCTGCCCGACGCTGGGCCTGCGCTGCAGCTGCAACTGGACGACGGCCAGCCGCTGCAGATCGCCCTGGACCCCGCCGATGAAATCGAAGAAGTCTGGGATTCGCTGCTGCAGCTGCTGTTGCTCAGCCTGCTCAGCATCACCTGGGCCGTGCGCCGTGGCCTGCGTGTGCTGGACGAGCTGCTGGCGGGTTTGGCGCGGGTGAGCCAGGGGCCGCTCGATGTGCGTCTGGCCGCCCACAGCATGCCCGAAGCGCGCAGCCTGGCCGGGCGCTTCAATGTCATGGCCACCACCCTGCAACAGGTGCAGGCCGACAACGCCGAACTGACCTAGGTCTTGCCGTTCAGGCGGCCCATGTGGCCTTCGACGAAGGGCCGCATCCAGACCTCTTCGCCGGTTTTCGGGTCGCGGGCGAACAGCTTGCCGACCACGCCGAACTCGTCGCCGGAGCTGCCGTGGATCAGCAGGCTCTTGCCGCTGACCTTGTCCTTCACGATGGTCGGTGCGCCGGTCATGGTGTAGCCGACGGCGTGGTCGCCGAACTTCTTGTTCCACACCACCTTGCCGGTGTCCTTGTTCAGCGCCACGATGCGGGTGTCGAGGGTGCCGAAGTAGACCTTGTCGCCTTAGATGGCCACGCCGCGGTTGACCACGTCGCAGCACGGCCGAATGTTGTCCGGCAGGTGGTGGCTGTAGGTCCACAGGCGCTGGCCGGTCTTGGCATCGAGGGCGAATACCCGCGAGTAGGAGCCGGTGACATAGACCACGCCGTCATGCACCACCGCCTGGGATTCCTGGCCGCGCTGCTTCTCGTCGCCGAAGGAGTAGCTCCAGGCCGGGGTCAGCTTGAATACGTTCTGGTCGTTGACCTGGGCCAGCGGGCTCCAGCGCTGGGCGTTGGTGCCCATGCCGTACTGCAGCACGTTGTCGGTGCTCAGGTGGTCGCTGGCGATATCGTCCCAGGTAACGGGCTTGGCCAGCGCGCTGCCCGCCAGGGCCAGGCCACCGGCCAGCAGCAGGCTGTGCAGGGCGAGTGCCACGGGGCGTGGCGAGCTGGGTAACGATCTTGTTGTCATGGTTGTGGTTCCCATCGTGATGAAGAAGGCCGCCAGTGCGCCCTGGTTGGCGAACTGGCGAGCCGATAGTGGAACCATGGCGTGCGGGCAGAAACGGAAAAACTCCCGGATTTGCCGGGAAAACTGCCCATGCTCGTCATGACTTGGCCTTGGCTCTTAAGCCCTGCCGCCGCTCGCCATCGGCCCTACTACCAAGGGACTAGAGGTGAGCCACCAAAGCAGCATTCGTTGTTGATCGGGGCCTTTCTAAGATGCAGATAACGAGCGATTTACTGATGTGCTCTGCGTGCATTCACAAGAAAAAGAGGTCTTGATCATGGCTATTAAAAACAACTGTGCCGGTGCGCTCCTGCTGTTGGCCTTCTCCGCCAATCTGTGGGCCCATGGTGATGTGGTGCCACAAGCGGTCAAGACCGATGGCCTGGAGCCCCTGGGCGAAGAGTGGCTGGAAGAGAACCCCTACCGCGATAACCCCAGGGCCATCGAAATCGGTACCTCGGCCTACAACCAGAACTGCGCGGCCTGCCATGGCCTGGAAGCCATATCTGGTGGTATCGCCCCGGACCTGCGTCTGCTCGAAGCCGGCGCGATGGGCGATGAGTGGTTCAAGGAGCGGGTGATCAACGGTGCGGTGCGCGACGGCCGGGTGTATATGCCGAAGATGGCCGACTACCTCAGTCAGGAAGCGCTGTGGGCCATACGCAGCTACCTGGAAAGCGTGGCCGTCGAGGAGTAAGGGTCATGGGCCAGAATGCGCCGAGCCTGGTCGCCCTTGTGCGCCAGTGCGGTTTGTACCTGGCCCTGTGCCTGGCTGTGCTGGCGGGTGCGGCCCAGGCGCAGAACGTTGGTCGTGCGCCGGTGCGCAGCTTCGATTCGATCATCGAGTCGGGGGTGCTCAAGGTCGCCCTCTATGATGATTTCGCCCCCTACAGCTTCAGGCAGGACGGTCAGCCCCGGGGCGTCGATTACGAAGTGGCCGAAGCCCTGGCCAAGGGCCTGGGTCTGCGGCTGGAGCTGATCTGGGCACCGCCGGGGGAAAACCTCGACGCTGACCTGCGCGACTATATCTGGCGCGGTCACTACCTGCGCCCCGAGGTGCTCGCCGACGTGATGCTGCGCGTGCCCTACGACCGCGAATTTGCCTACAAGAGCAACGAATTCGGCGAGCTGGTCAACGAGCTGGTGGTGATGTTCGGGGCCTATCAGCGCGAGCGCTGGCAGGTGGCCTACGACCAGCGTCGGCTTGAGGCGGTGCCGAGCATCGCAGTATTTCAGCGGCACCCGATTGGCGTCGAGGTCGACAGCGTGCCTTCGTTCTACCTGTCCTCGGTGTTCGACGGCATGCTCAGCGCCAAGACCCACCATTTCGCCACGCCCCAGGCGGCTTTTGCCGGGATGCGTAACGGCGAGGTGGACGCAGTGATGGCCATGCGCGGCGAGATCGACTGGCAGCTGCAGCAGGCCGCCGACGACAACCTGGCCCTGGCGGAAAACGCCTACCCGGATATGGGCAAGCAGGTCTGGGACATCGGCATGGCGGTGCATGAAAGCAACCGCCAGCTGGCCTATGCCCTGGAAGAAAAGCTCGAGGAGCTGATCCTCGCCGGCGAGCTGAAAACCCTCTACAGCCGCTACGGTCTGCGTTACGAATTGCCGGGCCTGTATCAGGATATCGACTAGCAGGCCGCGGCCCCAGCCGCGACCCGTTGCTGCGGAGGTGGTGGATGGATCTGGATTGGCGTAGCTTTCTGTTACTGGCCCTGCTGGCCGTGCCCTGGGACAGTTGGGCGGCGCAGGACGACCCGGTCAGCTCGGTGATGTGGGAGTACCACCACGCGCGTCTGCTCGACGGCGCGCCCTATGTCTTCGACGAGCGCATCGTGGTGCAGGTGCCGCCCTTTGCCGAGGATGCCCGCCAGGTGCCGATCCAGGTCGACGCCAGCGCCTACGACGGCGAGGTGGTGCGCATCCTGGCCTGGGCCGAGCTCAACCCGATCGCGCAGATCTTCGACTTTCGCCCCGGCGAGCAGGTGGTGGCGCGCCTGGCCATCCGCATTCGCGTCGAGCAGGCCACGCCTATCCGCGCCGCGGTGCTGACCCGCGATGGCCTCTGGCATATCGGCTCGGCCCAGGTCGATGCCGCCGGCGGCGGCTGCACCGCACCCAGCGTGGTACGCGCCGAAGCGGGCTGGGAAGAGCGCCTGGGCCAGGTGCTCGGCAAGCGTTACCCCCTGGCCGACTCCAGCCGCCTGCGCCTGCAGGTTGCCCACCCGATGGACAACGGCCTGGTCGGCGGCATCCCCGAGTTCTTCCTTAACCAGGCCGAACTGCGCGACAGCGCCGGCAACAGCCTGGCGACCCTGGAGCTGTTTGCCGCCGTCAGCGAAAACCCCACCATCAGCCTGGAAGTGAAGGGCGAGGGCGAAACCACGCTGTGGCTGCGCGATAACAACGGCAATGAGTTCGAGGCGGCGTTTTGACGGGGGGAATGCAATGCGCTGGATAGTACTGCTGCTAAGCCTGACGTTTGGCCCGGCCCAGGCCGAGTTGAATTATGAGTTGCAACCCCGGCAGATTGCCGATGGCGTCTGGCTGCTGCAAGGCAGCACCGACAACTTCGCCCAGAGCAATGGCGGCAATATCGTCAATACCGGGTTTATCGTCACAGAGCAGGGCGTGGTGGTTATCGATAGCGGCCCCTCGAAACGCTACGGCGAAGCCATGCGCCAGGCCATTGCTCGGGTCACCGACAAGCCCGTGCTGCAATTGCTGCTGACCCACCACCACCCCGACCACGCCCTCGGCAACCAGGCCTTCGCCGATGTGCCGATCGCAGCCCTGGCCGGCACTCGCCGCCTGCTGGATGAGCAGGGCGAGGCCATGGCGGAGAATATGTACCGCCTGGTCGGCGACTGGATGCGCGGCACCGAAGTGTTGCTGCCCAACCAGACCCTGCAACCCGGGGTGCTGCAGATCGGCGAGCGCCGCCTGCGCCTGCTGGAGCTGAGCGGCCACAGCGGGGCCGACCTGGCGATCCTCGACGAAAACAGCGGCGTACTGTTTGCCGGCGACCTGCTGTTCTACCAGCGAGCCCTGACCACCCCTGGCACCCCGGGGCTGGACACCTGGCTGCGCGATATCGAGTTACTACAGGCTCTGCCCTGGAAGCAGATCGTCCCCGGCCACGGCCCGCTGGCCCTCGACGCCGCCCCCTTCGTGCAGATGCGCGACTACCTCGGCTGGCTCGACGACGTGATGCGCAGCGGAGCCGAGCGGGGCGCGGAAATGAACGAACTGATCCGCACCCCCATCCCCGAGCGCTTTGCCGGTATCAGCCTGAGCCGCTACGAGCTGATCCGCAGCGTCAGCCATCTCTACCCGCGCTACGAGCAGGCGCAGATGCAGCGGGTGGATAGATAAGGCGCTGTCCCCGGTTTATGCAGGTTGTAGGGGCGGCGGGGGTGCCTAGCCTTGCCTGCGAAATCCATCGCGGGCAAGCCCGCTCCTACAGGGTACCTACAAGCCGATAGACACGATTGCCTCCAGTTCGCTGCGCGATAGTGCGGCACCTGGAGGACGGGGTCTCTCCTACCGGGTGATTGGCTCCGGCCGGGACTGGGCAGTGTAGGGTGGGTTAGCGACGCCGAATACTGCTCGATAATCCAAATGCGATAGTGGTGCGGCGCGTAACCCACCAGACGGTAGAACGCGTTACGCCGCATGCCGGGTGAGGCGATGCTTGGCAATCCCCACACGCGGCTAACCCACCCTACGAATTACCGCGGCCCGGACATCGGGGCAGGCCCGCACGATGCAACACATAGATGGCGGCATAGCCTTTTCAATCCCGATCGGGCGCTCCCAGCGGAAATAGGTGGCGATAGGGGCGTGCCTCATCCACCGATCTGGCGAAGGAGGGCCGCGCCAGCAGGCGTTGGCGCAGGTCATGCACCTGGGTCAGGCTCGGGCTGATCGGCTGCACCCAGTCGGCATAGAACAGCGCGGGCGCGGCGGCGCAATCGGCGAGGCTGAAGCTGTCGCCCGCCGACCACTGGCGGCCTGCCAGAGGGGTGTCGAGCCAGCGATAGGCGCTGTCGAGCATCTGCCGGGCGTCGCTGACGCCCTGAGGGTCGCGGGTATCGGCGGTGCGGATGCGGTCGAAGACGATCTTCTGCATCGGCGTGGAAATGTAGTTGTCGAAGAAGCGATCCATCGTCCGCACTTCCAGCGCTGCGCTTGGGTCCTCGGGGAGCAGGCGTAGCGGACCGGGATGATAGAGATCCAGGTACTCGATGATGATGCTCGACTCCAGCACGCTGCGCTGGTTATCCAGCAGCAGGGGAAAGCGCTTGAGCGGCCAGAGCGCGGCGAGTTCGGCCGCGGCCTGCGGGTCATCGGGTGCGAGCAGGCGCATCTCGAACGCGGTGGCGTTCTCATAAAGCGCAATCAGCACCTTCTGACAGTAGGACGAGAAGGGGTGGGCATAGAGTTTCAGCGACATGGGCGATTCCTTGGCTGGGCAGGTTGCAGATCAGGTCGTGCCGGCAAGGCGTGAGTCCTTGCCGACAACCCCTAGTCGTTTGCCGCGATGAGGAATCGACAGGTGGCTGGCAAAAAACTGCTGCAGCCTACTGCAGCGTCAACTCCTCGCCGCGTTCCTGCTGCCAGTCGTCCAGGCTGGGGGCGGCCTGGTCGCCGGCCATGCGGTGGATGATCTCGAAGTAGTTCTGTTTGAAGGGATCTCTCATGATCTCGTCGCGCTTGCGCACACGCACGGCGTAGATGCTCTGCACGTTCTGGTGGTCGAAGGCGCGCCATTGCTGCTGGTCCTTGAGCAGGCTGTAGCTGTGGCCTTCGAGGGCCTGGATCAGTTTTTCGCTGTCCAGGCTCTGGCTGCGCTGCACCGCCGCGCTCCATTGCTTGACCACCGAGTAGGCGCTGGCACTGGTGCTGCCGGGGTACTCCTGATGGGCTTCGATATAGCGCTGGACGAAGCTCTGGCCGTGGGGGTTCTGGTCCAGTCGGGGCAGTTCCCAGGTCCAGGCTTCGGTGCCGATTACGCCTTCCATCACCAGCGGCCCGGCGTTCTGCACCACGCTCTTGGTCAGGTTGGGCACGATGATCTGCATGTTCTCTTTCAGCCCGAGGTTGTGCACCAGGCGCATGCTGCGTTGCAGATTTTCCCCCAGTAGCACCAGCACCAGGATATCGGCCTCACTGGCCCGGGCCTTGGCCAGGACGCTGAGGTACTGCGCGCGGCTGACCACGCCGCTGGGCAGTACGCTGCGGCCGTGGCGGGCGCGGTCGCTGCTGCCGGTGGCCTGGCGCAGGGCGTTTTCCATGCTGCGCCCCCAGGCATCGTCGATCAGGATGTAGTGGTAGTGCTGACGCGGCTGGTGCCAGGAGAGGTATTCGCCGAGCACCCGGGCGCTCATCCAGGCGCTGTTGGATTCGCGAAACAGATAGCGCTGGCCGGCCTGGCCGGTGACTTCGTTGGCGTAGCTGAGGGTAGCGAAGTACAGCAGGCCGCGTTCGCGGGCGCGTTGGCCGGCGGCCATGGCCTCTTCGCTGGTGGCCCCGCCGAAAACCATGCGCGCGCCCTGGTCGGCGAACAGGTCGACATTGTCGCCGGCCTGGGCGGCGCGCGAGGCAGTGTTTTCGCTAAGCAGCTCCAGCGGCCTACCGAGCACGCCGCCGGCGTGGTTGATTTCCTCGACCGCGAGCAGGGCTCCGCGGCGCAGTTCCAGGCCTTCGTCCTTGTAGTTGCCGGTGCGTGGGTAGTTGAGGCCGATTTTGATCGGCTCGGCAAGCAGCTGGTTACCCAGGCAGTTGAGTAACAGGCAGCACAGCACAATGACACGGGCCATGGGCGTTCTCCTTGGCGTGGGGGGTATCTCTTTCTAAGGCCTGGGCGGGGCACTGGGAATGCTCTTTTCCGGTGGCCTGGGCGGCACTTAAGTCGGTCGCAGAAGCCGAGCGGCGCAGTTGGCCCGACGAAGCCGAGCAGCCTGCGCGGCATAAACCAAGGCTTGGGCGGTGGAGTGCGCAGGCCCATTGCGGGCGCTGTGCAGGGAGGTGAACGGCGAAGTATTGCTACCAAGGAACTAGGGAAATCGGTACTGCGTTCAATTGCTGGGTAGCCCCCATAGGCCAAGAATCTGTCACAGACCGGGAAAACTTCCCGGTAATAACAATGAACCCACAGAGGTAGCCGCAATGAAACACTCTGGTCTACGCAAGCCTTTCGTTCTCAGCACGCTGTGTGCCGCTATGTTGATGTCCGGCGCGAGCGCATGGGCCGTTACCGACAAGGAAATTCTCGGTGACGTGAATACCACCCATGAAATCGTCACCAACGGTATGGGCCTGCAAGGCCAGCGTTACAGTCCGCTGGATACCCTCAACGTCGACAATATCAAGGATCTGCGGCCGGTCTGGGCACTGTCCTTCGGCGGCGAGAAGCAGCGCGGTCAGCAGGCTCAGCCGATGATCAAGGACGGCGTGATGTACGTCACCGCCTCCTACTCGCGGGTGTTTGCGGTCGATGCGCGCACCGGTAAGGAGCTGTGGCAGTACGATGCGCGCCTGCCGGAAGATATCCGTCCGTGCTGCGACGTGATCAACCGCGGCGTGGCCCTGTACGGCGACCTGGTGATCTTCGGCACCCTGGATGCCAAGCTGGTAGCCCTGAACAAGGACACCGGTAAGGTGGTATGGCGCAAGAGCGTGGCTGACCACAAGGCCGGCTACTCGATCACCGCCGCACCGCTGGTGATCAACGGCAAGCTGATCACCGGGGTGTCCGGTGGCGAGTTCGGCGTGGTCGGCAAGATCGAAGCCTATGACCCGAAGAACGGCGAGCTGCTGTGGACCCGTCCTACCGTGGAAGGTCACATGGGCTATGTCTACAAGGACGGCAAGGCGGTCGAGAACGGCATCAGCGGCGGCGAAGCCGGCAAGACCTGGCCGGGCGACCTGTGGAAGACCGGCGGCGCGGCCCCTTGGCTGGGCGGCCTGTACGACCCGGAAACCAATCTGCTGCTGTTCGGCACCGGTAACCCGGCTCCGTGGAACTCGCACCTGCGCCCTGGCGACAACCTCTATTCGTCCTCGCGCCTGGCCCTGAACCCGGATGACGGCACCATCAAGTGGCACTTCCAGACCACCCCGCACGACGGCTGGGACTATGACGGCGTCAACGAACTGGTGTCGTTCAACTACCAGGAAGGCGGCAAGACCATCCAGGCTGCGGCCACTGCCGACCGTAACGGTTTCTTCTACGTACTGGATCGCACCAACGGCAAGTTTATCCGCGGCTTCCCCTTCGTAGACAAGATCACCTGGGCCAAGGGCCTGGACAAGAACGGCCGACCGATCTACGACGACAGCAACCGTCCGGGTGCGCCGGGCGGCGAAACCAAGGGCAAGAGCGTGTTCGCCGCGCCGGCCTTCCTCGGTGCGAAGAACTGGATGCCGATGGCCTACAGCCAGGACACCGGGCTGTTCTATGTGCCGAGCAACGAGTGGGGCATGGACATCTGGAACGAGGACATCGCCTACAAGAAAGGCGCGGCCTACCTGGGTTCGGGCTTCACCATCAAGCCGCTGAACGAGGACTACATCGGCGTGCTGCGCGCCATCGACCCGAAGACCGGCAAGGAAGTCTGGCGGCACAAGAACTTCGCGCCGCTGTGGGGCGGGGTGATGACCACCAAGGGCAACCTGGTGTTCACCGGTACGCCTGAGGGCTATCTGCAGGCCTTCAACGCCAAGACCGGCGACAAGGTCTGGGAATTCCAGACCGGCTCCGGCGTACTCGGCTCCCCGGTTACCTGGGAAATGGACGGCGAGCAGTATGTCTCCGTACTCTCCGGCTGGGGCGGCGCGGTGCCGCTGTGGGGCGGCGAAGTGGCCAAGCGGGTGAAGGATTTCAACCAGGGCGGCATGCTCTGGACCTTCAAACTGCCCAAGGAGCTGGTAACCAAGCGCTGATCCTTTAGCGCCAAGGCTGCAATGCTGCACAAGGCCGGCTTATAGCCGGCCTTGTGCTTTCTGGCGTAAAGGTTTTCCGGTCTTGCATCGCCCGGATGAACTTTGCGGGCGGTTTGGCTAGCGCTGGCGTGTCCCGATTGCATCCGGGCTACGGACGCGCAGACCTTTGTGGGAGGGGCAAGCGGCAACTCGCGAACCTTTCGCGGTGCTGGTTGCCAACTCTTTACCTGGCGTGCATTGGATTGCCGACGGCACGGGTTGGCAGCAACGCCTATGCTGAGTAGTCCAGGGCCCTGCCGCGCGGCATACGGCCGGGCTGTCTACTACCAAATGACTAGCAGTCCTATGCCATGGACGCATACCGGCCGCGCCGGCAGCTTCCTAATATCGAACCATGACCTGCGCCTCGTTCCCGGCGGCAGGCTCCGACAACAAGAGAGGTCAGCATCATGATTTACGCTAAACCCGGTACTCCAGGCGCAGTCATCAATCTCAAGCCGCGCTACGGCAACTTTATCAACGGTGAATTCGTCGCGCCGCTGGGTGGCAGCTATTTCACTAATACCAGCCCGGTCGATGCCTCGGTCATCGGCGAGTTCCCGCGCTCCGATGCCGCCGATATCGAGCGCGCCCTGGACGCCGCCCATGCCGCCGCCGATGCCTGGGGCAAGACCAGCGTGCAGGCCCGTTCCCTGGTGCTGCTGAAAATCGCCGACCGTATCGAAGCCAACCTTGAAGTGCTGGCCGTGGCCGAAACCTGGGACAACGGCAAGGCCGTGCGCGAAACCCTGAACGCCGACGTGCCCCTGGCCGCCGACCACTTCCGCTACTACGCCGGTTGCATCCGCGCTCAGGAAGGCAGCGCCGCCGAGATCGACGAACACACCGCCGCCTATCACTTCCACGAGCCGCTGGGCGTGGTCGGGCAGATCATTCCGTGGAACTTCCCGCTGCTGATGGCCGCCTGGAAACTCGCGCCGGCCCTGGCCGCTGGTAACTGCATCGTGCTCAAGCCAGCCGAGCAGACCCCGCTGTCGATCACCGTGCTGATGGAGCTGATTGGCGACCTGCTGCCGCCTGGCGTGCTCAACGTGGTTCAGGGCTTCGGTCGCGAAGCCGGTGAGGCCCTGGCCACCAGCAAGCGCATCGCCAAGATCGCCTTTACCGGTTCCACCCCGGTCGGTTCGCATATCCTCAAGTGCGCCGCCGAGAACATCATTCCGTCGACCGTGGAGCTGGGCGGCAAGTCGCCGAACATCTTCTTCGAAGACATCATGAACGCCGAACCGGCCTTTATCGAAAAAGCTGCCGAAGGCCTGGTGCTGGCGTTCTTCAACCAGGGCGAAGTGTGCACCTGCCCATCGCGGGCCCTGGTGCAGGAATCCATCTACGACGCCTTCATGGTCGAGGTGATGAAGAAGATCAAGGTGATCAAGCGCGGCAACCCGCTGGACACCGAGACCATGGTGGGTGCCCAGGCATCCGAGCAGCAGTACGACAAGATCCTCAGCTACCTGGACATCGCCCAGCAGGAAGGGGCCGAGCTGCTCACCGGCGGCGCGGCAGAGCGCCTGGAAGGCGACCTGGCCAGCGGTTACTACATCCAGCCGACCCTGCTCAAGGGCAACAACAAGATGCGCGTGTTCCAGGAAGAGATCTTCGGCCCGGTGGTGGGTATCACCACCTTCAAGGACGAAGCAGAAGCCCTGGCCATTGCCAACGACACCGAGTTCGGCCTGGGTGCAGGTCTGTGGACCCGCGATATCAACCGCGCCTACCGCATGGGCCGGGCGATCAAGGCCGGTCGCGTGTGGACCAACTGCTACCACCTGTACCCGGCGCACGCCGCCTTCGGTGGCTACAAGAAGTCCGGCGTCGGCCGCGAAACCCACAAGATGATGCTCGACCACTACCAGCAGACCAAGAACCTGCTGATCAGCTACGACATCAACCCGCTGGGCTTCTTCTGATTGCTGTTTGCTCCCCGGCACGTTCGCTCCAGCGTGCCGGCTTCTCCCTGCGATAGGCCCTCAGGGCAGGATTTGCAGCAGGCTGCAGTGGCCTGACAAACGGCAGCAAATCACTCTCGCAACGCGGCTTCGGCCGCGTTTTTTATTGCGCCGCGTTCTGCCCTGCGCGGCGCAGGCCGGTGGGTGAGGGGGGATGGCGCTGTGGTAACGGTGCCTGGGGTACATGTTTGGCTACATATTCCCGGCTGTTGTCAGGCGGGCAGGGGGTACAGTTTTCGGGCTGCAGACTGCTGCGGAAGGCCGGTCGGCCGGGTTCCTACCAATGCTCGGCCGACTTACTCCCAAAGTACCATTTAGTCATGCGCCGCTCCGGTGCATAACTAGCACTACCGGAATTCGCCGGTTTTGATAAGAAGAGGACCGCGCCATGTGGACTAAACCCGCCTTCACCGATATGCGCATTGGTTTCGAAGTCACCATGTACTTCGCCAATCGTTGATCCGCCTTGCCCCGGCTCTGTCGGGGCATCTACCCGGAATTTCCCATGCATATCCAGATTCTCGGTTCCGCCGCTGGCGGCGGTTTCCCCCAGTGGAACTGCAATTGCCATAACTGCCGCGGCGTACGCGATGGCAGCCTGCGCGCGCAGCCGCGCACCCAGTCGTCCATTGCCCTGTCCGACGACGGGGTCAACTGGATACTGTGCAACGCCTCGCCCGATATCCGCGCCCAGATCGAAGCCTTCCCGGCACTGCAGCCGGCCCGCAAGGTGCGTGATACGGCGATTGGCGCAATCATCCTGCTGGACAGCCAGATCGACCATTGCACCGGTCTGTTGACCCTGCGCGAAGGCTGTCCGCACAAGGTCTGGTGTACCGAGATGGTGCATCAGGATCTGAGCAGCGGCTTTCCGCTGTTCAATATGCTCGACCACTGGAACGGTGGCCTGCAGCATCAGCTGATCGAACTGGGTGGGGTGCCGTTCACTATCCCGACCTGCCCGAACCTGTCGATCACCGCCATCGCCCTGCGCAGCAGCGCACCGCCTTATTCGCCGCACCGCGGCAACCCGCACCCCGGCGACAATATCGGCCTGTTCGTTGAGGACCGGCGCACGGGCAGTACGCTGTTCTATGCCCCGGGCCTGGGTCAGGTGGACGAAGCGCTGCTGGCCTGGATGCGCCGCGCCGATTGCCTGCTGGTCGACGGCACGCTGTGGCGCGATGACGAGATGCGCCACTGCGGGGTGGGCGACAAGCTCGGCAGCGAGATGGGCCACCTGCCGCAGAGCGGCCCCGGCGGCATGCTCGAAGTGCTGGACGGCTTGCCGGCCAGCCGCAAGATCCTTATCCATATCAACAACACCAACCCGATTCTCAATGTCGACTCCCCTGAGCGCGCGCAACTCGCGGCCCACGGCGTCGATGTGGCCTGGGACGGTATGAGCATCAATTTGTAGGGTGCGCGCTGCGCACCGGAGAGCCATGATGAGCCAGACCGCCATGAGCCCCGCCGAATTCGAGCAGGCGCTGCGCGCCAAGGGCGCTTACTACCATATCCATCACCCTTTTCACCGGGCCATGTACGCAGGCAACGCCAGCCGCGAACAGATCCAGGGCTGGGTGGCCAACCGCTTCTATTACCAGGTGTGCATCCCGCTCAAGGATGCCGCGATCATGGCCAACTGCCCGGACCGCGACACCCGCCGCGAGTGGATCCAGCGCATCCTCGACCACGACGGCGCACCCGGCGAGGAGGGCGGTATCGAAGCCTGGCTGCGCCTGGCCGAAGCAGTGGGCCTGGACCGCGAGCAGGTGCTGTCTCAGGAACTGGTGCTGCCTGGCGTGCGCTTTGCCGTGGACGCCTACGTCAACTTCGCCCGCCGAGCGAGCTGGCAGGAAGCCGCCAGTAGCTCGCTGACCGAGCTGTTCGCCCCGACCATCCATCAGTCGCGCCTGGACGCCTGGCCGCAGCACTATCCCTGGATCGACGCCGGCGGCTACGACTACTTCCGCAAGCGCCTGAAGGAGGCGCGCCGCGATGTCGAACACGGCTTGCGCATCACCCTCGCGCACTACACCACCCTCGAGGCCCAGCAGCGCATGCTGGAGATTCTGCAGTTCAAGCTGGACGTGCTATGGAGCATGCTCGATGCCATGAGCATGGCCTACGAGCTGGAGCGCCCGCCGTACCACACGGTGACGGCCGAGCGGATCTGGCACCGGGGGATCGCCCTATGAGCCAGTCCCTTGTCAGCATGACCCCCAGGCTGCGCCGCGGTTTTCGCCTGCAGTTCGAACCGGTGCAGAACTGCCATGTGCTGCTTTACCCGGAAGGCATGATCAAGCTCAACGACAGCGCCGGGGAAATCCTCAAACAGGTCAACGGCAGCCATAGCGTTGGCCAGATCATTGAGGCGCTGAGCGAGCGCTTTCCCGATGTGCCAGGGCTCGATGAAGACATCCTGGCCTTTATGGAGGTAGCCAATGCACAGTTCTGGATCGAGCTTCAGTAAGCCGGGCCACGAAGCGGGGCCGCCGCTCTGGCTGCTGGCCGAGCTGACCTACCGTTGCCCGCTGCAATGCCCCTACTGCTCCAACCCGCTGGATTTCAGTCAGCAGGGCGCAGAACTGTCCACCGCAGAATGGCTTGAGGTGTTTCGCCAGGCCCGCGAACTGGGCGCAGCGCAGCTGGGTTTTTCCGGCGGCGAGCCGCTGGTGCGTCAGGATCTGGCCGAGCTGATCAAGGGCGCGCGCGACCTGGGTTACTACACCAACCTGATCACCTCCGGTATCGGCCTGACCGAGGCGCGTATCGCCGAGTTCGCCGAGGCGGGGCTGGACCATATCCAGATCAGCTTCCAGGCCGCCGACGAGGAGGTGAACAACCTGCTGGCCGGTTCGCAGAAGGCCTTCGCCCAGAAGCTGGCCATGGCCCGGGCGGTCAAGGCGGCCGGCTACCCCATGGTGCTGAACTTCGTCACCCACCGGCACAATATCGACAATATCGAGCGCATCATCGAACTGTGTCTGGAGCTGGAGGCGGACTTCGTCGAGCTGGCCACCTGTCAGTTCTACGGCTGGGCCGAACTCAACCGTGCAGGACTCTTGCCGACCCGCGCCCAGCTCGAGCGCGCCGAGCGCATCACCAATGAATGGCGGGCCAAGCTCGCGGCCGAAAACCACCCCTGCAAGCTGATCTTCGTCACACCGGATTACTACGAGGAGCGGCCCAAGGCCTGCATGAACGGCTGGGGCAATCTGTTTCTCGATATCACCCCGGACGGCACTGCGCTGCCGTGCCACAGCGCACGGCAGTTGCCGGTGCAGTTTCCCAATGTGCGCGAGCACAGCATCGAGCATATCTGGCGGCATTCCTTCGGTTTCAACCGCTTTCGCGGCGACGACTGGATGCCCGAGCCGTGCCGTTCCTGTGATGAGAAGCACAAGGACTTCGGCGGCTGTCGCTGTCAGGCCTTTATGCTCACGGGAGATGCCAGCAACGCCGACCCGGTTTGCAGCAAGTCGGCCCATCACGACCTGATCCTCGCCGCGCGCCAGCAGGCCGAAGATGCGCCGCAGGGGCTGGAAGAGCTGCAATACCGCAACGACAAGGCCTCGCGGCTTATATGCAAGGCGTAGCCGACCCCGACAGAATCTGGAGCGCTGAGCAGGCCGCAGCCGCCAGCGCCGATTTCGCCGAGTTGCACGCCGCCCATGGCGGCCTGCTGTGGGTGGCCTTCGACCCGCAGCAGGCCCGTTGCGGGCTGTTCTTCTGGCAGGGTGGGGTGGCTCGTGAGCTGACTCCGCCTGGCTATTCGGTGCGCAGCCGGGTCTACGAATATGGCGGCGGTGCCTGTTGCGCCACGGCGCAGGGCGCGGCCTTCGTTAACGAGGCCGATCAGCAGATCTACCTGATCGACTTTCTGGGAACACAGGGCCATGATGGTGCGCACAGCCTAGGCGGCCCCGCGTCACCCTACGGGCTAACCGCCACGTCGCAGTGCCGCTATGGCGAGCTGTCCTTTGTGCCGGCCTGGCAGGCGCTGCTGGCGGTCGAGGAAAGCCATGGGGCCGAGGCGGTGGTGCATCGACTGGTGCGCATCGGTCTTGACGGTAGCCGTCAGGTGCTGGTCGAGGGAGCCGATTTCTATGCCAGCGTGGTGGCCAGCCCCGATGGTCGGCAACTGGCCTGGATCGAATGGGACCGGCCCAGCCTGCCCTGGGTCGCCACGCGGCTATGCCTGCGCGAAGAGTGTGGCCCGGTCAGCGTGCTGGCGGGCGGGCAAGGCGATCAAGCGCTGCAGCAGCCGCGCTTCGATAAGGAAGGGCGGCTCTGGGTGTTGTCCGACCGAGCGGGCTGGTGGCAGCCGCTTTGTATCTACAAGCCGGGCCTTGGTGCGCACAGCCTCGGCGGCCCCGCGTCACCCTACGATCATGCCGCTGCGCCCTGGCAACTGGGTGGGCGTACCTACCTGCCGCTGGCAGATGGCGAGATGCTGCTAACCCGTTTCGAACAGGGTTTCGCCGTGCTGCTGGACGTAGGGTGCGCCGCGCGCACCAATGCCATTTGCGCAGGTGTCGATGGTGCGCACAACCTAGGCGGTCCCGCGTCACCCTACGAGATGCCAATCGGCGAACGGCGTCTGGCCGAGGGCTTTACCCGCTTTCGCGCCCTGGCTGCGGATACCGGGTATTACTACTGCATCGCCGCCTCATCGAGCCGGCTGCCGGCCGTGCTTGCGATTGCCCGAGATGATGGCGCGGTAGGGATATTAGCCGGTGGCGAGAGGCCCTTGAACGAAACGCACCTTTCTCTGCCGCAGCCAGTTGACTGCGCGGTGGGCGAAGGCGAGCGCTGCCATGGGTTTTTCTATACGCCAGTAGAGGGGGGCGAGACGCCGCCGCTGCTGGTCTTTCTGCATGGCGGCCCCACATCGGCCTGCTACCCGGTGTTCGATCCGCGTATCGCCTTCTGGACGCTGCGCGGCTACGCCGTGCTCGACCTCAATTACCGCGGCAGCAGCGGCTATGGCCGCGCCTATCGCCTGCGTTTAGCGGGACAGTGGGGGGCGCTTGAGGTCGAGGACATCCGCGCCGCCGTTGCCAAGCTGGCGGGCGAGGGCGTTATCGACCCGGCGCGGGTGTTTGTACGCGGTGCCAGTGCCGGCGGCTACAGCGCCCTGTGCGCCTTGATAAGCGGCGGCTTTGCCGGTGGGGCCAGCCTTTACGGGGTCAGCGATCCGCCGGCGCTGCGCCGGGTCACCCACAAGTTCGAGGCCGATTACCTCGACTGGCTGATCGGCGATCCGCAGCGTGATGCCGCCCGCTACCAGGCGCGCACGCCGCTGCTGCATGCCGAGAAGATCAACGTTCCGGTGATCTTCTTTCAGGGTGGCCTGGATGCGGTGGTGTTGCCGGCGCAGACCGAGACCATGGTCGCCGCGCTGCGCGAGCGTGGCGTGCCAGTGGAATACCGGTTGTATGCCGACGAGCGCCATGGCTTCCGCCAGGCGACCCACCTGGCCGATGCCCTGGCGGCCGAGCTGGCGTTCTATCAACGCGTGCTACAAGGTTGATTGCGCCGAGGCTAATGCCTTGGTTGCATTGCATTCAGCGAACAATGCAGTAGGCTGGCCGGAGATATCCGCCAATCACAGATCGTTGTATGAGCCATACCCTGAGCCAGCTGCGTAAATTCGTTTCTCCGGAAATCATCTTCGGTGCCGGTTGCCGCCACCATGTCGGCAACTACGCCAGCACCTTCGGCGCGCGCAAGGTGCTGGTGGTCTCAGACCCGGGTGTGGTGGCCGCAGGCTGGCTCGCCGACGTCGAAGCCAGTCTGCAGGCCCAGGGCCTGGAGTACTGCCTGTATACCGGGGTGTCGCCCAACCCGCGGGTGGACGAGGTAATGCTCGGCGCGGAGATATATCGCGCCAACCAGTGCAACCTGATTGTCGCTATCGGCGGCGGCAGCCCGATGGATTGCGCCAAGGGCATCGGCATCGTCGTCGCTCACGGCCGCAGCATTCTCGAATTCGAAGGGGTGGACACCATCCGCGTGCCCAGCCCGCCGCTGATCCTGATTCCCACCACCGCTGGCACCTCGGCGGATGTTTCGCAGTTCGTGATCATCTCCAACCCGCTGGAACGGATGAAGTTTTCCATCGTCAGCAAGGCGGTGGTGCCCGACGTGTCGTTGATCGACCCGGAAACCACCGCCAGCATGGACCCCTTCCTTTCCGCCTGCACCGGTATCGACGCCCTGGTGCATGCCATCGAGGCCTTCGTTTCCACCGGCAGCGGGCCGCTGACCGACCCCCATGCCCTGGAAGCCATGCGCCTGATCAACGGCAATCTGGTGCAGATGATTGCCAACCCGCAGGACATCCTGCTGCGCGAGAAGATCATGCTCGGCAGCATGCAGGCCGGCCTGGCCTTCTCCAACGCCATCCTCGGCGCGGTGCATGCCATGAGCCACAGCCTCGGCGGCTTTCTCGATCTGCCCCACGGTCTGTGCAATGCGGTGCTGATCGAGCATGTGGTGGCCTTCAACTACAGCGCCGCGCCGGACCGCTTCAAGGTGATTGCCGAAACCCTCGGCATCGACTGCCGTGGGCTGAACCACAAGCAGATCAGCCAGCGCCTGGTGGAGCACCTGATCGCCCTCAAACGCGCCGTGGGTTTCCATGAAACCCTTGGCCTGCATGGCGTCGGCAATTCGGATATTCCCTTCCTGTCGCGCCACGCCATGGGCGACCCCTGCATCCTCACCAACCCGCGTGAATCCAGCCAGCGCGACGTTGAGGTCGTCTATGCCGAGGCGCTCTGACCCTTCAGCAAGCCAGAGCGATGCGCTAGCCGGGCTGCTCGGCTTGGGCAGCCACTCGACGCGCAAAAGCCATTACCCGGAGCTGATCGCCCGCCTGGAAGAGCTGGAAACCGAGCGCAACCGCTATAAGTGGCTGTTCGAGCACGCAGTGCATGGGATCTTCCAGGCCAGCCTGCATGAGGGCTTGCGCGCGGCCAACCCGGCCCTGGCGCGCATGCTTGGTTACGACGACCCGCAGGAAGTGCTGTGGTCGCTGAGCGGCCTGGCCAACTACCTGTTTGTCGGCGGCGTCGAGGAGTTGCAGCAGATTCGCCAGCACCTCGGCAGCGGGCCAGGCCTGTTCGGTTACGAGACCCAGTTGCGGCGCAAGGACGGCAGCGTTATCGACGTGCTGATGAACCTGCTGCTCAAGCCCGGCGAGGAGGGGCTGTTCGAAGGGTTCGTGGCCGATATCACCGAGCGCAAGCAGGCCCAGCAGCGCTTGCAACTGCTCAACGACGAGCTTGAGCAGCGGGTCGGTGCGCGTACTGCCGAATTGCAGGACGCCAACCGCAACCTGCAGCAGCAGATAATTGAGCGCGAACGCATTGAACAGGCCTTGCGCGAGGCCCGGGATGCCGCCGAGGCGGCCAATCGCAGCAAGGACAAGTACCTGGCTGCCGCCAGTCACGACCTGCTGCAACCGCTCAATGCCGCGCGCCTGCTGATTTCGACCCTGCGCGAGCGCAACCTGCCGAGCGCGGAACACAATCTGGTCGAACGCAGCCACCAGGCCCTGGAAGGGGCCGAGGACCTGCTGACCGACCTGCTGGATATCTCCAAGCTGGACCAGGCGGCGATCAAGCCGGATATCGATGTGTACCGCCTGGAAGAGCTGCTCGCACCTCTGGCGTCGGAGTTCCAGTCGGTGGCCGAGGCCGAAGGCCTGGCGTTCAAGGTTCGCATTGCCGAGTGCAGTATCAGCACCGACTTCCGCCTGCTGACGCGCATCCTGCGCAACTTTCTCAGCAATGCCTGCCGCTATACCGAACAGGGCAGGATTTTTCTCGGTGCGCGCAAGCGCGGCGCGTTTCTCGAACTGCAGGTGTGGGACAGCGGCCGCGGTATCTGCGAAGACCAGATGGAGAGCATTTTTCTCGAGTTCAACCAGCTGCACGTTGGTCGCGCCGCCGAACGCAAGGGCGTTGGCCTAGGCCTGGCGATTGTCGAGCGCATTGCGCGCATCCTCGGTTACCCGGTGCGGGTTCGTTCGCAGCCGGGGCGTGGCTCGATGTTCAGCATCCAGGTGCCCCTGGCCGAGCATCGGGCGGCAGCCGCTGTGACGCCCTCGCTGCAGGCGCTACCCGGCGATCCGCTGCCGGGTCGGCGTCTGCTGGTGGTGGATAACGAATTGAGCATCCTCCACAGCATGGCCGCGCTGCTCGGCCAGTGGGGCTGCGAGGTGATTACCGCAACCGATCAGCAGGCCGCCTTGCTGGCTCTCGAACAGCGTGCTCCGGACCTGATCGTGGCCGATTACCATCTCGATCACGAGGTGCTCGGCCATCAGGTCGTGGCCCATCTGCGCGAGCATTTCGCCACCCGCATTCCGGCACTGATGATCACCGCCGATCGCAGCGATCAATGCCGTCACGACCTGCAGCGCATGGGCGTGCCGCTGCTCAACAAGCCGGTCAAACCCGGCAAGTTGCGCGCAGTACTGAGCCAGTTGCTGCGCTGACCCTTAGCACTCTGAATTGCAGCAGTTTTGTGCTTGGTGATCCGGGGTGCCGCGGCTATGCTCCGCGCGAGCCTTAGCCACTGAATATGTGAAATGCCTAAATCCTTCTTGCCCGCTGTGTGTTTATCCGCCTCGCTGCTACTGACTGCTTGCACGAGCGTGCCGCTGTCGCTGGAAACTCAACGCCTGCCGGAGCGGGTTGAGCTGAGCGATGTACCGTTCTTTCAGCAGAGCGATGCCCAGGGTGGGGCCTCCGCTTTAGCCGCACTGCTTAACCATCATGGCGTGATCAGTAGCCCCGGTTTGCTGGAGCAGCGCATGCAGCAGGCTGGGGCTGTCAGTGCCCAGGCGGGGCTGGAGTTCGCCGCCAGGTCCCATGATGTGCTGGTGTATCCGCTGCCGGCCAGCTTCGATGCCTTGTTGCAGCAGGTGGCGGCGGGACATCCGGTGCTGGTCTTGCACAATCAGACGCTGGCCTGGCCAGGGCAGCAGTTCGCCATTCTGGTCGGTTACGACAAACGTGAGCGTACGCTGGTACTGCGATCAGGCAATAGCAGGCGCTGGCATACCAGTTTTTCCAGCTTCAGCAGTGGCTGGGAGGAGGCCGGGCGCTGGGCGGTGGTATTGACGCCAGCCGATCGGTTGCCGGCGCAACCACAAATGCAGACCTGGCTGGATGCCGCAGCAGCGTTGCGTGACCAGGGCCGCAGCGATGCTGCGCAACGGGCGCTGCGCACGGCCCGCCAGCAGTGGCCAGATGCGCAGTTGTAGATGGCAGGTCATAAAAAACGGCACCCGCGGGTGCCGTTTTTATTGTGGGGTCGTTACACGCCCAGCTTGTCACGCAGGGTGTAGTACCAGGCCCCCATGGCGCTGAAGGGTACCTGGAATAGCTGGCCGCCGGGGAAGGGGTAGTGCGGCAGTTCGGCGAAGGCGTCGAAGCGCTCGGCCTGGCCGCGCAGGGCTTCCGCCAGGATCTTGCCGGCCAGGTGGGTGTAGGTCACGCCATGGCCGCTGCAACCCTGGGAGTAATACACATTGTCGCCGAGGCGGCCTACCTGGGGCAGGCGCGACAGGGTCAGCAGGAAGTTGCCGGTCCAGGCGTAGTCGATCTTCACGTCCTTCAGTTGCGGGAAGGCCTTGAGCATCTTCGGCCGGATGATGGCTTCGATGTTGGCCGGATCGCGCGCGCCGTAGACCACGCCGCCGCCGAAGATCAGGCGCTTGTCACCGCTGAGGCGGTAGTAGTCGAGCAGGTAGTTGCAGTCTTCGACGCAGTAATCCTGCGGCAGCAGGCTTTTCGCCAGCTCATCAGACAGCGGCTCGGTGGTGATCACCTGAGTGCCGCAGGGCATCGACTTGGCCGACAGCTCGGGAATCAGGTTGCCGAGGTAGGCGTTGCCGGCGATCACCACGAACTTGGCCTTGATCCGCCCGTTGGGGGTGTGCACCACAGGGTTGGCACCGCGTTCGATACGGATGGCCGGGGACTGCTCGTAGATCACCCCGCCCAGGGATTCCACCGCTGCTGCCTCGCCGAGGGCCAGGTTGAGCGGGTGGATATGGCCGCCGCTCATATCGAGCATGCCACCCTTGTAGATATCGGTGCCCACCACCTCACGAATGCGCTCGGCATCCATCAGCTCGAGCTGGGTGTGGCCGTAGCGCTCCCACAACTTCTTCTGCGACTCGAGGTGCTTCATATGCTTGGCGGTGTTGGCGGCGAATACGCCACCGTCTTTCAGGTCGCACTGGATGTCGTATTTCTTGATCCGCTCACGAATGATGCGGCCGCCTTCGAAGGCCATATCGCCCAGCAGTTTCGCCTGCTTGGGGCCGACGCTACGCTCAATCACGTCGATATCGCGACTGTAGCTGTTAACGATCTGCCCGCCGTTGCGCCCGGAAGCACCGAAGCCGACCTTGGCTGCTTCGACGATGCTGACCTTGAAGCCGTTCTCCAGCAGGGCAATGGCGGTGGACAGGCCGGTGTAGCCCGCGCCGACGATGCACACATCGGTTTCGCTCTCGCCATTGAGTTCGGGGCGGGCCGGCACGGGATTGGCGGAAGCCGCGTAATAGGATTGTGGATAAGCTGTGTGCGCCATTTTGCAACCTCTGTTCTTTATTTTTTACGAATAGATGGATGCTACCTGAGTTGAAAATGCTCGGCTAGTGGCCTGTGCGAAATATTAAACGCACCTCTGAACAGTAAAAAATTCATTTATTCAGGCAGTTAGCTAAAAACCTGTTGACACTTTTTCGCGTGGCCGTAGAATGCGCACCCATCGTAGGCACGTAGCTCAGTTGGTTAGAGCACCACCTTGACATGGTGGGGGTCGTTGGTTCGAGTCCAATCGTGCCTACCAA
>Ga0209343_10002677_pt1 | contig 22834 bp, 21 predicted proteins | sample RifCSPlowO2_02_FD_184026 | JGI IMG/M metagenome (GOLD analysis project Ga0209343, IMG submission 184026) | Groundwater microbial communities from Rifle, Colorado - Rifle CSP2_plank lowO2_0.2 (SPAdes) (version 2) | ecosystem: Environmental > Aquatic > Deep subsurface > Groundwater | place... | reverse complement strand
GCCCTTAGTCTCTGGACACCGGCGTCGAAGAGGTCAACGCTTCCACATCCATGCCTAGGATCGTGACGACTTCAAGGCATAACCTCTCGAGTTGGTCGACTGACTCCTGCGGGGCGGCTGCGGCCGGTCGTAACCGGCAGGAGTCGGCCAAAAACAGACGCACAAACGTACCTAGGTAAACGGGGGGGATTCACCTACTTAATAAGGACGACGAGGAGCCCGGTGCCAGGACGACTGCGTCGTAGCGCGCCATCAGTTCCATAGTGCCGCGCAGCCAGAACTCGTCGCCCACCTTCGGTAGGCCCTGCTCCATCTAGGCCGTATTTGGGGATAACCGGGTAGCAGCCCAGGTGCAGGCGGACGGCCAGCGAGCTCGATATTGCGGTCAAATAGCTGCCCGATCCGACGCCCGGTAGGGGCCAGCGAGATGATGGGGTGCATAATTTTTCTCTGTGCTGAGTGGTAAGAGTCGCTGAGGAGCGTTATCTTCGGCGCAGACTTCGAGGGAACGATTGGGAATGGATGAATTAGTTAAAGAAGTAATTCCGCTGCTTCAATATTTGATTCCCGGCTTTGTTGCGACCTGGATTTTTTACACGCTCACCTCATTCAAGCGGCCAGATACTTTTGGGCAAATAGTTCAGGCTCTGATATTTACGTTCTTCATTCACGGAATCGTCACAGGCATTGGAGAACTGCTGATTGCCGCCGGTAATGCCGGACGTGTGTGGGGAATGTGGGACCAGAGAGCAATTGCAATTTGGTCAGCTGTGATCGCGGTTCTGCTTGGGTTACTTGCTTGCTTCTTGGTCAATAAAGGCTATGCACATGCCTTTCTTCGATTTGCAAGGATCACCGTTAAGACCTCTTTCCCAAATGAATGGTTTAGTGCGTTCAACCGGTATAAAAGATTTGTGGTTCTCCATCTAAAAGATGATCGTCGTATTTATGGTTGGCCGGAGGAGTGGCCATCAGAACCACATAGCGGTCAGTTTGTCATCCTTGACCCCGCTTGGCTGGATGAAGATGGAAAGGAGTATCCGCTTGGTGTAGAGGTATTTATAATCGACACCGCGCAGGTACAATGGGTAGAACTCAGTAAGAAAACTTGGTGAAAGAGATGACTAGTAAAGCGCCTCAACCGATGCCATCTAAACAGCAGTCGAGTGTCGGCCGCGAAAAAGCAAACGTTAATCCACCGAGTCCCACTTCCGTTCGACCATCAGCGCCGAAGGCCCCGCCAAAACCTAAAAGCAGTTCTTGAGAAAATGCGGCCAGTAGCTGCCTTTTCTAATCAATCTAACCCAGATCGGCATGCATTCTGAGCTTGAGGGTATCCTTGGCGCAGTTGTACACAACTCGGTAATCCTGGCACTGGCTGCTACGGCAACTCCAAGCATTCGAAGTGGTGGGTCTTCCAGCATGCCCGCAGGTATAGGGGAATGTGCATCATCCTCTAGCATTTGGCCCAGAGTGTGTAAAAACGCTTTCGCATTTCGTATGCCTCAGCCCAGTGTTCAGTTTCCCAAGCAAATCTCCATAATCAGTACCAATAGCGCGTCAGAGTGTTTATGAAGCTCTTTGGCACCTCTTGAAGCAGCAAAAGCTGAGGCTTTTACGCCGTCATCGCCTTCAACAAGCCTTCGGTACCGATGATTTTCATCACCCGTTTCAAGTTGTAGGCGAGCACATTCAAGCTCATCTCCGCGCTCACCCAGTTCAGCTTTCGGGTGAGAAAGTGCGTCGCGCTCATCCATTGTTTGAGCGTCCCGAAGGGATGCTCAACAGTCCGCTTTCGAACCTTCATCATCTCTGGCGCGTGGTTCAACCGGCACTGCATTTCCTCCAGCACCGCTTCATGCTCCCAGCGCTTTACTCGACGATTTGTGCTTGGAGTGCACGGGGCTTTCAGCGTGCAACTCTGGCATTTTGAACTCCAGTAGCAGTGCATATTCATGCCTTTCTCAACGCTGGAGAAACGCCAGATCAGTGCCTCTCCAGCCGGGCAGATGTATTCGTTTTTCGTCGGGTCATAAACGAAAGCATCTTTGTTGAACCGGCCATCAGCCTTGGCACTTGAAGTCATCGGCTTTGGCACATAGGCGGTGATGTTTGCGTCGTGACAGGCCAAAATTTCTTCACCTTTGAAGTAGCCTCAGTCAGCCACCACGGACAGCGTTTCTGCGCCGATGGCTTCCCGAGCCTGCTTCGCCATTGAACTGAGTTGGTCACGGTCTGAACCGCTGTTGGTGACCTCGAAAGCAACGATCAAATGGTGCTGCGTGTCGACCGCCGTCTGCACGTTGTAGCCGACAATACCGCTGCCGCGCGTCATCATCGAACGGGCATCCGGGTCGGTCGGTGAAACCTGTTTGTCCGGCGATTCGTTGAGCTGAGTTTCGATCACCTGAAGCTCTTTCATCTGTGCTTTGAGCTTGGCGATTTTGTCTTCCAGGCTGACAGTGTCTGGCGCGGATGCGCTAGAAATTTGCCGATCAGCTGCATCGAGCACGGCCAAATAACGGCTGATGCTCGTCTCGATTTCTTCCATGCGCCGCTTCAGTTTGGCACTGGTGAAATTGCGGTCGCGATTGTTTACTGCTTTGAATTTGCTGCCGTCGATGGCGACTAGGTTTTCGCTAAACAACCCCAACTGCAGGCAGAGCAAGACGAACTGGCGGCAGACGCCGCGAATGGCTTTGCTGTTGTCTTTTCGGAAGTTGGCGATGGTCTTAAAATCGGGCATCAATCGCCCGGTTAGCCACATCAGCTCGACATTGCGTTGGGCTTCTCGCTCAAGCCGCCGGCTCGATTGGATGCGATTGAGGTAGCCGTAGATATAGATCTTCAGCAGGATCTCAGGGTGGTATGCAGGTCTGCCTGTTTCGGCTGGAATGACGCCATCAAAACCCAGCGTGGCCAGGTCGAGTTCATCGACGAAGACATCGACCACGCGCACCGGATTGGTATCGCTGACATAGTCGTCGAGGCTCTCGGAAAGTAAGGTGCTTTGACCTCGGTGCTCACCCTGGATAAACCGTTTCATGGGCTTCCCTTGCGATGAAATTCTCAGAAATCATAGGAAGGGTATGTTCGGGTGTTTTTACACACTCTGGGCCAGAAGCAGCCGCTCGGATATGTCTACGAAATTAGGGACAATTAAGTCTAGTTTTCGTTGACCACACACTCCAGTCCGCCTCAGGCTTTCAGGAGGCGAATCCTGAACTCAACCCCATTTCTGACGTTTAAAGCAGAGACCTTGCCCTGCATGCTCGCTACGTAGCTGCGCACCATGTTAAGCCCCTGCCCCAAGTTATTCCCCGGGCCTGCTCTTAGGGAAACGCCATAATTGAATATTTCCTCTAATTTATTTTCTGGTATAGGGGGGCCTTGATTGGCCACCGTAATTGAAACGTGCGCATCTTCCACCCCGACAGAGAGCACAATAGGCGTACCTAGATTTCTAAAATCATTTGCATTATTTATAACAGCATCTAACACCGACTCCAGCATATCCCCATTTGCTAGGGCATAGACCGAATCATCAGAACCATCATATAAAATCCCTCCTATATGATGAGACTCGGCGGCATTAACTAGATACTCTGTGACGTTCTCGCTGGCGGTATTTGCAGGTAAGCTTGCAAAAATATCCTTCGGATGATGTTTGAGCCCCCCACCCCCAACATCGCTCTCAGCATAAGCTCCGGACAGAGTTTCCAACGCAAACGAAATCCGGTCTATATCCCTCCGGTCAGCGTCCCTCGCATCGGGATGCCTCGATATGAGGCTCTGCAGCGGCGACCGAATCTCGTGTCCAAGCGACAGCATAAGCTCTCTCTCCCTATTCGCTTTCTCCGTCGAGATTTCATTCGCTGACGTTAGGGCTTGATGAAGCTCCTGGATATTCTCCCAAAGAACACCAATTTCACTTTTGCTTGAGCTTATGGAGTAAGGCGGATCCCTGCGGTCTTTGTCGCTAAACTTTTCCCGCATAAAAAGCGTATTCTTCCTGACCTTGTAAAGTGGCGACAGAATAAAAATTTGTAGATAGACCAGCACAGCTATCAAGAGCGCAAATAGTACGAAAGCGAAAGCAATACTGGCACCAGCGGCCTCTCTCCACCCCGTCAGCACACTCGATGCATCTCCTTGTATGCTGACAGTTGCTCCACCATAAATGGATGACTCTTTGGTGACTACCGGAGAGGAAACAAGAAAATTAATAAGCCAGTTGGTAGCCTTGGTATAGAACTCTTGGAGCACTCCCTTTTCCGACTCCGCATAGCCAGTAACATCAGGGCGGACCGAGTACACCTCACCACTCTTAGATTGAAATGACAACTGCTCTCCCCGCGACAAATATCGGCGCGCATTATCAAGGGAGAATATTGGGTCAGACTGAAATTGGGTTGAGTCAAATATCTTTTCTTCCGCCCCTGCACTAGGTCTATGCAAGGAGACCGTTATTCTCGTCTCGTAGATATCCTCGGGTGGCCAGGGACGACTCAAGTCTTTGTTCGCGAGATATGCATCATCCAAGAACGAAGACAACGGAACCTGAAAAATAAATTCGTAATCCCCCAAAGAGTCGCCCGACCTTCCGGCCTTGAGTACTCGGCCTCTAATTTCGGGCTCCCTGGCATATGCTAGGTTCCTGGACTTTCCAGTCTTGAAGCCCGTGAGACTCCAAGCCTCGGAGAGATAGGGTACTGGAGCCTTCAGGTTTCTCAACAAGGGATCGAAGGTTATGGTGTAGTCGTCCACCATTCCCCGCGAACTAATGGACACAACAAATCTATGACCAGTTGCTGGGTTATCCAAATATCTCGGCGACACCAGCGTATCACTCGTAGAGAACGAACCGCGGATATAAGCTATTGCACCTGGTTCCTTATTATTGAGCACACCAACACAGACTCGATTTCTGCCGGAAGAGTCGAGAGAGTAGCTACAGCTTGGAAGCGCCTTAAGTTCATCCGCATGGCCAGGCGTCACAGACACGTATTCGATGGGCAGAACATATGGCGGTATCCCTTGCGCACCAGCGGAAGGGGCGCGGATATTCAAAAGTGAAATACGTCCATCAAGTGAATTGTACTCGTACGCAATTCGCTCAAGAGTCCTGTCGATATGTGCTTCATACTGAGAGGCGATAGAGTTGAAGCTTAAGTCTAGTGCAAACTTAGTACCTACCGAGACTACGACGAAAATGAGAAAAACAGCCCCATAAATAGATATGCGAATTTTAGCTTTGGCAAGATTGAGGCGAAACCTTGCAAGATCAACAGCTACTCCTGCCATCTTGCGCCCTTCATTCGAACCACATCTATATTTCCGTCCGCATCCACCTCCTGCAAGGCCACTCGTATAGTTCGGAAGTGCTGCTGCAGTCCTTGAGGATTACGCCCGCTTTTAACAAAGCAGTACATATCATCATAAGCCACAACCGCACCCTGAGCGCTATATATTTTCTGAAGAATCATTTTCGCCGTATGAGGTATATTTAGCGCCTTTTTCTTATAGTAAGCCTTGCCGGTTTCCTGACTTATGTAGAAATCTGAAATAGTATCATTTGACTCCTGCCTGGCCTTAGACACCCTATGCAAAACACGCAGCGCCGAATCAATAAACTCTATAGGCTCAGCCACTGGTTTAACCAAGTAGTCCCAAACATCCAGCTCCAGCATTATTGACTTGTAAACCAAATGATCCAATCCCGAAACGACAATGACAGGACTATTGAAATTCTTACTATTAACCTTAACTATACCGAAGCCTGCATTTCTATCTGGAGCCAGCTCAATATCCAGCACAATTAGAGAGTAATTGTTTTTTACGATAGCATCTTCAGCTGATTCCCGATCTAGAAACTGATCAACTTCCACATTTTCAGCTAGCTGCCTGCAATATCCCGCCAGCGAATCGTTAACTTCTTGAACATCTTCGATCACGGCAATCTTGTACATAGACCTATCCTCACTCTAATACCGATATGGTTTTCCTTTGCAGGCCCTAGCGCAAGAGCTTCCGCATGAGGAAATCCTCACGTACACCTGCTTTTCATCACATCCCGCAGCGTTTACCGCACTATCGATGCGATGCCTCACTTTCATGATCAAAGCTATCTGCTAACCGCGTTTTTTCCTCACGGTTGCTTGCGTAAATTCCTTCCCATGACTCTGATCGTCACTAGAAGGAAATTGTTCATGTCTCGTGAAAGCTTTCAAATTCTCGCGCTATCCGGCGGTGGATACCGCGGCCTATATACTGCAACGATCTTGGCTGAGATTGAGCGTGAGCTGGGAGGCCCCATAGCTCGGCATTTCGACCTCATTGCAGGTACCTCTATCGGTGGAATTCTGGCCCTAGCGATTGCCAACGAAATTCCTGCCAGCAATTTGGTGGAGATGTTTGTGAGGAAAGGCCGGGATATCTTCAAGCCCAGGACCCGCATGCCCATTTTCAAGTCGTCCTTCAGCAGTGAGGAACTGAAGAAGGTCATCTCAGCTGAAGACATGCTGGGGGAGCGGCTGCTGGGTGATGCCCTGCATCCCGTCATCATTCCCACAATCAACTACTCAACGGGTAAGCCCGTTCTATTCAAGACACCTCACAACGAGAATTTCCGCCGCGACCATCTCCACAAGATGGTAGACATCGGGCTAGCCACCAGTGCTGCTCCCACCTATTTCCCGCGCCATTTCTTTCAACACAACCAGTACGTCGACGGGGGCCTCTTCGCAAACGCCCCTGGCCTGCTGGCTGTCCATGAAGCCGAAACGTTCCTTGGCGCCGACGTTTCCCAATTGAAGCTTCTTTCTATTGGCACGATGTCCTCCAAGTTCACTGTGAACCCTAAAAAAAATCGTAATGGCGGCGCGGTCGACTGGGGCGGAGGCAACCCCTTCAAGGCAGCCCAACGCCTCTTTGGCCTGTCGATCTCGGTCCAGGAATCTCTGTGCGACTTCATGCTGATGCACAGGCTAGGAGGCCGGTACACCCACATTGATGAGGACCTGACAGACGATCGCTCAAAAGCCGTCGCATTGGATAAGGCCGACAAGAATGCACAGGAGGTGCTACGTGGGGCGGGACTGGAGAAAGCCAAAAGCTGCCTGGGCGATCCCAAACTCATGAGCTTGTTTGCTCACAAAGCGGCAAGACCGAAGTTCTATTACGGCGTACATGCTCAACCTCAGGAGGAATGCCATGCTTAATCTCACCAAGGTCTTCTACTCCTCCACCGCGGATACTGAGCATCTGCACAGCGCACTCCTTCCGAACGATGAGCAACGGGCTTTTCTGCGGTACTGCAGGACGAAAATTAAGGACTACTTAAAGCCTGCCATTGCGGCGGCCACCGTCCAGGTGCTGGGTATGCAAAAACAGGTGAAGCCCCGTTTTCGCACGCAAGGCTCTTGGGCCTATAGCACGTGCATTCAACCTGCACACACGCTAGACCAAGAAATGGATCTCGACTACGGGGTGTACCTCCCGGTAGATGTCTGGCAGGAGAACGGCCCGCCGGCAGAGATGGCAAAGGCCTACTTTGACTTGGTCGAATCACTGCTACAGATACTCTGTCTTCAGGAAGGGTGGACGCTTGTCACGGGCGACGATGCGAAAGACACCTGCATTCGCATCGATGTTGCAAGCTGGGCACACATCGACATCCCTCTGTACGCAGCCCCGGCCGCGGATTTTGAGAAGGTAGTAGAGAAGACTGCCATGCTGAAGGCAGAAGCCAGGGCGGTGAACTCTGTTAGCTTCGGCATGATGTGGGAATCGATGGAGTCGATGGACTCAGTCTATGCCAATGCCCAAACTTGGGATGACCTTGATCAAATCATGATGGCATCGAGAACCGGGAAGTGGATCGCTTCAGACCCTGAAAGCGTTGCCAAGTGGTTCCGTGATCAGATCACGCGGTTTGGCGAGCTGGGAGAGCAATTCCTCCGGGTCTGCCGCTATGTGAAAGCGTGGAGGGACTTCAACTGGAAGAATGGCGGCCCCACCTCTGTCTCGTTGATGATTGCCATTGCCCAAGGCTTCGAAGGCAAAAGAGGTCGCGACGACATTGCCCTGGAACAGGCCGCTGCGGTGGTTGCCCAAGCGGTGCGCGGTGATATCTATGAGCATGGCATAGATGAGAGTGCAGAAGACTTCAACAGGCTCAAGCACGACAAACGTATCGAAGCAGGGCGTGTTGCTGATCGCCTTGTAACAAGTCTACGTAGCTCAAGAAGCACCCCTTCTCATCAAGGTTCGAACGCGCTTCATTCACTACGCACGGTGCTCGGCGATCGCATTCCCTTCTCCCCTGAGTTGATTCAAGAGGAGGCGCCGGCAAACATCGTGCGCAGTGCCGCACCGGCCATCGTCGCGACCCCCTACGTTCCTAACACTTCGGCAGGCTGACATGGACGCCAAACGAGTTGGGGATGTCCTCAGGTTAATGCACGACCTGAACTTTCGTGCATTGCCCATCAAGGGCGGTTGCCGGCGCTTTGTTGGGGACCTCGCCTGCAATGCAGGTGAGGTCGGCATTGAGGTGAGCCTTTCAGACTGGGACTTCATCGACTACCCCAAGATCCGAATCTTGGGGCAGCCGCACTTCTTGCCGAAACTGATGGCCCATCATGTGACCGATGGCTCGTTCTGCTACATGGCCAAAGGGGAAGTCATCCTCGATCGCTATAACCCCGCCAGCTCCATTCTGCGTTGCCTAAATCAAGCCACCGGGCTACTCAACGACCTCATTGCTAACCCTGCAAGAAATCTCAGTGACTTCCAAGCAGAGTTCCAGGCGTACTGGACGACTCCGAGCAAAGGCACAGTTGTGCATGTGGGCGTAGGCAACATGTCAGCCGCGGCCCGATCAGCATCGGTTTACTCCTTTGTACCTGGGGAACGGCTCCGAAGGGTTATCTCCACTGACGCCGACTCCACCTCCAAGATGGCTTCGGCGTGGGGAGAGCAAGCTGACGAAGAAACCAAGACTCACTGCTGGATCTTTCGAAGCGTTGCTCAACCGCCGGTCACGGATGCTCTCCCCTGGACAATCAAACAAACACTCCGGTGGCTGAAGGAATGGGACCGCTCTCTTTACAAGAGATGCCAAGCAGCCATCGAGACCGACAAGAAATTCTTAGACATCGAATTCGCTTACTTCTTGATTGACTGCCCAGCCGGCTGGGTGGGATTCAGATTCTCCATCAACTCGACGATCCGCAAAAGGCTCGCCCTTTCGCGTGGAGGTAAGTACCGAGGACAAGCACTACTTCAGTTTCTGCTCACGTATGGCGGAGGTGAAAAGATCAGCAGGCTGCGAGTACAGGATCTCAGTCATAGCTTCATCGGCTCAAGAAATCTGACGTCATCACTAGGGGCAGCTTTGTCCGGGCGAAAAGTGGCATTGATTGGCTGCGGCGCCATAGGCGGCTACTTGGCTCAGGCACTCATACGCCTGGGAGCCGGCCACGGAGAAGGCAAGCTAGAGCTGTTCGATCCACAGATTCTCATGCCTGAAAACCTAGGCAGGCATGCGCTCGGCTTTAAATATCTGTTCAAAAGCAAAGCGGAAGCCCTGAAAGATGAGGCTCATCTGCAGCTACCAGGCATCAATATCGAGGCTCATGATCTCGAAATGCGCTCGCCAAACTCCTTGAAGGACTTTGACTTGGTCGTGAACGCGACAGGCGATGAACCTGTCGCCGAGATGCTGAACGAAGCCCAAATCAACGCAGAACACTGCTTTCCACCGATTCTCCATGTCTGGATCAAAGGCAATGGAGAAACCGTTCAAGCGTTATGGACTGATAGCCAAGAGTTTGGGTGCTTCAGATGCCTGAGGTTCAACGCTGAGGAAAGCAAAATGCAAGAACGCTTCCGTGTTCTCAAAGGAGATACTGAGAAGTCATACAGGGCCTGCCAACACTACACACCGTACGCAGTGCCCGCCCCAATTTCTGCTGTAGCGCTAGCGACAGACCTGATTGTCGACTGGTTGAGGTCAGATGACCCAAGTCCCCGCTTCAGAACCAGATCGGTCGAAACAGCCAATGTCTTCAAGGTTAAAAACCAGAACATCAGGCCGCTAGATGGCTGTCCCGCATGCGCAACGAAATAATATTTTCTTGGCCAGACGGTTCCGGACGGTACGTCCTGATCGAAGGGCATGTGTGGGACTTTCTCTTCTCACATGCCCAGACAAAATCCAACGCGGCTGAAGCTGGAGGCATCCTTTTGGGCCACAGAGCCGGTGGCCATATTCACGTAATCTCGGCAACCGGTCCCCTCCCGAACGACAAGAGAGCAAGACTTCGCTTCGATCGCCTGGATACTGGCCATCAAAAAGCTGCACGTGATGCTTGGGCAAGTAGCGGAGGTACTGTCGACTATGTGGGAGATTGGCATACGCACCCGCAGAGCGTCCCCACACCCTCATCCAAAGACCATGTGGAGTGGAAGAAGCTGACAAAGGCACTGCCGAGCTCGCACTTATTCGCCATCGTAGGTTCGTCAGGCAATAGCTTCTGGCTTGGTTGCGGAGCGAACCTGCAAGAGATTCTTCCACTAACTAGGGGCTGAATCGCCTCTACTTTTTGTAGATACCCTCAAGCGTCAGCGGCAGTTTGTAAACCAATGCGGGCCAGTCCGCTTTTGGCCGTTCCCTGCCAGCCAGGGCCCCATGAAGCATGCCGGTCAGATTCGCTGCGAATGACTGGTCAGGTTGAGTGCAAATGGGTGGTCAAGTCTGTGCAATTATCCACGCACGCACCCGCACCCGCACCCGCCGCATGAAGCCCTAACCAGCGCCAGCACCGGGCCCCTTCTCAAAGCCTGTGACTGACCAGTTGAGTCCCGGTATCTTGTTGCCAAACGTCTATTCCACTCTCGCCACATTCTCGCCTTATGGCCGCCTATGAACGACATCGAGTTTGCACAGAGCGTCAGCCCCGAAATTGCCGGGCTTTACGCGCAGGCTAAAGACCTAGCCTTCATTACTCCAGGCTACGCCCTCACCCACTTGCGTAGCTTTGCGGCGGTGTTTTGCGATGAGATAGAGCCGTCGGCAAAGGCTGACTCCAATATCGCCAACAAGATCGTAATGGTGCGCAACGCGCAGGGCTCATCCAGGAAGGCACTGTCAGCCCTGAAAACCTTCCTGCAAGAATCTATTAAGCAACAAATCATCGAAATAGCCGTACTAAATACTCGACTGACTCAGTCACAAACAAATCTGATATATATACAAGAACACGTATCTACCTTAGATACAGGCAATGACGAGTTACGTCAAATTATCTCGGCGCAAACACTGAGCGCGTCATCCTTGGCAGATAGTCTCGCTAAAGCAAACCTAGAATTAAGAAAATGCATGAAATCAAAAATGCCAGTCAACAAAAATAAATAACACACTCATTGAGCTTGCACCCGCTCGTCAAAAAATTAGAATTAGCAGCAAAGAAGAAAATTGCAAGAGTCAGAAAGGAGCTTTAGGTTTTTATATATGAATTTATAATCAATGGAAATTAAAAACATCTCCTAAATATAGAGATATCTCTTTTTGCTCGCACTGGGAATTATTAACTCAAAGAGAGTTACTCGGGGCACATTGGCTAGGCCAGCGGAATCTTGTATCCGGAAACGTCCCAGAACCAAACTTCTACCCCACCTTGCTCTGCACCTAGCTAGGCTTTGCTGCAGCAAAAAACTGCCGGAAATATAGTAATGATTTTTTTCTTCGAGCGTCGCGGCATGCCTTGTGCGCAACGAAAGCGAATGTCGATAGTCATCCACATCGCGGCCAGACCGGATACGTACCTCAAGATTCCACTGCGCTTCATCCCCCCAATCATGTAGCTCATACATACTCCACAGATCATGAAAAATCGCCCACGATTCAAGTAAAATTTTCTGAATTGAGTGACCACTGGCATATTGGTGAAATTTACCATCGAGAGCATAAGGATTGATCCTTCTATCGTTAATATCCTTCATTGTGTAAAGATTCAACGTCGACACTAGCCATGAGTAATAAGCCATGGCGCAGCTGCACCGTACACTGCCGTCCAGCGAGTAGTAATTATTCAACCCCAAGCCTTTGAGTTGGTTGATGCATTGGTGGTGTGGCCGAGCACATCGTTTATATATCTGGCGTCTAAGGGATTTAAAACACGCAATCAATTGCTCAAAATCGGATTGGCTCGTCCATTTGTTGGTTTCATCCATAAAGTCTAGGGATAGACTTGCAACATCATACATTGGCGCAGCAATACTCAGCGGTGAAGCTCCTATTTTTCCTTCTAAATAGCGAAAATAAACAAAACAATTTTTGATCGAGTTAGAAGAGAGCGGGACAGCCATGATCCCCAACACATCCTCGGTGCTAATTTCGCGAGCCTTACGGAACCATGTAGCAAAGGATTCCCCCCACACATAAAAAAATGAACACTCCTCGTCGGATAGCCTATGTACCGGAAACTGCCCCTCTAAAAACGGCCATAGGTGAAAGCACAACCGAGAGCGATCCTTGGCGCGTAACCTTTTCAATTTAAGGTCTTGAAATACAGACGAACAGGCTCTGCACTCGATCAAGTTAAGCTTATGCACCGGGCACTGAGTGACCCAGGGAAGCTGAAATAGGCTGCAGTGATATAATTTTTTTATACACTCCTTGCAGTGGCGTACCACCTCCTTGGGCGCAGAATATTTGGACCTCAAAAGCCTGTCTAAAAAAGCATTGTCGACCGCCTGCGAAGAAAGGCCTAAAGCAAAACGTAAGGCCGTCAGATTAAACTGATGACTTTCGCACCATCGCGAATTTGCCCTACGGACTTGAATATTATCTCTCTCAACAAGGGAAATAAAATCCCTGAGGGAAATATCATTAATTATCAATGCTTTTAAGAAAATCAACCAAGACGATTCAAAGTAGGCCATTTTTCGATGATACGTTAAGATGCTGCCCATACCACGCCTTCCTATTTAAATATACTTGAGAATTCAACCATGTTCGATTCAATGATAGCGTTCTGAATTGCTTCGAAGGACAGATCGAAATCTTCAGCATCGCTGTTTCTCGAGCTGATTAGCATATATTCAATCGCAATAAACAAGTGCTCAATAGGAATCGGCACGGACGCCCCGCCTACGGCTTGTTTAGCTGCTTTATAAATTAATGTCGCATAGTTGTTTAATCGAAAGCCTTGGGCGAAAGCACGAGGTAAGAAAAATCGACTGTACGAACATCCTGAGTCGGGCGGGTAGAACAGATCCTCATCGAAGTTCTGCAGTAGTGACTGTAGCCAAGCCTCATCGGTGCAACCTTCAAAAGCAATCCGTTGACTGAGAAACCTGGCCAGAATCGCGTCTTCCTTGGCGATGCGAAAGCTGCTGTGCCTGCTGTTGATATCGGATTGCGCGAAACCTACGGTGGTGGTTGTGATGCCCTTGATCTTGAGATCATTTTGGATGACCTGCAAATGCTTGTAGTCCTCCAAGCCTAGCGCCTGCATCTCATCAAGAATCAACAAGAAATGATTGCCGAGTATCGAAGACAGCTCGCACGCAATATGCGTCGTCAATCGACCTCGCAACTTGGCCAAGTTTTCACGAGTCTTCTGCATTAAATTAATCGCTTTGCAGATAGTTTCGATCACCGACTCGCTTTCGGAGACATCGCAGGAGACTAGCACCACATACTTGTCTGGAAATTCTTGAGCGATCAGGTGCTCTATCGCCATAGCACACTGCGTCTTACCCATCCTAGGAGTAGAATAAAAATATACACTAGGCCGGCCCAACCAAATTTGCTCTCGAATCATGCCGTAGGTCAAACCGATCGTCTTCGTTAAAGTTGTAAACCTCTTAATCCGTAACGGGTGAGAGTTGAGCAGCGCTTCGCGCTGTTCCAAGTTAAGTGGATCAAACGACTCCATAGGTATTTCCTCATACTTAAAAATCTTTCATCAATCCCTTTAGATCGGGAATTTTTGACGGCATAACGGTTTTAATAATCGTGTTGGTCGTCAAATTGTATTTAGGCTCATTCGCAATAGGCTGCTTGATGGCTGGAGGTTCCGTACCCCCCGTTTCTACCTTTCCAAGAAAAGTTCCAACTAAATCGGGACGATCAGACGCAACCTCTGTGCTTATCCGATTGAGCTCGGACGCGACGCTTCGCGTGCTCCCTTGTTTCGGTGACTTGCCCGGTCCGCTATCGGTGGCTAACACCTGATTGCGCAGGTGCCGTATGTAATGTTCAACGGGATCGTCAAGTTCGCTGATCGTTAACGCCCTTTTAGCCTTTAATTGATTGATGGCTTTTCGTGTTTTACGGCTATGCTTGGTGTTTGACCATTTTCCTGCTGCCTGTAACATCCCAATTGGCGAGCCATCTGGAAAATAAGCTCGCACTACCCGCATATCCTGCTCATCAAGCTCAATGTTGATTTCTGTATTAGCTAGCCACGGAGATTTTCGTAATATGTCATTGCTATAACGCACCCGGTCCAGATTAATGAATGGTCGAACTCCCTTATTGAGATAACATTTTACTTTTACTTTTACGGTAGTTCGATAATGCGTGATTGCGCTGACCTGACTGTCCAACAGTCGTCGTGGAATAACATGCTGATTGTGTGCAGACATTTTCTGTCTAATGAACTCCAAGGGACTTAGAAATCCAATCCCTTCGCTTTCCAATGCATTATGTTGGGCGAAATGGTGGTAAGCCAATTCCTCTACAATACTTGCCTCCATTTTGTACGTTCGCGCGATGGCTGCGCCGTTAGCCGCCTTGCCGCTAAACGGGGATGCCCCGGTGGTGTTGGGTAATCGCTGAAAAATGCTCTGAGCAATATTTTTGAAGGTGTGCTCGACATTCGGTCGGCACTCGAAGTGACCAGGTGGGCCGTAATTCAGGAAAAATCCTAACTTCTGCCGCAACTCCTGCGACACCGAGGCGGCCAAATTGGAGAGTGCATTGTCAGGCATCACTACAGTAGGCAGAGCATGGCGCAGTTCTGGAATCCGCTCGCCGGGGAAACCCGCATCACCTGTGATGTGCATCCCCAGCACGTTTTTCTCGGGCACTGGTAGTTGCGCGCGAAGGCTTTCGCTGATCAGACGCACTACATCCGATGCACTCACTTCCGAGCTATATACGACGAGAAACCATATTACAGCCGAGGACGCCCGATCGACTAAGGCGAGCAAATTCAATCGCTTTAGGTTGATATAGCTAAAGAGTCCGTCTGCATTAGGTATACCGATGGTAAAGTCAGCATCAATTTTATGACTATCGATTTCCCAAGCATCGTATACCTCGACACTCCTAATCAATGCTTCTTTTCCGCTACCAAGGGACAGGTGCGCTTTGGCTCCTGCCTCATGATAGATCAACACATTTTTGTCAAAATGATTATGCAACTGCTTCTGCATAAAACTGGTAATTGAGCGGCTGCCTCGATACTTTGTATTGAATGGCCACTCTGTGAAGGGGTGATTGAGCGCCTTTAACTCCTCAATAAATAGCTTCTGCAGCGCCTGAGGTTTGGGTCGAAATTCTTCTAAGTGTTTATTTTTTCCCAGCTTCAGTATTTTGGCGAGCAATGAATCGTATAACACAGGGTATTTCTTGAATAACTGGCCTAGCGCGCCGGCGTAGCCAGATTTGTGCTCTGGCAGGTGGTGACCGATGGGTACAACGCGAGTGTAAGCATTGATTCGATAGTGCGGGATCAACGCTCTCTCACCCCAAACGCATCCATCATCCGCGAGCTCGGTACAGCGCCTGATCAGACGGTGGAGCTCGCTGTTTGATATTTTGGTGCTTGCTCGGATTTGGTTTTGGGGCTCGCCATCCAAGTACAAATAAATCGCTGTCCTTCTTCGCTGAAAAAGGTCGCGGTCCTCACTGCTCATCTCCTCCGCATAAACCCCCTCCCAGGGCATGGTCAACCGAATGGACTGTTCTACCTCACACCGCCGGCGCCTTGTTCGCATTGAGTTCATCTCACTGACCAGAGCGTATTTCTCCCAAAACACTGGTTTTCCAAATCCAGCGTGATGGTCCCAAACAGTGCTTCTTGTGCAATTACGCCAAGGACCTTCATCGGTTCATGATGCGGGGTGCGATCGAGCAGTCCTCCCACAGTGCCCTTAAGACCACCACGGATGAGGAGATTGACCTGATCAGATTCGGTGGCACACTTTTCATTTCTTATTTGATTAGAGAAAGCCATCACCTGCAGCCAGCGCGTGGACAGCATTGCAAGCTGCCCAATCCCTTTGGTGTTAAACAACGTTACGCGTACGTTCTCCTGTACACCCTGATGGTCGCGAACCTCCACCTCAGAGTGAGTTTCGGTGATGTCCCCGGTGATCAGTTGATGTAGTTCATACCCTCCGGCCTCAGGCTCTACGACAATGAACTCGCGGCTTTTAAATTTCTCCTCCCAAGGATATTTAGCATTCAGTTCGCAGCCGAATTGGAACGATTTTATCTGGGGATTACTCTCCAGTCGGCTGGCCCAATAAATACATTCGTTATTGCTGGCGAGGGTGATGTCCGCTGATGATTTCACGCTGTACGCCAGCCACAGATTATTCTTGGTATTACGACGCGTGCCATGTGAGGCCATCAAGTGCCCGCGTAATTTTGACTTTAAAGATGCCATTCCAAATCCTCCAACTTAAGGCTTGAATACAAACACTTAACAGCCAAGCGAGCTTGAACTGCTGAGTACTTGATTAGCCGTGTTAAGCGCTCGACTACGTCCCATATTTCCCAGCTGGATAGCGCTTCCCTCCTCGCGTTCAACGATACAAAAGAAGTCGGGGCTTTCACCCGAAATCTGCCATGTATGCACGGGAGAAGGACTACGCTCCAACACTACGGAGTTGTTTCGCGTCGACGCGCTTCAGTGAATTTTGGTCATGCGGGCAGGCGGCTGACTTGACATCAACCGTGATAAATGTGCAAAATCCGGAGGGTCAGGGGAACCTTTTTCTGACGTCTTCGCGAAAGCCCAGGGCTCCACCCCTGGGCTTTTTTTGCATCTCATATCCCTGCTAATTACTATCGTCAGCAGCTATTCATAAAACCTCCCGTTACGGGTGCTATGCCCCCTTTCGATTACGCTGTCAGTTTACGAAACAATCCCCAGCCGCTGGCGGGCTATCCAATTCGCCACATCTTTGGCCAGCGCAAAGCGTCCACGCCTATTACTCACTTCGAATACGGGAACGTCCAGTGTTCCGCGCGTCAGCGCTTGCCTAAATGCATTCGGACTGGGGAAACCTAATTCCCGCCATAGATCCTTGCTCCCGAGCATTGCGCCATAACGCTCGCTCAATTGGTGCTCCAGATCGAATGACAGGCGTTGAATATCTTGTTGGGGAGTCATGGTGTGCACCGTGTCGTGTAGTCACGCCATGTTAGTGGCGCGAGTCGTATTGGTCCATGGCCCCAGAATCGCGTATTATTACTCTGGTCAAACTGCATAGATGGCTACAAATGATTGTTTTTAAAGAACAAAAATATATTGACGAAGAATTCGCTGAGTTTCGGCGGGAATTAAATTTGCTCAGTTCCGACGCGCTGGACATCCCAATTAAGGAGCTGAGCATTCGCTACTGGTACGAATCGCTGAGAACAGGGGCGGGCCTAAAAATACCCAGCCAACTTCAGGAAAAATTTGAACCGGACGCTATTTCTCGTACGGCCAAAGGCACTATCGAGTTCACCACGAACAAATGGTCAGGGTATCGAAGAGGTGAACACCGGCCCCAGAGTGTGCTGCTAAAAAAGGTCGAATCCGTCGCCCCTGGCTCGACTCGAGCACTAGACCATCCGCTCTGGTCAGTGCTCGACGTTACCAACACCCAGATACTCGAAGGCGATGAATTTCTGCGCCGACTCACCCCGGAGATTCAATTTTTGGTTTTACAACCAAATGATCTGCTCATCGCGTCCGCGAATATTGAACCGCTCTCAAAAAGACGTATCAATCAAATTCTTCGAAGGCTAAATTTAGATGCTTTGGCCTGCCTAACTTGGTTTTTGCGTGATGCGCATGCCAATCAGGCCGATAGCATTGAACTTATATTCGACGCCATCCATAATGCGCTGATCATGCTGGCCATGGATATGCACCATTTAAATATCGCACTTCCACTAATTAAAAGATTTATTGATGATATTCTGCCGCTGGGTTTGCCGCCTCACCTTAAACAATTGATGAAGCCAGAAGATTATTTGATTTCTTCATTTATTCTGAATGCAACGGCATATCATAATCTTGTCAGATTAAAACGACCCACTTCTTGGAAAAGCCGAAGAGGCTTCATGCTAAAACTGCTGGATGGCAAATGTGGCTTCGATATTAAGTTAGCAATGACAGCTGACCTGGAACTCATCCATAGTCACAACTCAATTTCGCCAGAGATCAATGATCAATTTCAGCAGAGGCATAGGGCACGCATCTATGCTTGGAGACGTTTACTCTATGGTGCTTCTTAATAGCCCCCCAGCACCTGAATCTAAACTTATACGCACCGTGCAAACTTCGGATATTCCGTCTGTTGGTTCGAGTATTATCAAGAAGAATCCTGCTTGCAGATAATTTAAACACTGGTGAGAAATTGCACTCACTTAACCAGTCAACTGTAGATATTTCGCTTAATCCGTTCCCGTTTCAGTAACTGGAAGAAGCTTTCTGCTACTGCGTTGTCATGGCAGTTACCGCGCCGACCCATGCTCACAAACAAGTTGTTGGCCTTCAGGAAACTCTGCCTGTCGCCGCTACTGAACTGGCTACCCTGATCTGAGTGAATCATCACTTCCTGCTTTGGTTCACGCCGCCAAACCGCCATCAGCAACGCATCAATAGCTATATCGCTAGTCATCTACGGCTTCATTGACCAACCGATTACCTCTCGCGAAAACAGATCGAGCACCACCGTCAAATACGACCAGCCCTCATAGGCGCGAATATAGGTCATGTCCGTGACCCAGAACTTGTTGGGTTCGGTGACATTGAATCGACGCTCCAGATGATTTGGTGAAACCAATGAAGGCTTTCCACCGTAGCACCTCGGCCGACGCCTATAACCTGTCTGCGAGCGAAGCCCTTCCTGGCGCATTAATCGAGCAACAGGATGTCTGCCGCACTGCTCACCAAGCTAACGCAGGTCGTCATAGATTTGGCGTTAAGCGTAGACCCCGCCGCTTTCTAGCCACGAGTGCTTGATCAGGCCAAGCAGGCGTTGTTCATCCTTGGCTCGTGCCGACTTTGGCTCAGCCAACCAGGCGTAGTAACCGCTGGCACGTACTTTCAAGGCCAGGCACAGACGGCGAACTTCATATTCCGCTGACAGCTGATTGATGAAGACGTACTTCAGCCGAACTCCTTGGCAAAGTACGCTGCGGCCTTTTTAAGGATTTCTCGCTCTTCGGTCACACGCTTAAGTTCAGCACGCAAACGCCATAGTTCAGCATGCCTCTTGGGGCTTGCTGTAGCGCTTCACCCAGACATATAGGCTGTGTGTAGATGCCGCCAACTACCGGCAAACCTCGCTCGGCCACCTGCTTGACTGCTTCGATTTTGAATTCTTCGGGGTAACGCGGGTTGCTCATAGAATCTCCTAATGGACCGCATTATGAGGCATGGAGGTGTCTACGAAACTAGGGGCGATTCACTGTCCCTGCACCTCATAATATTGAACGCTCTATGGAAGATTTACTTCACCTTGCCGCCTTAACTTTTATTTATTAGCATTTTCCTGTAAGTAAATTTTGGCTTTATCCGAAGAAACCCTGGAAGGTACATCTCTTATCCAATTGTTTTTAAAGTATTATTTTATTTTCATCATCACCTGACCATTACTTCGGCGTACTCATGCCACAAGGAATGATATGGCTTTTGTAGACTCGCTCGTCGCTCAGCTCCTGCGCTGCCAGGTTGACCTCTGGGAAATTCAGGCGCGCCTGCAGGCCGAGACGGACAGCGAGGCATTGCATGACCTGCGCATTCAGTTGCGGCGTTTGCGCTCTCTGTTGCGGCCGCTGCGCAAGCACCCCGGCATTGCGCCGTTGTATGCCGCGGCTGCTGAACTGGGTCAGCTGACCACGCCCTGGCGCGACCTCGAAGTGTTGATTGCGCATTTACACTCACAAGGCCTCAGGCACGCCAGCGCCGTGCGCGAAGCCGCGTTGCAATCTGCTTACGCAAGATTGCGTGACGGTCAGGTGTTGGCGCCGCTATTGGCATTGCTCGATAACACCCCCGCTACCCTGCGCTCTGCTGCCCAACAAGGCCAACTGCCTGGCAGGAAGAAGCGCATTCGTGCCTACTTGCGCAAGCAACGCAAACAATTGCAGGTGGCGCTGGCAGATTCGCAATCTGATCGGCATCGTTTGCGCCTGCTGACCAAGCGCGTGCGTTACAGCAATGAAATGTATGCCCGATGGTCCATCGAGTCGGCCGCGACCATGGCTGCGCTAAAGGTTGTACAAGCGACACTGGGCGATTGGCACGACCTGTACCAATGGGGCCAGCGAGCATCCCGCGAAGCCGATTTGCAGCCTTTGCAGGCTTACTGGCAGTTGCGCGCGAACCAGGCCTTGGCCGCCGTCGATGTGCCTCTGCACCATCTGGCCAGGCGGTTGGCCAAACCCCACTGACACCAGGCAAGCAGGCCCGCAAAAACCGCTGCTGCGCCGTCGCGCCGCAGTGGGATCGCGCCGCGGGCGTGCTAAGGTTGGCCACACCTGTCGATGCCCACCCTGGAGACTTTATGTTCGCTCGTTTACTGACTGCAACCGCACTGTCCCTGGCCTGCAGCCTGAGTTTTGCCCATGACTACAGCGCCGCCGAGTTGAAAATTGACCACCCCTGGTCACGCGAGCTGCCGCCTAATGCCGCCGCTGGTGGTGCCTATTTTGTCGTGCATAACCATGGCAAAACGGCTGATCGCCTGGTCGGTGTGCAAACTCCACAAGCCGCCAAAGCGGAAATCCACACCATGGTGCAGCTGGGCGACGTGATGAAAATGCAGCAGCTCGACTCGGTGGGTATTCCGGCTGGCGGTCAGGCCGTGTTTGCTCCGGGCGGCAACCACGTGATGCTGTTTGGTTTGCAGAAACCCCTGGTGGCGGGCGAACGCTTCCCGCTGACCCTGCAATTCGAGCACGCCGGCAAGGTTGAGGTTGAAGTGCAGGTCGAGGCCACTGCCCCCGACGCTCACGCCGGGCACTGAGTCCTGAGTATTAGCGGCAACCTGGCGGGTTGCCGCTGACTTTTAAGGGTTGCGATCCAGCAAATGGAAACGCGGTAAGCCCAGGCCCCACTGAATCGCGGCCAGGCGAGTCAACAACACCGTGAGCATCGCACACAGGGTGTCCAGCCAGTGCGGGGTGCCCAGCTCACGCATCACGAGGAACACCACGGAGCCCAGAATGCAGGCCGTGGCGTAGATTTCCTTCTTGAAGATCAGCGGGATCTCGTTGCAGATCACGTCACGCATCACCCCGCCGGCAACCCCGGTCATCACCCCCATGATCACGGCGGTACTGAACGGCACATTGTGCTGCAACGAAACTTCGCAGCCGATCACGGTAAACACTGCTAAGCCGAAAGCGTCGGCAATCAGCAGGCCGCGTTCATGGATCGGCTGGGTCATGCGCACCCACAGCACCGTGCCGATGGCGGCTGCCGATGCCACCAGTATGTAAGTGTCGTTGCGAATCCAGCTGACCGGGTGGTTGTCCAGAATCACGTCGCGCAACGTACCACCGCCCAGGGCGGTAACGATGGCAATCACCAGCACGCCGAACAGGTCCATGGATTTGCGCCCAGCCATCAGCGCGCCAGTGATGGCAAACACGGCAACGCCGAATAGGTCAGACCAGTAGAAGATTTGTTGCATGATCAGTCAGCTAATTTCGAGGGGTGCGCATGGTAACAAACTCCTCGGCTGCCGTTGGGTGGATGCCCAGCGTTTCGTCGAAAATTTGCTTGGTGGCACCGGCTTTGAGCGCCACGGCCATGCCCTGCACGATTTCCCCAGCGTCCGGCCCGACCATGTGGCAACCCAGTACGCGGTCCGTGTCGGCATCCACCACCAGTTTCATCAGGGTCTTCTGCTGGCAGCTGCCAAGGCTCATTTGCATGGGCCGGAAGCGACTTTCAAACACCTGCACGTTGAAGCCTTCGGCCTTGGCCTGCTCTTCACTGAGGCCCACGGTGCCAATATTTGGCAGGCTGAAGACGGCGGTTGGGATCAGTTGATAGTCAACCGCACGATATTCCTCTAGCTTGAACAAACGCCGCGCCACGGCCATGCCTTCAGCCAGGGCTACCGGTGTGAGTTGCACCCGGCCGATCATGTCGCCAATGGCCAAAATCGACGGCTCGCCGGTCTGATACAGCTCATCAACTTGCACATAGCCGCGTTTATCCAGCTGCACCTGGGTATTTTCCAGGCCGAGGTTATCCAGCATGGGGCGCCGGCCGGTGGCGTAAAACACTGCATCGGCGGCTAATACGCGACCATCCTGCAAGGTCGCCAGCAGGCTGCCATCGGCCTGTTTATCGATGCGCACGATATCGCTGTTGAACTGCAGGTCCATGCCGCTCTTGCTCAGTTCCTCCTGCAAGTGCGTGCGTACGGCGCCATCGAAGCCGCGCAGGAACAAATCGCCCCGGTAAACCAGTGACGTCTTGGCGCCCAGGCCGTGGAAGATCGAAGCAAATTCGACGGCGATATACCCTCCTCCGACCACCAATACCCGCTTGGGCAATTGCTCAAGGAAGAACGCCTC